>Ga0187782_10000061_pt1 | contig 57920 bp, 42 predicted proteins | sample 0715_SJ02_MP15_2_FD_132454 | JGI IMG/M metagenome (GOLD analysis project Ga0187782, IMG submission 132454) | Tropical peat soil microbial communities from peatlands in Department of Meta, Colombia - 0715_SJ02_MP15_20_MG | ecosystem: Environmental > Terrestrial > Soil > Wetlands > Peat | place... | reverse complement strand
GCGGGCGGCGCGTTCACGCAGGGAATCTTATTCTCACTTTGAAAGGACGACGGAAGGGTCGTGAGCTTCACCGGGAAATCCAAGAAGGCGTCGTCCAGGCCGGCCGCAAAGGCGTCTCCCTTGGCGCGAATGCCCTCGGGACTCATGATCCGCACATTGCTCCTCGGCATGGCTGCCATCGCGGGCGCTGCCTGGGGGCTCGTTCGGCACTGCACACACGAGCTTCCGCCGCTGCGCGCACCCGCGCCAGGCGCGGAGGTCGATTCCGGAGAGATCCCGGCGCCGGAGCTCATGGCACCCGGTGCCGACTGAGCGCGCCGTCCTGAGCGAGCCCCTGAGGCGAAGCCCGCGCGACAGCCCCCCGCCCGCACGGTACAAAAGCCTCGTGGCAAAGACCGACACGCTCGTCGTTCACGAGATTTATTCGAGCATTCAGGGCGAGTCGACGTTTGCCGGTCTCCCGTGCACGTTCGTGCGGACCACGGGCTGCAACCTGCGCTGCGTCTGGTGCGACACGCCTCAGGCGTTCCGGGGCGGAACGCGCATGCGCCGTGAAGAGGTCCTTGCCCGGGTGGGCGCCCTCGGTACGCGCCTCGTCGAGCTCACGGGCGGCGAGCCGCTGCTCCAGCCCGCGACCGTCCCGCTCCTCTCGGAGCTCTGCGATCGCGGTTGCACGGTGCTGCTCGAGACGAGCGGCGAGGCGGACGTCTCGCCCGTCGACCGGCGAGTGCACAAGGTGATGGACATCAAGTGCCCGGGCAGCGGCGAGTCGCACCGAAACCGTTGGTCGAATCTGGACCACATCGCCGCGCGAGACGAGCTCAAGTTCGTCCTTGCCGATCGCGCGGACTACGAATGGATGCGCGCCACCATCCGCGAGCGCAAACTGTTCGAGAGGACGCCCAACCTCCTGGCAAGCGCCGTCTTCGACCGGCTGCCGCCCAGGGAGCTCGTGCAGTGGGTGCTGGAGGACGGCCTTTTCGTTCGCGTGCAGCTGCAGCTTCACAAGTACATCTGGGGAGGCGACGCGACCGGCGTGTGAGCGGCTGGGGCTCGAGCGCGCGCCGGTGCGACGCGGGTCGTAGGGGTGAGCGGCGTCCCGAGCCTTCGTTGGCGCGCCCTGGTCCCGGCGGGGGTGGCGGCGGAGCGCCGTGCAACCGGCGCAGCGCCGCGCGACCGCCGCTTGCCAATTCCAAAGGGGTAAGGTTAGGCTTCGCGCGGCCTCGAGCGCCGGATCGAGCGCGTTGCAGGAGGCCGCAGGAGTACGTCCGCCATGGCCCTCGGGAGTGATCGGGTAAAGCAAATTCTATCTTGGTACTCGAGCGACAACGTCGGCACGAAGACCAACCTCGCTCGCCTCATGAACCATGGGGCGCTTGCAGGCACAGGCAAGTTCGTCATTCTTCCCGTGGACCAGGGATTCGAGCACGGCCCGGCGCGGTCGTTCGCGCCGAATCCCCCCGCGTACGATCCCGATTTCCACTTCCAGCTCGCGATCGACTCCGGCTGCAACGCGTACGCAGCACCCCTCGGCTTCCTGGAGGCGTCGGCAGACAAGTTCGCGGGCCAGATTCCGCTCATCCTCAAGCTCAACAACTCCGATACGCTCGCGAAGATCGATCAGCCGCGGAGCGCGGTCACGGCCAGCGTGAAGGACGCCGTACGCCTCGGCTGCGTGGCCATCGGCTACACGATTTACCCGGGGTCGAGTCAGCGCAACGAGATGTACGAGGCGTTGCGCGAGCTCATCCGAGAGGCTAAGGAAGCCGGTTTGCCGACGATCGTCTGGGCGTATCCGCGAGGCGCCGGGCTCTCCAAGGAGGGCGAACAGGCCGTCGACGTCGTCGCCTACTCCGCCCACGTGTCGTGCGAGCTCGGCGCGCACGTGGTGAAGGTCAAACCTCCGAAGGACTTCGTCGAACAGGCCGAGGCGAAGAAAGTTTTCGAGCGCTACGGCATTCCGACCAAGACGATGGCCGATCGCGTTCGGCACGTCGTTCAGAGCTGCTTCAACGGCAAGCGAATCGTCATTTTCTCGGGGGGCGAGACCAAGGGCACCGAAGACCTGCTCGAGGACGTTCGCGGCATCGCAGCGGGCGGAGGGTTCGGCAGCATCATGGGCCGCAACGCCTTCCAGCGACCTCGCGCCGAAGCGCTCAAGCTGCTCGGCGACGTGATGGACATCTTCCGCAAGGCGCCCTGATCGGGTCTCGACCGAGGGCATGGGCCCCCGCTGCCCGGGTCAGAGGATCGCCGTCGAGGACGGCGGGCACGAGCCGACTCGATTCGGCGGCGGCGACCGGTAGGCCTGAAGCCTGCATCCGTCGCGCGGGTGCCGGGTGGAGGCGCGCGCGATGAAATCCCACACCCAGTACCTGACGTTTCACACGGGGAAGCGACGCGAGCTCGTCCATCTGACCCCGACGCTCGAGGCGATCCTGAGCCGGAGCGGGGTCGACGACGGGCTGATTCTGGTGCACCAAGAAGTGATCGTCCCCATCACGAAGAAGCGATTGGACCTCGGCCCCTGGCAGCGCGTCTTCAACGCCGAGTTCGACGGCCGGCGCGACAAGCGCCTGATCGTCAAGGTGATGGGCGCGTGACTGCGCGCGGGCCGACGCGCACGCGGTTTCGCCGCGGTGAGACGTGTCGGCCCAGCGGCTGGGCCCGGCGGCGTCTCGCCGCAACCGGACCGCTTGCGGCCCTGTGCGCCGCGTGTTTACCGGCCCAGGCGCCGCAGCCCGCGCGGCCGCAGGCGGCCGTGGAGAGCGCCATCACCGACCGCGAAGCCACCGAGCGATTCCTGGATGTCGAGCGCGAGGCGATCGACTGGCTGCTGGCAGCGGACCCGCGGCTCGCGGCTCGAGCTCGGGCGACGGCGTCGGAGGCCGTGCTCAAGAAGATCGGCACCGAGGCCGTCCTTGCCGAGGATGCCACGGCTGAGATTCGCGGCGCCTCGCTCGATCTGTTCGCGTTCCGGGGTCGCTCACGCGCTCTGGAGCGGGCCGCATCCATGCTGGAAGGATTCCGCGAACGTTTGCCGGACACGGCCCCGTCGGACGCCGGAGTGACGCGCCCGCGGCTCGAGCAGGAGCTGCTCCATCGGCTCATCGACGAGGAGCACGCGCGTGCAATCGACGAGGCCGAGCTGCCGGACGCCGCGGGAGATCTGGTCCGCGGCATCCTTTCGACCTGGACGCCGCCGTCGGCCCCGCAGGATTGGCAGGATCGCGACACGTGGGTGAGCAAGCATCTGCTCGAAATCCGCGAGTCGCTCCGGGACGGACGTGCGCACACGGGCCTCCTGGATCTCGACACAGCGCTCTACCCGCTCGAGCGTCTGCTCGCACCGCTCCAGTTCCCGAGAGGCGCGGCGGCCCTCGCGGAGGTGCGCCTTGCGCTCGACGCCGACGCAGGCGCGCTCGCGCCGCTGGTGGACGCGGCCCACGTCGCCGCCGAGGTCGAGCTTCACCTCGGTCTGAAGGTCGATCCGCGGGCGATGACGGCGCGGCTCGAGCGCCTCGAGGACCGCCTGCGCACACTCGCGCAGCGCGCCCTCGAGCAGAGTCCTGCGCCTCAAGCCACGGTCGCGCGCGCGGCCGCGCAGCTTCTGATGGTCGAGGCGACCTGTCCGCCCGTCGCGGGATCTCGCGTTCGCTCGATGGCTCCTCCTCCGGAGCGCGCTCTCATCTGCGGCGCGCTGCGCGCTCTGACCGACGAATCCGACGCTGCGGCTGCGCTCGTTGCGCTGCACGACGATGTGCTCTTGTCGTTCGCTGCCATCACGGTGGCGCCTCCGCCGAGAACGCGCCTGCTCTCGAGCCCCGAGAACGATCGGATCGATGCGCTGCTGCGCTCGGCGCGGGAGCGACCCGTACCTTCGCTCGGAGTCGCGCTGGCGGCCGAGATCCTCTACAGCGGCGAGGGCGCCGACGCGCGACTGCGTGCCTGGCGCGCGCTGGGCGAAGCCCCGCTGGACGTCGTGGCGCGTGAGATCGGCGCGGCTCCCCCGCCGACGTGAGGTCCCGCTGCCGAGAACTATTTCTTTCCGGCGTCGCCCTTCGGCCTCGCGGTAGCGGCAGGGGCTCCGGCATCGGCCGAAGACTGATACTTCGAGACGTCCGAAGTGAGGTAGTCCGCCGTGTAGTTGGAGAGCACGTAGATCTGCTCTCGGTCGACGCGCTTCGCGTAGCGGTCCGTTCCGGACGATATCTTGCCGATGAAAAGCTCGTAGTTCTTGTCGTCTCCCTTGAGGTGCATGGTCAGGTGAGCCTCGGGCTTTTCGAGACCCGTGTCGGCGAGGGACTTGCCCTCGCCGAAGTCGATCGCATTGACCGACTTGAAGATTCGGACCATGTCCTTGGCCTTCTCCGGATCGAAGCGTGGAATCGGCTTCTTGTCGAACGTCGCCGTCCATTTGTCGCCCTTCGTGAAGGCGAACTTGCCGTGCGAATTGACGATCTCGACCGCGGAGACGCTTCCCTCGTCGAGGTGAAAGACTTCCTTGTCCCGGAAGTCCTTGGCTTCCTTGGTGTAGAGGTAGGAAGAGAAGCCCTTGGCTGCCCAGACGGCATCGGGCTTGTCGGCAACCATGACGAGCTGACCCGCCGGGCCGCTCTTGCCGAACGACTCGTCGACTTTCTTGCTGCCGGTCCTCCATGCGACCACGTGGATGGCGTGCGCCGGGTCGAGCTGCTTCTCCTTGCGCACCTCGTCGTCGAGCCGGAGGTCGATGCGTGACGCCACGGTCAGATCTTTCAGGTTCGCGACCAGGTCCTTGATCGTCTGTTGATTCGCTTCGGCGTGGACGGGGCCAGTCAGAACCCAGTGCATCGGCGGTCCGCCGTCGGCGCCGGCAGCTCCGGCGGCGTTCGGATCGACGACTTTCTCGAGCACGACCTCGCCCTTGTCGCCGTTCGTGATGCTGATCTTGTCGATGTCGTCGGGCGCGCTGATCGTCGGGTACTCGGTCGCGGCAGCCGTTGTAGGCGCCCCTATCGACTCGTCCTTCTTGGCTTGGCGGTAAACCAGAACCCCGAGCAGTCCGAGCAGCACCGCCCCGGCGATGATGAGCTTTTCGCGTGACATGGCGTCCTTTTCCGAGCTCCCCCCTCAAGCAAGAGACACGTGCGCGTGCGCGTTGATGCGCGATCGCCAGCGCGCGAGGCCGTACGCGGCGAAAAGCGCCGGGATCCCGAGGATGAGCAGGAGCTCGATGTTGCGCTGCTCGTCTTTGCGGGCTGCCTTGAGCTCGTCCTCTTGCTTGCGAAGCTGCTCCTCGGTCTCGTCGGGGGTGACTTTGATCCGGTCACCGTAGACCAGGTTCGGATCGCTCAGGAGCTTCGCGCTGACGGCCAGGAGGTCCGTGTCGCCGCTCAGCCAGTCCAGCGTGTTCTTGAATACGAGGATCGAGCCGGTGATGTATTGCTGGGTGTAAGGAGAAGCGAGGGCCAAAAGCTGCTCATCGCCCCCGAGGTTCGGCATCATCATGCCGTACTTGCCCATCTCCGGCCCATTGCCGGCTCTGGCCAGAGGATTGGCAAGAAACTGCGACGACGCCAGGACGAACACGCGAGCCGGCTTGGCGCTCTTCTCGGGAGTTTCGATTCCCTGCTTGTCCTGACCGGCGAACGCGCTCTTGAGCGTGCCCTCGACGTCGGCGCCGATGGCAAATTGCTCCTGTTTCAACCCCTTGAGCTTGGCCGACCACTTTTGCAGCGGTTTGAGATCGATCGTGTCGCCGGTCAGATGGACGCCGAACGGCGTCGAACGCATGACGATGTGCATCTTGGCGTCCGGTTGCTCGTTCGGCTGCAGCGTGAGACTCGAGGCAAACGGAACGGCGAGCTCCTGAACCCGGAACAACCCGGGAAAGCTCGTATCGACGAGCTGCGTTTCGCCGGCGAAACGTGGATCGTCCTGAACGTCGAGAATGGGCTCGAGGTCCGCGCTCGCGATCCCACCCATCGTGGGCAGCACCAGGCGCACGTGGTGCCACAGATCGAGAACGACGTCCTTGTCGACCTTGACGCCGTAGCCGGAAAGCAGCTTGTCGAGCCCGTGCAGATCGAGCGTCGCATTCATCGTGGCGTCGTTTGCCTTGATGTTCACGGAGCTGGCGATGACGGCGAGCGACTTGCCTTTCATCACGAACTGATCGATGCGCCGGAGCTCCTTGTCGGTCAGGTCCTTGCCCGGCTGCGTGATGAGGAGCCCGTCGAGATCGTCGGAGATCTCGGAATCGCCGCCCTTCAGGTCGACGTCCTGAAACGAGTAGAAGGGGAAGTTCTGCGTGATGATCGTTTGCATCGCGAACTTGCCCATGTTGCTGGGAGCCAGGTTCGACTCGCTCGGCTTGATCTCGTCGTGACCGGTCAAGACGCCGATCTTGTGGTGAATGTCGTCGCCCTTGTCGCGTATCTCCCGAATCTTGTTCGTGATCCAGAACTCGAGACCCTCGGTGCGGTCGGGCGGCAAGAATTTGATGACGTCCTGCTGCTCGCCATAGCGGAACACGAGGCCCATGTACCCCTCGGTGACCGCTTCCTTCTCGTCGGTTGCTTCGCCGAAGGGCTGCTCGACGAGGCCGGCGTCCTTGGCTTTCTTCTTCGTGTCCTCGTCCTTGGGCTCGATGATCGTGTACTTGAACTTGCCGCCGCCGGCGTTCTGGTATTCCTGCAAAAGGTCGCGCAGGTCGCGTACGAAGGCGTCGAGCTTGGGCAACCCCTTGGTGACGTACGCGTCGACGTCGAGGTTCTGCTTCATCGACTGGAGCAGCGCCCCGCTGCCCTTCGAGAGCGTGAACTTCTGAGTCTTCGTGACGTCCTGACGCGTGTACATTCCCAGCGCCGACAGGGCGTTGAGAGCGACGAGGATGGCGGCGACGATGGCGATGAGCACGCCGCTTTCGAGGGCGGTCTTTTGACGCTTCTGCATGGAAATCCAATCCTCAGCGGGGGCTATCGGCTCATGACCACTTGCGACTCTCGAGCGAACGGAAGCTCACGAGCAGACACAAGAGGGCGACCGAAAAGAAGTAGACGATGGCCCGTGTGTCGATGAGACCTCGGGCGAACGAGCGGTACCGGCTCTGAAACGAAATGAAGTCGACCGCATCGGCCAACGCGCCCCCGTGAAAGAGCGCGGCCACTGCGCCGATCGCGTAGAGAATCACGAACGTTCCGGTGGTCAGGAAGAACGCGACGACGTCGCTTTCGGTCAAGCTCGAGAACATCATCCCGACGCCCACCGCGGCGAAGGTGAAGAGAACGCAGCCGAGATATCCGGACCGCACCGGGCCCCAGTCCAGCGGGCCGAGGTGCCAGGGCCACCAGAACATCACGATCGGGTACAAGAGCGTCGCGGCGAGGAACACAAAGACCATGATGCACGCGGCGAGGTACTTGCCGAGGATGACCTCGCTGTCGCGGACCGGCATGGTGATCAAGAGCTCGAGCGTGCCCGTTCCTTTTTCGGCGGCGAGCGAGCGCATCGTGACGGCCGGAATGACGAGCACGCTGAGGAGCGGCGGAATGTACGTGAACATCTGCTCGAGCGTGGCATGGTCGATCTCCCAGAAGCCGCCCACGAGCTCGCCCCCGACGGCCATGTGCGGGATGACGAAGAAGAGCACGCCGAGAAGGAGCATCGTCCCGCCGAGGACGACGTACGCCACCGGCGAGTTGAACTGCGCCCTAAGATCGCGGCGCGCGATGATGAGAATGTTCCGCATGATCAGCTCCGCTCTTCGCTCGCGGCCTTGCCGGTCGCGTCGCTTCCCATGACCGGCGCGCCTGTCTCGCCTTCGTCGTCGTCGAGCGAATCGTCCTCTTCCGCGTCGCCGTCGCCGTCGGCCGACAGCCGACGGTTTCGCCTCTCGTCTCCGATCGTGAGGCTGCGAAACACGTCCTCGAGGGTCTGCGCGTCGCGGTGGAGCTCCAGCAAAATCCAGCCTTTCTCGGCCACGGCCTGGAAGACGTCCGGGCGCAGATCGACTTCGCGATCGCTCACGAGCTCGTAACCATGGGCTTTCTCGTCGGTGGGCAACTCGCTCAGTTTCCTGACGCCCGCCACCTTGCCGAGGACGTCCTCGACCTCGGCTTTTTTCGGCGGCTCGCCGCGGCCGCGGTACGGCGCGGACCCCGCGGATTCCTGGATCGACACCACGTAGCGAACCCGACCGCTCTTCGCGCGGATCTCCTCGAGCGGGCCGTCGGCGACGATGCGGCCGCGCGAGACGATGATGGCCCGGGCACACGAAGCTTCCACCTCGGCAAGGTTGTGCGTGGACAGCATGACGGTCCGCTCCTTGCCGATCTGCTTCAAGTAATCGAGAAATTCTGCCTTTTCGTTCGGATCCAGGTCGCTCGTCGGCTCGTCGAGGATGAGAATCGGCGGGTCATGAACGAGCGCCTGGGCCAGGCCGACTCGCTGCCGATAGCCGTGCGACAGATAGCGGATTTCCTTCCCCAGCACCTGGGCGAGCCCACAGACCTCGACGACGCTCTTCGCGCGCCGGACGAACGTGGGGCCATCGAGGTGACGGAGCTCGGCGGCGAACCGCAAGTATTCGAGCACGCTCATCTCGAGATACAGCGGAGCGCGCTGGGGAAGGTAACCGAGGCTCTCGCGAACCTTCAGCGATTCGTCGAAAACGTCGTGGCCGTTCACGCGCGCCGTACCGGAGGTGGGCGAAATGAAGCACGTCAGGATGCGCATCGTGGTCGACTTGCCTGCGCCGTTCGGCCCCAGAAAGCCCACGATCTCGCCTCGCTTCACCTCGAAATTGATCTTGTCGAGAGCCCGGAACGTCCCGAAGCTCTTCGAAAGATCGCTCGCGGAGATCATCACGTCATTGGACATTTCTCATCCAGCCTGAAGAGTTCGGACTCGAGGACGAAGGCGAGAGCACCGGAGCGCGCCGCAACCGTCGACTTGATGGGACCCGGATGCGCCCACGCACGAAGGGCTTCGGCCCCCTGAAACCACAAGAGCATTCGGGAATTCGGCGCGCATGGTACCGACGCGAGAAGTCCTGTCAACCGCGATGGTTGCCGCGGAAAACGCGTGAACCGCGGCATTATTCCCGGCCACGGTCCAGGCCCGCTTCAGGCGCCCGTTCGAAGAGTCGCAATGACACCGAAATGATCGCTCGGAAACGTTCCGTCGACGGGTTGGTCAAAGCACACGCGCGCCCCGATCGGTTGACCCCGCGACCGGTCGTCTCGTCCCCGGACGAGCACGTAGTCGATTCGGCGATCGGGCTCGGCAAGCGGCGCCGCCAGGGGGTTCGCCCGAGCGTAGGTGCACCCGGGCGACCCGTTGCCCGCCAGCGCGAATGCGTCCTGGAAGTAGACGCGTCGGCCCGCCCCGAGTGACGTCAGGCCGCGAAGGTAACGCATCTCGTCGGAGTCCGATTCGGCGTTGAAGTCGCCGACGAGGATCGCAGGAAACCCCTCGTCGTCGACGATGGACTCGATGCGAAGGGCAATCTCACGCACCTGCGCCTCGCGTACGTGACCCTCGTCGAATCTCCAATTCAAGTGAGTGACGAAGAAAGGGACCTTACCGAATGGCGCCTCGACGTCCGCATGCAGCAGCGTCCGGCGCTCGTCCGTTCCAGCGCGCGGAAGCTCGAACGTCTGGCTGCGGAGGATGGGCCAGCGCGACAGGGCCGCGTTGCCGAGCCAGGGTTCGTCGTGGGCGCGCGAATACGCGGTCTCGTAGCCGAGGCCCTCGGCAATCGCGCCCGCCTGGTCGAGGGAATCCCCTTGGCCGGAATCGAGCTTCACGACCTCCTGCAGCCCCAGTAGATCGGGGCCGAGCGCGCGCAGCGTCTCTCGAATGGCCGCGAGCCGCGCCTCCCACGGGCCGAACCGATTCCAGATGTTCAGGGTCGCCACTCGAAACGTCTTCATCGGTCACCAGCCGCACGTTTTGTCCTTGTTCTGTTCGGCCAGCCAGCGCTCGAGCGGCGCGAAGTACTCCAGCATGGCCGCAGCATCGGCCCTGCGCCCGGCGCCGAGCGCCTCCATGGCATCGGGCCAGGGTCGGCTTGCTCCGAGCGACAGCATCGCCGAAAGCTTGGCGCCTGCAGCGCGGTTGTCGTGGATGGAGCATTGATCGAGCGGGCCGGAGTCGCCCGCGGCGCGGCAGAGGGCCCGATGAAACTGGAATTGGTAAATGCGGGCGAGAAAGTAGCGGACGTAGGGCGTGCTCGATGCGACGTGGAACTTGGCTCCAGGATCGAAGTCATCGGCAGTGCGCGGGACCGGCGGACTGACTCCCTGATAGGTCGTCTTCAGCTGCCACCACGCGGCGGTGTACTGCTCGGGCCGGATCTTGCCCGCAAAGACGTCCCAGCGCCACTTGTCGATGAGGAGACCGAACGGCAAAAACGCGACCTTGTCGAGCGCCATTTTCAGCTGCGCGTTGATGTGCGCCCGCTCCGACCGCTCCGTGCCTCGCGCGCCGGCTGCGTGCAGGCCAAGACCAGCGAGGTATTCGGGGGTGACGCTGAGCGCCATCGTGTCGCCGATGGCCTCGTGGAAACCGTCGTTCGCGCCCTGCTGAAAGAGGATCGGAAGCTTGGTGTAGCTCTGGAAGTAGAAGTCGTGACCGAGCTCGTGATGGATCGTCACGAAATCCTCCTCGGTCGGTTCGATGCACATCTTGACCCGTAGATCGTCACTCCAGGTGACGTCCCACGCGCTCGCGTGGCAGACGACCTCGCGGTCGCGGGGCCGGACGAACAGTGAGCGCTCCCAGAACGTGGGCGGAAGAGGGTCGAAGCCCAGGCTCGTGAAAAATCGCTCGCCGGCGCGAACCATCTTGACCGCATCCCAGCGTGCAGCCTCCAGGGCTTGCGTGACGTCGAACGAACGCTCGTCGGGATACGGGGCGACGAGGTCGTAAATCGAGGCCCACTCCTGCGCCCACATGTTGCCGAGGAGCTCGGCGGGGATGGGCGCATGGTCGGGGACTCGCTCCTTGCCGTAGCGGGCCTGCAGCTTGCTTCGAACGTAGCAATGAAGCGCGTCGTAGAGCGGCTTCACGTCCCTCCAGAGACGCTCGATGTCCGCCTCGAAATCCGCGGACGGCATGTCATAGCCGGCGCGCCATAGAGCTCCAACGTCGGCAAAGCCGATCTCGCGCGCCCCCTGGTCGGCGAGCTCCACGTAACGCGCGAACTTGTCTTTCATCGGCGCGGCAATCGCGTGCCAGCCGCGCCACGCCTCGACGAGCTCGTCGAAACTGCGGCTCCTCGCAAGGACTCGCGAGAGCGTATCCAGATGCAGACATCCCACGCCCCCCGTAGCGGTCGGGTCCGCCGGCTTCTTCGCGGCGGCGGCAACGTACTTGAGGAGCGGCGAGCCCGGCGGTGGGCAGTACTGTCCTTTCCCGTAGGCACTGGTCATCCAGGTCTCGATGCGCGCGAGCTCGGCACGCTTCTGCGCGTCGCTCGGCGCAGGAATCGTCTGCGCGGTCGACAGCAGGTAAAGCTTCCGGCTCACCTCGAGAGGTAGCGTCGATCGCAGCTCGTCGAATCGCCTCGAGCGCTGGATTGCGTCGGCCACGTAGGCGGCCGTGGCCTCCTCGGCCGCGGCGGCGAGGGCCTCGGTGTCGTCGGTGATGAAGTTCTCGTTCACCCAGTTGGCGCGATCACGCGCCACCCAGAGGCGTCGAAGCTCGCGCTCCACGTCGTCGACGAAAGCGCGCGCGTCATCGGCGCCGGGCCGTGACTCCACGGCCGCCCCCGACGACGCCGTAGACGACCCAGGAGCAGCGGAAGGCATGGCTGCCGCGGCAACCGCGAGCGCCTCTCGGCAGGGCGTGGATCCGGTCTGCGCTCCCCCGCACCCCGCGGCGAGCAGAAGCGCCGGCCAGAGAACCGGCTGCAGACGCGATCGGACGGGCACGGGTCGATGCCTCACGCTGCCGCTATACCACCGCCCCAGCACGGACGGGCTGAAAGCGCGTGCCGGAGCCCTCCGGGTAGCGGGTGACGCCGAGGCGCGGTACATGCGGGCCTCGTGAGCAGCGAGACATCTTTTCCGAAAGACCGGATCAAGGTCCTTCTCCTCGAAAACATCCACCCCAGCGCCCACGAGCTATTTCGCGCCGAGGGCTTCCACCTCGACCTGGTCGCCGGAGCGCTGAGCCTCGAGGAGCTCGCGAGCCGCATCGAGGACGTGCATGTGCTGGGCATCCGCAGCAAGACGCACGTCACGGACGCGATCCTCGCACGCGGCCGGCGCCTGCTGACCGTGGGCTGCTTCTGCATCGGGACCAACCAGGTCGAGCTCGCGGCCGCCAACCGGCGTGGCATCCCGGTTTTCAACGCGCCGTTTTCCAACACCCGAAGCGTTGCCGAGATGATCATCGCCGAGATCGTGATGCTGTCGCGCCGGCTGGGCGATCGCGTGCGTGAGATGCACGCCGGGCAGTGGCTCAAGGTCGCGACGAGCTCGTACGAGGTGCGTGGGAAAAAGCTCGGCATCGTCGGATACGGGCACATCGGGCGACAGGTCGGCGTCCTCGCGGAGGCGCTCGGAATGCACGTCCTCTTCTTCGATATCGCGGCCAAGCTGTCGATGGGCAACAACCATTCGACCAGGACGCTCGAGGAGCTGCTCGGTCAGAGCGACTTCGTGACCCTCCATGTCCCCGAGACGCCGCAGACGAAGCGAATGATGGGCGAGCGCGAGATCGCCTCCATGCGCAAGGGCAGCTACCTGCTCAACGCCAGTCGCGGGACGGTCGTCGACATTCCGGCGCTCGCCGATGCGCTCAAGGCGGGGCATCTCGCCGGGGCGGCGATCGACGTATTTCCGGAGGAGCCGAAGACCAACAGCGATGGATTCTTGACTCCGCTGCGCGGGCTGGCCAACGTCATCCTCACCCCGCACATCGGCGGCTCGACCGCCGAGGCGCAGGAAGCCATCGGACGCGAGGTGGGCGCCGCCCTCATCAAGTTCGTCAACGCGGGCGTGACGACCGGAGCCGTCAACTTTCCGCATGTCGATGCGGCGCCGACACCCGGCAAGCATCGAATCCTCAACGTGCACAAGAACGTCCCGGGCGTTCTGCGCGACATCAATCGGCTCGTGAGCGAGAAGGGGGCCAACATCGCAGCGCAGATCCTCGCCACGGACCCGGATATCGGTTACCTCGTGATGGACCTCGATCAGGATGTCTCCCGGGACGTCAAAAACGCCCTCGCCATGCTGGAAACCAGCATCAAGACGCGCATCCTGTACTGAGTTTCGGGTTCTCGGATCACACGCGGGCCGGGCCGTCGTCAGGGTCAGGGATCCATGTCGAAGATCTTGCCGGGGTTGAGAAGATTGGTCGGGTCGAGCGCCCGTTTGACCGCCCGCATCGCGGCGAGCTCCTGGGGCGTGTGTGACCAGCCCAGCCAGGGCTTCTTGAGCAATCCCACGCCGTGCTCGGCGCTGATGCTGCCCGCATGGCGCCGGACCAGATCGAAGAGATCCCGATCGGCGTCCTCGGTCCGTGCGAGGAAGCTCGCCTTGTCGGACCCCTCGGGTTTCATGACGTTGACGTGGAGATTGCCGTCGCCGATGTGCCCGAAAAGGCAGATCTCCCAGCCCGGGTAACGGCGAGCGAACACCTCGCCGAGCTCGGAACAAAAAGCCTCGAGGGCCGCGATCGGAAGGGCGATGTCGTTCTTGTGCGGAAACCCCGTGGCCGACAGTGACTCGCTGATCGACTCGCGCAGCGACCAGAGGTCACGCGCCTCGGCCGCGTTCTGGGCAAGGACGCCGTCGCGCACGACCCGTTTTTCGAAGAGCGCCATCACCCACGATTCGAGCGCGTCCCTCGACACGCCCTCGAGCTCGATGAGCACGTAGAACGGAGCCGACGTGGCGAGCGGCGCGCGAAGCTTGCGGTGTGCGAGCACGCGCGCGAGGCAGGCGTCGGTGAACATCTCGTACGCCGCGAGAACGAAGGGCGCGAAGCGTGCTTCTCGAAAGAGCCGCACCACGCCCGCCAGGTCGTCGGCGGCGAAAAGCACGACCTCGGCGCGTGGGGGAGTGTGCGCGAGCTTGAGCGTGGCCTCGGTCACGACCCCGAGGGTGCCCTCGCTCCCGATGAACAGCTGTCGAAGGTCCAGACCGGTGTTGTTCTTCTCGAGCGCGCCGTTGAGCTCGACGACCTCGCCGGTTGCCAGAACGACCTGGAGCCCCAGAACCCATTGGCGCGTCAGCCCCCAGCGAATCACCTTCACCCCCCCGGCGTTCGTCGCGATGTTGCCGCCGATGGTGCTGGAGCCCTTGGAAGCAAAATCGACGGGCCAGGTGAGACCGTGAGGCGCGCAGTGTTCGTGCACCGCCTGGGTGACCGCGCCGGCCTGCACGCGAACGGTGCACCCGACGGCATCGACCGGCTGCATCGCGCGCATTCGCGCGAGCGACAGAACGAGCTCTCCCTTCGCGGCAACGGCGCCTCCGGCCAGGCCGGTGCGGCCGCCCGACGGCACGAGCGGAACGCAATGCGCGGCGCACAATCGGACCAGCCGGGCGACCTCATCCGTCGAACGCGGAAATGCGATTGCGCAAGGGGCCGGGTCGATGACGCGCGTCCAGTCTCGACCGTACTCGGCGAGGTCGGCGGGATCTCGAGTGACGAGACCCCCCGCGAAATCGCGTTCGATGGCGTCGAAGAAGGGCGCTGAAGGCCGCATTCGGGAGAAGGTAGTTTGCTTTTGTGCCAAACGCGCGCGCGTGCTGGGTATGCGCCTCGAGTCGTTCGCCTGCGGGACGGGTACATTGCCCCGCGCGGAAATCGCGCCCATCCTTGGGGCGCCGATGAATTGGACCGGCGTGACCGCCTCGCTTCTCGTCGCCGTGGCGCCCACGGCAAGCCGCTGCGATCCCGCAGGGCCGTCGGCCGCGCCGGACGACACCCCCTCGGCGCAGGAGAGCCCGCCCCTTTCCCAGGGCGTGTCCGCCGCGGCCAGCCCCACGCCGCCGCAGAGCGCCCAAGCGCCGGAGAACTCCGCTGCTCCGATGCCCGACCCGGAGCCCGCGCCTGGCACCCCGCCTCAAGGGCCGCCGCAAGGAATAGACGCGATCCTGCCTGCATCGGAAGCGACGCTTCAGACCTTCCCTCCGGGGGGAGGCGCCCAGTCCGGCCCAGGCGCCGACAGCAACGGTCCCGTCGGCAACGGCTCCTTCGTCGGCGGCGCATACGACGGGACTGCCGTCGGTTACGACGCGGCCGCCTACGACGACGCGGACCCCTCGGCCCTCACTGACTTCCGAGGCGCGCTCGATCCGTACGGGACCTGGTCGGACGACCCCACGCTCGGAACCGTTTGGGCACCCTCACCAGACGCGGTCGGCCCGGACTTCAGACCTTACCTGACGGACGGTCATTGGACGTACGACACCGACTGGATCTGGGTGAGCGACTACGTCTGGGGCTGGGTCCCGTTCCACTATGGGCGCTGGATCTTCCTCCGGGGTCGAGGGTGGTCGTGGATACCCGGTCGCTCGTACCACGGAGCGTGGGTCCTCTGGAGCGTGAACGCTGCGGTTTCGCTCGTCGGCTGGGCGCCGACGCCGCCGCCTTTCATTTGGGTCCACGGCGTCGCAGTGACGTGGCAGGGGCCGCTGCCCGGCGCCGCCTGGGCGTTCTGCCCGCCCGCCGCGATTTTCGCGCCCGTCCTGACGGGTCGCGTCGTCGCTGGAGCTGCCGCCGCTCCGATTGCGGCGCGGATGCACCTGTCGGGCGCCGCGGCTGCGGCTACCCCAATCGCAGGCCCCACGCCGGAGCGCCTTGGCTTTTCCCCGGCCCAGATCCCTCGCCTTGCCGGGCCTGCGGCCGTCGGCGTTGCGCACGCCCTGCAGCTGTCGCGCCCCTCCACGGCGGCGATGGCGCTGGGCGCGCACCCGCCGACCCGGATGATGTCTCCGGCGTTGCCGGCCGGCATGGCCAGCACTGCGCTCGGAGCCGGTGGGCCGGGCTTCCAGAATGCCACCCCGACCGGCGGTGCCGGAGCCCACGGCGGGGGCCGTCGGCGCTGACGTTCAAACGCTCGCTTTAACTGCCGCGCTTCGCCGCGCTGGCCCTATCATCGGGCGCGATGCTGGGGACCGCTCCGTCGCGCCGGCTGGCATGCGTCCTTGCGTCGGCCTTTGCCGTCGTCGTCGCATTTCCCCCGGCCGCGAGGGCGCAGAGCTCCTCCGATCAGGCCGCCGCCGAAGCCCTTTTCAAGCAAGGCCGCGATTTGATGGCCGCCGGCCAGTATTCGGCGGCATGCCCCAAGTTCGTCGAGAGCGAGCGCCTGGATCCCGCGCCGGGCACGTTGCTCAATCTTGCCACGTGTTACGAGAAGAATGGTCAGGTCGCGAGCGCCTGGGTCACGTTCAAGGAAGCAGCGACTGCGGCCAAAAAGGCCGACCAACCGGAGCGCGCTCGAATGGCCCGTGACAAGGCCGCCGAGATCGAGCCGAACCTGCCGACGCTGACCATCGTCGTTCCTGCGGCGGCGGATCGTCCCGATCTGCAGATTCGTCGGGACGGAGAGGCCGTGGGGCGACCCGAGTGGTCCACTCCGATTCCCGTCGATCCCGGGACCCATGTCGTCGAAGCGAGCGGGCCCGGGATGATCACGTGGCAAGTCAGCGCGACGATTGCGGGACCTTCGTCGAAGGCTTCCGTCGAAGTGCCCGTTCTCGAGGCCGCGCCCCGCTCGGAGACGCCCGCCTCGCCCCAGCCTCCGGCGATCCCCACGCCGGTCGCCCCGCCGTCCGCGGCGCCCGAAACGACCGGCGGCGCGGCGCCGAATCCGCATCCGGGATCGACACAGCGCACGGTGGCGTGGGTGTTCGGCGGCGTCGGGCTCGCCGGCCTCGCGACGGGCGCAATCCTCGGGGGCGTTGCGCTCTCCCAGAAGAACGATGCCGAAGGCAGCTGCGTGGAGAGCGTGTGCGTGCCCGCCGGGTACAATTCGATGCAGCATGCCCGGTCGACGGCGACCCTGTCGGACGTTGCGTTCGCCGTCGGTGGAGGGCTCCTGGCGACCGGCCTCGTTTTCTACGTCACCGCTCCGCACCCACGCGGGCCGACGGTCGCGGTCGTTCCCGTATGGCTCGGGAGCGCCGGGGCGGGCGGGCTCCTCCGGGCGAGCTTCTGATGCGATCGACGCTGATCTTTCCCTGCGCCTTCGTCACCTTGATCGCTGCGGCAGGCTGCGCGTCCATCATCGGCATTCCCCAGGCATCGATCGAGTGGTGTCAGCAGCCTGCAAACAACACCCACGATTTCTGCGAGGACTTCGATCACTCCGATCCCTTCGGAGCGTGGCCTGCGTCGCCCCCGCCCCCGCCGGGGACGACCCGGGGGCTCGCCCCGGGGGAATCGCCCCCCTTCGCGCTGGACACGGTCGTCGGCCCGCTGGAGGCCGGAGCCTCCGCCTACACGGGGCTCGAGACGTCCTTCCCCTCGCAGACCTTCAACGACGTCAAACTCGGCGTCGACATCCGGATCGCTCAGATCAATTTCACCATCGGCGAGGTCATCACAGGCGCCGGCTTCCTGCTTCTCGCAGACTCGAGCACGGCGGCGGATGAGCCCTCGCTGTGCGTCGGCCTCGGCCTTGCGCCCGCCACGGTGAGCGGAACCGTCGACCTCGCCCTCTTCCTGGTCCCGAACTCGAGCAACTGCGTCACGGTCAACAACCTTTCCGCCGACGCAGGAGCCGACGCGGCGACCCCCTCGACCGGCGACGACGCCGAGGCGGGGAGCGAATCGGCGCTGCCGGCGTATCCGCAACCGTATCCCGTGGGCGGGGTGTACCTCGAGACCTGGACGCACATCGCTCTCGAGGTCCAGCGCAACCAGGAGAACGGCAGCGGCGTGATCACGTTCGCCGCGACACCCAACCAGGGCGGCGGCGGGATGCTGCCGACCATCCCTCCCCAGTCCCTCGGAGCGGGCGTCCCGGAGCTCGGCATCGCGACCGACGTGACCGGGCCGTCGTCCGGCGCGTTCGAAGTGCTGTTCGACAACATCACCGTCGACTTCGGGGGCTAGCCTCGTCGCGGGACCGCCCGGCGATTCGATCCGCGATCACGGGCCCGCGGTCACGGCGCCGAGCCGCAGAGACGCGAGCGTCCGGGCGACGTCTGCGCCCTCCCATACGATGGCATGGATGGCTTCGAGCAGCGGCAGCTGCCCAACGCCGCGCTCGCGGGCAAACCGCCAGGCAGTGGCGATTGCTGGATAGCCTTCGGTCAGCTCCCCGGCAGCGGCCATCTGATCGGCCACCGCGCGCGCCGGAGTCCCGCGGCCCACGCGTTCGCCGAATGCCCGATTGCGACCGGCGGCGGCGGTCACGTGCAAGTCTCCGATCCCGGAGGGCCCGTGCACCGTGTCGATGCGCCCTCCCCCGGCGACGACGAGCGCCCGCATCTCGACGATCGCCTGCGTGAACGAAGCGGCACGCGCATTGTGAGCGTCCGGCCCGAGCAGGCCGTCCCATAGACCCAGCCCGGTGGCATACGCGTTCTTCAACGCCGCGCAGAGCGCGCCGCCCGCCAGGTCGTCCGTCACGCTGACCGCCAGTCGCTCGTCTCCGAACGCCTGCGCGCATGCTCGAGCATCGCGCAGCGGCCCGGCGAAGCACATCCACGTCAGGACGCCGCGAGCGATCTCCATCGCTTTCGCGGGCCCGCCCGCGTGGACGAACCGCATCGGCCGACCGAGCGACTCGCCGACGACGGTGTCGATGCGATCCATTCGCCCGGTCCCAGGCGACTCGAGGAGGCCCTTCGTCACGCTGAGGATTGGCGCGTCGGGCATGTGGGGCGCCGCGGCCGTGAGGACGGCCAGGACGCCCTCCGAGCTGACGGCGTGAACGACGATGTCGGCGCCCTGCAGCGCCTCAGCGAGCCGTGATGATCGCAGAAGAGCAATCCCGTCGAGAGTCAGCTTGAGGCGGGGATGGCGATCGCCTCGTTCGCATGGTTCGAGTAGCGCGTCATCGAGCCACGTGCCCCAGAGCCGCACGTCGTGGCCTCTGCGTCGCGCGACGCAGGCCATCGCGCTGCCCATGTATCCGGCGCCCAGCACGACGACGCGCATGACTCCTTTTACGTCAAAAGCTCGCCCGTGGTGACCCCCGCGGCCCTCTGACGTAAACATCCCGTCGTCCATGGCGACGAAACGGGCAGCGGCGGACGGGTCGGTCGGTACGGGTGCGACGAGGGAGGCTCCTCGGCTCATCGCCGTGGGAGCCGGGCGTGGGGGCGTGGGAAAGAGCCTGGTCGCGGTGAATCTTGCCGTCTACCTCGCCCAGCTCGGCCGGGCGGTCGTGCTGGTCGACGCCGATGCCGGAGGTTCGAACCTTCACGCCCACTTCGGGCTCAAAGCCGCCTCCATCGACCCCGAGATTCGGCACGGCGATTCGGAAACCTTCGGCGCGTCGCTCAAGGCCACCAGCGTTCCCGGACTTGCGCTTCTGCCGGCGGCCCACGACGCGGTGAACCGGAGCGCGACGCTGCGAGCCGGTCGCACGGCGCGCTGGCTGGCTTCGCTTCGAGCCCTCCCCGCCGACTACCTCGTCGTGGACGCGGGATCGGGGCATGGCGATCCGGGACTCGACATCATGCTCGCGGCCAACATCGCCGTCGCGGTGACCGTCCCGGAGCCGCCCGCCATCGAGACCACCTACCGATTCCTGCGCGTCGCGTTCCGACGTCGGCTGAGGCGCGCCCTCGCGCGCGACAAGCTGCGATCGTCGCTCGTCGAGCGTGTGCTCGCCGACGCCGGACGACTGCTGCCTCCCATCGATCTGGTCCACAGACTGGCAAAGATCGATCGATCGCTCTCCGACCTCGCCTGGGCGGAGGCGCGAGCTCTGCGCCTGCAGCTCGTCGTAAACCAGACGCGGATTCGCAACGATTCCGAGCTCGGGGCCTGGATGAGCGGCCTCGTTTCACGCCACTACGGCGTGACCCTCGACGAGCTGGGGCACATCGAGCACGACGACACGGTCTGGCTCACGGTGCGCCGCAACCGGCCGCTGCTCATCGACAGCCCGGCGAGCAAGAGCGCACGCAACATCGAACGGATCGCTCGACGCATCCTCGCGATGGCGACCTCGAAGGGGTCCGAGCGAGGCGAGACCGCTGCACCGCCCCTCGGTGAGCCGACCCTTTACGCCGTGCTCGGGGTCACGCGGACGGCCAGCGACGAGGAGATCCGCCGCGCCTACAAGCGGCAGCGCGAAATCTACGCCACGGGCGGGCTTGCGACGGCGTCGCTCCTCGACTCCGATCAGCTCACGCCGGCCCAGCGAAAACTCGACGAAGCCCACGACACGCTGCTCGACGCGGTGCGCCGCCGGGCCTACGACCTCTCGACCTTCCCGGACACGGAGCCCCTCGTCCTTTCGGCGCGCACCACTCGTCCTGCCCTCGACGCCGAGCAGCTCATGCTCAAAGAAGAGCTTCAGCGCGAAATCGGCCCGGACACGGAGTTCACGGGAGCGCTGCTTCGCAAAGTCCGCGAATCGCAGGGTCTGGAGCTGGCCGACGTCAGCGCGAAGACCAAGGTCGCCCGGGCCTATCTTCAAGCGCTCGAGGACGAGCGCTTCGAGCAGTTGCCTGCGCTCGTCTACACGCGGGGGTTTCTCGTCGAATTCGCAAAGCAGCTCCGGCTCGATCCGACCCAGGTGCAACGGACGTATCTTCGCCGCCTTCGCGAGGAGATGTCGGCGCGCGGCAAAGAGCCGGCATGAGGCGCGCCAATCGCGGGCACGGCAGCCGGGCGGCTTCCGACCCGACGTTCGGAACCATTCTTTTCGTCGTCGCCCTGGCAGTTCGGCTCGCCGCCGCCCTCGTGTGGAGCGGCGAACCGGTGTGGGACGGTCACTACTACGACTTCGGCGCCCGCCGCATCGCCGACGGGTTCGGATACTCCGACGACCGAACGGTCGCTGGACGGGTCGTGTGGCACCCCTGGTGTCACTATCCCGTCGGCTACAGCGCCTTTCTCTCCCTCTTCTACCGCGTGCTGGGTGCAGGCCACGTCGTGGCCGGCGTCGCAAACGCGCTCGTCGGCGCTGCTCTGGCCGTCGCCACCTGGGCGCTGGCGCGCCACGCCCTCTCGAGCGCGCGTGCGCGCGTGGCCGGCGCCATCGTCGCACTCCATCCCGGTCTCGTGCTCTACGCAGCCCTCGTCATGAGCGAACCGCTCGCGGCGCTTTTAACCATCGCCGCCTTCTGGGTCGCCGTCCGCGACGCCCGCCCCGGCCGCGGGGTGGCCCTGGGCGCCCTCGTGCTCGGAGTGGCCGCGCTCGTTCGACCCCAGGCGCTGCTCTGCGCGCCGCTGCTGGCGCTCGTCGAGCGGGGCGCGTCCCTCGCACGGCGAGGTCGCACGCTCGTCGGCGCCTGCGCCCTGGCGCTTCTTCCCGTGTTGCCGTGGACCGCTCGCAATTGCCGCGTGATGGACGGATGCGCGCTCGTGAGCACCAACGCCGGGTGGAACCTTGCCATCGGGTCGTTCCCGCGCGCGACCGGGCGCTTCGAGACCCTGCGATCGAGCGACGGCTGCAGCGACGTCACCGGACAGGTGCAGCAGGACCGGTGCTGGTTCGCCTACGGCATGGGGCAGATCGCCGCGCATCCCGGTCGATGGATTTCGCTCGTACCCGCCAAGCTCGGCTACACGTTCGATCACGAGTCCTTTGCCGTCGAGTACCTGCACGAGGCACGTCCGGACGCGTGGCCGGAGCCGAGGCGAGCGCGCGCGCGCGACGCCACGAGCTTCGCCCATCGTCTGCTGCTCGCCGCCGCAGCGCTCGGCGGCGTGGCCTTCCCGTACACGCGACGCTTACGGCCGGCCGCGGTGCAAGGCGCGCTGCTCGTCGCGACCGCAGGCCTGGGGGGGCTCGCGCTGACCACTCCGTCGCCGATGTTCTGGCCGCTCGCGGTATGGGCCGCGGCGATTCCTTGGCTGCCCATCCCGGGCAGCCCGGGCGCCCCGCCCGCCCTCAAGCTCGCCCTCGGTCTGCTGGTGACGACGATCGCGACCCACGCGATCTTCTTCGGCGAAGATCGGTATCACGTTGTCGTCACACCCGTGCTCGCGATCCTGGCCGCAGGCGCGCTGCGGGCCTCACGAGCAATCGCTCGCCAGGCTTCTTCTTGAGGGCCCAAAGTCACCCCTGAGCCTCGCTGCGCGTCGTTCTTGTCAGAGGGTCTCAGATCACCCTGAGCCTCGCTCCGCCTCCACTCGCTGGCGCTCGCTCGGCTCCACTGCGGCCGGGCTCGCTGAGCGATTCGCGTCGAGGGAGAAGCGTCTCCCCTCGAGCTCCCCAGAGGAGCCGCGAGCGCCCTCGGGGGAGGGTTACTTGTCGCCGGCGCCGGCGTCGACCACCGGGGTCGCGGTCGTCGTGGTGACGGTGCCCCCATCGGCCGCACCGCACGGGCCGAAGCACTGGCTGCCGCCGAGGCCGCCCCCGTAGTACTGCGTGGGATTCAGGCCGGCGTCCGTGAGGCAGCTCGTGATCCACTGCGAGAGGATCGAAACGTCTTCGACACTCGGGTAGATCAGGGCCGCTCCCGCCTCCGGCCCGAGAAGGGTATCCGCGGACGCATGGGGAGGAGGCATGGTGGTGTTGTTGATCCGGTACCAGATGAGAGAACTTTCCGGGCTGCCGGGTGTTATGTAGGGGAAGCTGCCGCCGTCGGGCAGCTGGTAATCCGGCGAGACGCCGGTCAGGAGCATCGGGTCGTTCATGACGTAGTTCAACGTGCAGCCGCAGAGCGCCTTGGTCGTTCCAGCCGTTGCCTCGTGACACGGGGAGCACGATCGCTGGCGGATTTCGAGCGACAGGGCTTCGATTTGCACGCACGGGTCCCCGGTGGTCGAGCCGTCCGCGAGGACCTGCGTGTCGGTGCTGCCAAGGTAGATCGGGGGCACCGCGGCTGCGTCAGGAATGGCCGCACCCGCATCGGCGTTCGCGGGGTCGGGCCCGAGCGCGCAGAGCGGCGACCCGCACAGGTAGAAGCACCCCGGTGAATCCAGCGTGCACTGGGTCGTCCCCGGGGTGGAGCAGACCTCGCCGGTCGGGCAGCTTCCATTGCCGGTGCTGCTGGAGGCGCCCCCGTCGTTCTTCGTGGTGGGCGGAACACCGCCCTTGTCGCTGTCGGGATCGATGCTTTGCATGCAACCGGCGATCAGGGCACCCGCGGCGGACACGATTCCCCCGGCGGCCATCAGCAAAATGAAACGGCTACGTCGCGTCATGGTGTTCCTTGTACTTTCCAGTGAACGGATCTCCGAGGCCTCGCGTTCGATGAGGGCCAGCCCGTCTCAGTGGCCGGCCGCTCCACCCACGGGGGCGGTTCTGCCCGTGGTGCCCTGGCCCCCATTCGGGCAGGGAATCGAGGACGCGCTGCACACTTCCTCGGCGTCGCGCAGGACGAACTCCGAGAAGAGGTGACTGACGTTGATGAGGGCCGGGGTCGTCAAGAGCGGCTTGCCGTTGGGGTCGGCGGGGCTGATCGGCACGCCGTTGGTCGAGATCGGCTGGGTGTTGTGGCAGGCGAAGCAGTTGTGGAACGTGCCGTTTTGCGTGAACGTCTCCATCGCCGTGCTCGACAGCCGGTCCTCGCCGCCGAGGAGCGAGAACTCGTAGTCGGTGCCGGCCGCAAAGAGAGGGGGGACGCCGTTCGGGTCGCCTTTGCCGGAACCCGAGGTGAACGTGTTGTTGTAGAGCACTACGGGATCGTCGCCCCAGGCCAGATCGTCCACGCGCGTGGAGCAACCAGGAACCGTGTTGTTGGCCCCGGTCGCCAGAGGCGAGTCGCCGCTCGTATTCGTCGAGTCGAGGGGCGTACCGCAGAACGTTCCCTGGCTGACGTTCGGGTACAAGTCCTGAGGGTTCGGCGGGATGCACGTACTGCCCGTGCCGCACGCCCCGACGACGAGCGGATTGGTCCCGTCGTCGTTCTGCAGCGAGACTCCGTTTCCGACGGTGCCGTAGGGGGTGCTCGACGAGGGGTACGCGGTGCCGAAGAAGTACGGCTTGTCCATCCACACGGCGGCGACCAGCCGGTAGTTGAAGCGCTTGTCGATCACGGGATTGACGGCGCCGCTCGCGATCGCGTTTCCATACAGATAATTGAGGTTGCTGTTGAGCGAGAAGACGGCGGTATCCGGCTCCAGCGTGTTGGCCTTGGAACCCGGAAACATGCGGTATACCGACTCGAGCGCTCCCTGACCGGGGAAGGACTGCGTCGCTTCGTCGAGCAACAACGCGCCAGCATCGGGCCCCGTGGTGTTGGCAAGGGGCGTCTGCGCGAGAGGATTGAGCGCTTGATTCTCCGCCGTGTTTCCCGCGTACAGGAGCCAGTTGTTGGGGCTCGGAGCCTGAGCGACGTTCTGGTTCTGAGACCCGGACGTGCTGTTCGGCAGCGCCGGTCCGTTCGGCCCGGTGGCGTAGGGCTGCGAGTCCGGGGCCCCCTGGATGAAGACCCCTGCAAACTCGATGGGACCCGGGTCGAAGGCGTTCATATTGACGTGCTGGATGCTGCCCCAGATGAACTCGGGGTGGCCCGGCAGCGTGTACACGGAATGGATCGCCACGAGAGCGACCTTCCGCAAAATGGGATGGTCGGGGTCTTCGACCAGGACGCCGTTCGAATCCTGCGTCAGGTAGGGAAGCCAGGCCATCGTGGTGATGTAGTTGTTGTCCCACGACGGCTTGCCCATCGGCAGCCCGTTCACCGCCGCACCCGATGGGATCATGTACGGCGAGTTCGAGCCGTTGACCGCGTAGTCCCCTTCGGGCGGATCGGGCACGACGCCCCCCGGAAAGTCCTGCGGATCGATGTCCTTCCATGCGGTCTTGAACTCGACGAGACCCGGCGGGAGCGACAGGTTCTGGGGCACGTTCAAAATGCCGTTGACCGTATTGAGACCGTTCTGCTGGATGAAATCGTAAAACGCCTGGTTCATGTGCAGGCCGTAGTAGAGGGTGTGGTCGTCCTGATCGACGAGGACGTTGCGCAATCCCGCCTGCCGGGTCGCGCCCAGCCATGCGCGACCCGTCTTCGTACCGGCGGCGACCAAGGCGGCATGCGCCGCGACGCCCGTCGCATACGACGTTCCCGTATTGCGCGTCAGGTGTGGATTCGTGAACTGGAACGCGTCGTCGATCGTCGGGTAATTGACGAGCACGGGATCGGTCGCTTGCTGCCCGGCTCCTGCACTGCCGCCGAGCGGGGTCAAGGCGATCATGAAGTTCTGATACGCCCCGCGATAAAAGGGGCACTCGGTGTCCGGATGCGGCGGTGGGTCGAACATCCGCACCGGAGGCGGCGGCCCGCCGTCCGCGGGGATCCAATCATCGCCGGGCATGCAATCCTCGTTGTAGGCCTCGAGATAGCCCGCCGGGGAGTTGCAATAGCCCGCATCGGGGATCGGCCCCTGCTGCGCGGCGACTCCTCCCGGGCAGATGGTGGCGCCGGGGGGCTGCGGTTTGTTCGTCGAGGCCGAGAACGCCTCCTGGCTGAAATTCGATCCCGCCGTCGGGTCGTTGCACGACGCGAGCGCACCGCCCAATCCCGCCGTCAGACACGTCAACGTGCCCCAGCCGGCCAGGGCGTACGCCGAACGGCGCGATATCGAATACCACCTACTTTTCATGAGCGTTCTCCGCGCATTTTCAACTTCGAAATGCCTGAAGGCATGAATGGTTGCTGCCAGAACAATATTGCGATTACTGCGTATCGTCGGAGCGTTGCCGCTACAGGAACAATGTTTTCACTACTGCGTATTTTGAATCGTCCCTGCTCGCGTCCGACACTCAAGTTTAATGTCGTTGGGCTGCTCCCCGATCAGGCACGGAATCGGCGCCGGCAGCGCTCGCGGCTCCGGGCACGCCCGAACCCCCGCTCAAAACCTCCCCGAGACGGAGGCGAACGCGCCGGACGGCAGCGGCTGCACGCCCACGCCCACGACCGCGGCGGTTGCGCTCGGCGCCTTCTCGGCCGACCGGGAGCTCGCGAACATCCACGTCGCAACGCCGAGCGCGGCAATGCCGACCCCGTAGGAAACGTCGGAGACGTAATACAGCGTCTTGATGTGGTCGACGCTCGTCGTCTGGCAGTAGGGAGAGCACTTGTTGACGAGGTTGCTGTTGTCCTTGTTGCCCCAGACCGTCGTCAGGACGCCGCCCGCGATGCCCACGACGCCGACGCCCGCCAGCGTGTACGGCAGCGGCGAGCGGGGCATCGCCCAGTGCGTGGGCCCGGCCGACGGCCCGTCCGAGACCGCCGCCGTGGATGCCGATTTGTTGGTCGAGGCAGCCTCCTCCGCGGGGGCGGACGCCGGCGGCGGGGTCTCCGTCTGCGCCGGCGGCTTGTCCGGAGTGGAGGCCGAGTCGGGTGCCGGGGGGGCCACGGTGACGGCCGACGGAGCGGCCGATTTCACGGCGCTCTTGCCCCCCTGCGAGTGCATCGTGATCGTCACGAGGCGATCGTGCTGTCCCTCGACGACCATGAGCTTCTCCGTCGCGAAGACTCCACTGCCGGCGCTGAACGAGAGCTCGTGCAAGCCGGGCTCGATGGGCAGGCCCACGCCATTGAGCTTCGACGTCCGCAAGATTCCATCGACGCGCACTTCGACGTCCGCGATGGGCTGCCCGTTCTCGTCATTGGCGACGAGAACGATCGTCGGCAGCTTGCCCTGGAGGAGCTTGATCTTCGCGTCGCATTTCAGAGCGAGCCATCCACAACCGGTTTGCTCGGCGCAGGATCGATATGCGTCGATGGCCTCCGCCGTGTGACCGGCCGCCTCGCTGGCGTGCGCGGCGTGGACATACTGACCCGCGGTATTGCAAGCGGCAGTGGCCTTTGGCTTGTCCGCCGCCCGGCCTGGAATCGTAACGAGCATCACGGCCGCCGCCGCGGCGGTCACCGACGCGACTCGTTGAATGCGATGTGTGCTGTCCATGATGCCCGTTTCTCCTGGCCCCCCTTCGAGGCCGATAGCGACTCGCAGATTTCGTGGAGCGCTCGTCCGCAGAAGCCCCGGCCGTCCAGCGACGGCCCCATCCACTGCGCGGCTGTATCTTTTTCTCAAACGCCGATCGACGTTCCTGCACTCCGTATTCGTGGATTCCAGTAGTGTTCGATCCGAAAGCCGATTCGTCCAGTGAATTCTATGTCCACGGATTTTTGTTTTATCAGCGGTGTCGTGCCGTCATCGGCGGGAAAAGTCAAACGCAGCGTTGTCCAATTTTTCCTGCGATATCGAAAGATCCGCGTGGGCACCTGGACCGTCGAGCCGCGCCACGCCGGCGCCCAATTCGAGGCTCTGACCGAGATTCGCGCGGCCGGCCGCTAAGCTGAATCCACTAGTGTTCGAGCTGAAGCGGGATTCGCCCAGGCAATTGTGTGCGGCGGTCGATCCGAGCAATCGGGCGAAAGTTTTCTTTCGATATCGAAGACACGATTCGCAGGTGAGAATAAGAATCCGTTTGAAACGCAACGGGGCCGGGAGAACACCCCCGTTTTTCTCAGTACCTCCCTGGTCCGACTACCAGGCATGATTTCGCCCTTCCGCCGACGACATGTCGCCGGGCCGCCGGGGGAGGGACGCGTCCACAGCCGACGCCGCCGCCACCGGAAGACGTGGCAACCCGTGCGCTCCGAGGCTCCTGCCAACCGCAGTGATAGAACTTTTCGACATCATCATAGGTTCTCAGAAGCGTTCGGGTTTCAGCGTCTCGCTAGCCCCTCGGGATCGAAAGTCGAGGGAGCTCGCCTCGAGCAGGCATTAAATCGTACGCACCCCGCACCGTCGCGAAGAACGTGTCCCGACGCCGTTCTCACGGGTCCAGTCGCGTCCACGGCCGCGCCGCAGAACTTGCTCGACGCGCGTGGGAGCGGGTCACCAAAGGCAGGGAAACCGCGCCAACGCACCCGCACCGCGAGACCTCGAGACCGAAAGCCCGGGCGCCTCACGCGCCGTGCTCCGTCGTGAAGCGAGCGGCCCGCCCGGCTGCTGCTGCTGCCGCGAGGACGCAGGATGCGCTCGATGCATCCTTGAGGGGCGGGCGGCGGATCGGTTTTGGGAACGCCCGGATGAAACGTCGATGAAATCGCCGTCATTCGCGGATTGCCCGAAGGAAAGAATTGTCGTCGCGTTCGCCTCGAACAAGCGGTATCGAGCTTATGGCGAATACTGAAAAAGGGGGCCGGCACGAAACAAGCAAGAAAAATCCTGACCATGATTGCGCGAAGAATGATAATTGGGCACTTTCGAACGCGGAGGCAAAGGCGCGCAATCGCGAATTGGGAAAGGCGCAAGCGATGCGCGAGTTGGATCAATCGACGATGCACGTGCGGGACGCCGGCAACTTGGGAAAAAGAGTGGTGACGCGTCCCGACCCGCGTTCCGTGGCGCGCGCAAAGAGAGCGCAAAAAAATCGGGCCGAGCCCCGGCTCGTGATTCCTCTGCACGGGCACCGCAGGCGTGAGCTCCGATCCGGGCGGGACAAGCCATCCCGCGCTGCGCCATGACGAGAGAAACCGACCCGAAGTCGCTGTTGGATCATGCGCGCGCGACGGAGGTGCTCGCGCACGTTCTGGCGACGGTCCACGCGGTGGTGCGCCGCGTGCTCGGTCGCGACGATCCGGAGCACGAGGACGTCGTCCAGACCACGCTCGAGCAACTTCTCACGTTCTCGTCGCAAAAGGCGGCTCGTGACGACGATTTCGCTCGGCAGTGGGCGTCCGTGGTCGCCCGAAACGTCGCGGTCGACGCCTTGCGGGCCCGCTTGCGTGAACGGCGCGTGCTGTCCCGAGCCGACGACGCCGCCGCGACAGCACGTCCCTCTTATCTCGATCCGGAGCGGATCGCGTCTGCTCGCGAGTCGCTCGCACAATTCTCCGAGGGGCTCGTTCGACTCCGCGAGATCAGCGCGCGGATCGTGTTCATGCACGACGTCCTCGGCCACAGCCTCGCCGAGATCTCGGTCGAGCTCGACATGTCGGTTGCAGCCGCTCAGTCGCGTCTCGTGCGTGGACGGCGTCAGATCACGACCGACGAGGTCAAGAAGAAAAGCGGCGTGCGTCGGCGCGCCCCGAGCCCCGACGACCCGCCCGCGCACAGCTCGTCACGCCGGGTCGCCGAGCGGGACGCGACCGCAGGCGCAGGACTGGCCGACCGCTCTTCGGAGGAAAGCCCGGAGCAACCCGCGGACCTGGAGAAAGAGCGGGAGGGCACGTTGCGCCGCGGACGCTGACCGCTGACCCTCGCGGTTCCGGCGAGTCAGCGCCCGTGCGCAGCCGGCCTCCGATCCCTCGAGCCCGGCTGGCGATCCGGATCCGAAGGACTGACGCGGCCACGGCGAATGCCTTCCCGTCACAGTCCTCAGCAGCAGGCTCTTACGTGCGCCCTCGCTGCCCTTGGTCACCCGGACCCCAGGGTGATGGCTGTCCCCGCCTTTATCTCGCCCTTTCCGCTGCCGAATTTCGTCGGCGAACCAGCCGCCGATCGAATCGCAAGTCGGGCGGAAGAGAAAGGTATGGCTTCAGAATGAATCGGCATGCACGCTGCTCTATTCGCAAAGGTGCAGTGACATCGAAAATTCATTCGGGCGGGACAGCCGGGTTTGAGCCTGCTCTGACTTGCCTCTGCTCTGAACCGGCATTGGAAAACGTGCGGCAGCGGAATCCAAAGAATTTCTAGTCTCGACGGACCGCTCCGGGGCCTCGGGCCAAGGTGAGTCCTCGCGAACCCGGGTGGGTCTCTCGACCTCAGCTTCCTTATCGCAGATCCATTCCAACTACATCGATAATTTCTGTTGAAGATGTTTATTAAAGGGGTAGGTTGTACCGTAGGAAGCGGATAAATGCAGTATCAGCGCGCTTCAGTTCTCCTCGGCTTGAGTCTTGGTTGGCTCCCCGCGTGCGCAGGGACGGCGCCGCCTGGCCTCAAATACTCGGTGGCCATCGATCCTGCCTTTTCGAGCGACGAAACCGAGGCCATCACAGCCGGTCTCGACAATTGGAAGGCGTCGATCCCGGAGCTGCAGCTGACATACGCGATCGCCGCGTGCAATGTGCCGGTTGCAGACCAGGTCTGCATGCATCCGGACTCGTCTCCACCCGACATGACCGATGACGTCGTCGGAGACACGCAGCTCGCGGGAGACGACAACGCCACCATCCTCATCTTCGTAGATCGGATCCAAGCGGCGGCCCCTTCGAACTCGGCACAGCTTTTCCAGCAGACGGCGGCCCACGAGATGGGCCACGCGCTTGGCCTCAAGCATCAGGGCACCGGCACGCTCATGGCCGCGGACGTTCAGAACCAGAACCCGACGATCACACCGGCCGATATCGACCAGTTCTGGTCCGTTCGCGGCAAGTAGCGCGGCGTCAGAACGTGCCGGCTACGGAGGCGACCGCGCCGCCCGCCGCGGGGTGAACGTCCACGGAATAAGCGGCCCGAGGCGCTGGCTTCTTTTCCGGAGGATGGGGCCGCGCGAGAAGCCAAACGGCGCCGACGATCGCGCCCGCGCCGATGGCGAGCCCGTCCACCGCAAAGTCCAGGACGTTCTCCTTTCCGAACGCGAGCAGCGCCGCCCCGGTTCCGGCGAACACCACTCCGGCGCCCCCGAGGATGAAAGGAAGCGCCGGCGGGCCGGCCGGCAGCGGCGGCTCCGGCTCCTCTGGCACCGGCGCGGGCGCGGGCGGCTCCTTCGACGGGACGCTCGCGGGCTGCGATGCTCCGGCCTCTGCCGCATGGCTCGTTGCCCCCCCGGGGGACGGACTCCCCTGCACTGCCGGTCCTTCGGGCGACGCGGCTAGAGAGGGCGCTAGTGTCGGTGCCGGGGCCAGCGTGGCGTCGATCGGTCGAAGGCGATCGTTCTCGAGGATCATCACTTTTCTCGAGACCGTCTCACCGTCGGCCGTCTTGAACGTGAATTCGTGAACGCCCGGATCGACCGGGAGTGGCTGCTGGTCGAGCTGTGCCGTCAGCGGCTGTCCGTCGACCTGCACCTGCACGTCGGTGCGGGGTGCGCCGTTCTTGTCCGTGAAATGCAGCACGATCGTCGGTATTTGCGAATCCAGGCGGTTGTATTCGACCTCGCACTCTTGCCGCAACGCTTTGCTGCACGTGGGCTTCGCGCAGGACACGAGAAGGTCCCGGGCCTCGCGCAAGCTGCCACTTTGCGCAAGCTCCTTGGCGTGCTTGTACGCCGACACGCATTCCGATTCGGCCCCTGCTGCGCCGGGCGCGGCATGAGCAGGCGCCGCTCCGAGGAGCACGACCAAGCAGCCTCCAGCAAAGAGTCCGGTGCGACGCATCGGAGTTGGGCCGCACGGTAGCACGTCGCTGGACTGCGGCTCGGCTTCAATCCTTCCAATCGGAACTGTAATTTTCCTGTCGACCGCCAGAGCAGGTGAGTGCCGACCGCGCGTGCCCAAGTGACTGTCGAGGGTACGCGCAAGTGAGTGTCGACCGTGCCCGGCAAAATGAGACGGATCTGCCGCATTGCCTCCACTAGCGCCTTCGGCTAGCAGTACCGAACTTTTTGCTAAACCGCATAGTTGGACCCGCCGGGCAGTTTGGGAATCGATATCGATTAACTTTGCTTTTCGGCTCGTCCTCCACAGGAAGGAGCTCCGAATGGATTCACGGCGTCCGTCTTGGCCTTCGCTCGTGAGGCATCTCGCGTGGATCGGCGCTGCATGGGGTCTCGGCGGTTGCAGCGGCAGCTCGTCGAGCTCGAGTGCCCCTGCAACTTTCACGGAGGTGTACGAACAAGTCCTCGGCCCGCAGTGCGGACAGATGTGCCACATGCCGAACGGAAGCGGCGTGACGCTGGGCATGCTCGACTTGAGTACCCAGACGACGGCCTTCAACGCCCTCGTCGAGGTTGCCGCGGCGGGGTCGGCGTGTGCAGGGAAAAACGTGGTGCGCGTGATTCCCGGCAACGTCGATCAAAGCTTGCTTGCCGAAAAGATCGACCCCAAGCTTTTCCAGAGCATGAACGTGTGCGGCAGCCCCATGCCCCTGGACGAAAACGCCTTGCCACAAACGCAGATTGACGAAGTCGAATCGTGGATCGCCGCTGGCGCCAAGAACGATTAGCGCGCCGTCAATTGGCTTGCGCCGAGGACCAAGCGAGCTCGAGCCGAAGCGCCTGGGTCGCGCAATCGGCGAACGGCGTGGCCGGCAGCGAGACCCGTGCCCCCGTCGAGACCCGTGCTCAATCGCAGTCCTGGGAGTCAGGCGGGCGGCGAAGGCAGCGGGTGAAAACGACCGGAAGCCGATTCGACATCGTCCGGTACGAAATCATTTCATTCCTAACGACGTCTTCGGGGGCGCCGCGGACTTCTGTCCGGATCGCGCGATCGAGTACGTTTGCTGCGGAATTTTACTTCGCCGCCTCGGTCGGTTCGTCACCGCGGCGGGAGGACCTGATTATGGTAGGGTGCGACATTCCTTATGTCGTACGAGCGTGTTGCAATCGTTCACGACTGGCTCACGTCGATGCGAGGAGGCGAGCGAGTCGTCGAAGCCCTCTACCGCGTATTTCCTCGCGCCGATCTTTTCACCCTCACCTGGGATCCGGCGCGCCTCTCCCCGGCGCTGGCGCGCCGCACGGCGACGACGTCCGCCATTCATCGGGTGGCTCGCGCGCCCTTCATGGATGGCCGCTTTCGCGCCCTTCTGCCTTTTTTTCCTCTCGCCGTCGAATCATTCAAGCTCGATGGGTACGACCTGGTCGTCTCCAGTAGCCACTGCGTCGCCATCGGCGCGATCGCGCCCCCGACGGCTCTCCACGTCGCCTACGTGCACTCGACGCTTCGTTACGTCAGGGAGGGACAACCGATCTACGAAGCCAGCGTCCCCGGGGGCCGCGTCGGACGCGCCATGTTCCGGGGCGCTGCACACTACTTGCGCCGCTGGGAGACGGCGGCGGCGGCGCGACCGCACGAGCTCATCGCCAACAGCTCCTACACGCGCGAGCGCATCCTTCGCTATTATGGGCGCGATGCGCGTGTGATCGAGCCGCCGGTCGAGACGGCTCGGTTCGAGCGAGCGTCCGCCAACGCGGCACCGCGCGACGAGCGAGCGCCCTTTCTGGTCGTGTCCGCGCTCGTTCCGAACAAGCGAGTCGACCTCGCTCTCCGGGCGTTTCAGGGCCGCGCCGAGCGGCTGGTGGTCGTCGGCGACGGGCCGGAGCGCCGGCGGCTCGAGCCGCTCTTGGGTCCCAACGTGACCTGGTTGCCCCGCGTGGACGAGGCCGAGCTTGCTGCACTTTGCGCGGGTTGCCGTGCGCTCCTGCACCCGGGCGTGGACGACTTCGGCATGGTCATGGTCGAGGCTCTGGCCGCCGGCAAGCCGGTGATCGCGTGCGCCGAGGGCGGTGCACTGGATATCGTGCGCGACGGGGAGACCGGCCTGCTCATCGAGTCGCCGACGGTGCAGTCCGTGCGAGCCGCGCTCGATCGCTTCGCACGGCTGCGCGACGGCTTCGACCCTGGGCGGCTGCGCGCTTCGGCGAAGCGCTTCGACAGCTCCCATTTCGAGCGTCGGTTCGCGGAGGCCGTGGAGGAAGGCTTCCGGCGCCGGCGCGACAGGAGCTCGGAGAGCAGTGCCGACCACCGCAGCACCATGCGCGGTGCCGCGCGCTCGGGGACGGTCCCGATCTCCGATCTCGCGCAGGCCGCAAGCCGCCGCAACGGCGGTACCCATGGCGGCGCGCATCATCCTCTTCCGGTGAGCGCGGCGACGAATGCCGCCGGGGTCGCACCGAACGGTGCCACGAAATCCGGCGGTGCCCGCAACGCCAACGGGCGCCGCCACCTTCCGGTCTTGACAGCCGCCGGTGTGATTCCGATCGAAGCCGCCGGGTCGTCGCGCAACGGGCATGCTGCGACGGGTGGTCCTTCGTTCGCGGGTGCGGTCCTGGCGATGGGCACATCGGGCCTGCCCCCGGACGCTTCGGACCTGACCATGGCCACTTCGGGCCCGTCGTTGGACGCGTCGTCGTTGCACGCGTTCGTCAATCCGAGAGCTTTCCCGAGTCCCAATGGATCGCACGGCGGTCACACGAGCGCAGCCGATTATGGCGGGTTCATCGTGAGGAATGGCGCGAACGGAGCGCGGCACGGCGGCGCGAACGGAGCGCGGTCCGACGGCGCGAACGGAGCGTCGGCTGGCGTTTCACGAGCGCTGCACGAACGTCCCGCTTCGGGCGTCGACCCGGCGCTCGTGCGGCAGCGTCTTGCGAAGCACTCCAGCGCCTCGCTGCGAGCCAAGCGCGCTGCGGACGTCGTCGTCGCCGCCTCCGGGTTGGTGGTCGCCGCGCCTCTGGTCGTGGTTCTCGGCGCGCTCATCCCCCTGACTTCCCCGGGCCCCGCTCTCTTCTACCAGCGCCGCACCGGCCTGCACCAGCGCCCGTTCGTTCTGGTCAAGCTGCGGACGATGGATCGAAGAGGACGAGTGACCGCACTCGGACGCCTGCTGCGCCCTCTTGGTCTCGACGAGCTGCCCCAGCTCTGGAACGTTCTGAAAGGTGAAATGAGCGTGGTGGGCCCGCGCCCCGAGCTTCCGGAGCTCGTCGCCCAATTCGAGCACGCGCACCCGGGCTTTCACCTGCGGCACCTGGTGCGCCCGGGCATCACGGGCTGGGCTCAGGTCAACGGCCTGCGCGGCCACCCCGACCTGTCGATTGCCGAGCGCCTGCGCTTCGATCTCCACTACATGTGCGAGTGGGATCTCGCGTTCGACGCCCGCATCCTGGCACGTACGTTTTCGACCGTGCTCAAGGACACACTCGAATCCTTCCGGCGGTGAGCGCGCGACTGATGCCCGGCCGGGAGCTACGCGGCGCGCTCGGCAATGTCTCGCTCAAAGCGCTGTCGCTCGGGCTCGAACGCGCATGCCGGTTCGTCGTCGTTGTCGCCTCGGCCCCCGTCCTGGGCGAAGCTGCGTTCGGGCGCTTCGTCTTCGCCTCGACGGCGACGGCCTTGCTGGCGCTGGGGACCGATCTGGGCCTGGGGGTTTGGACGACGCGCGCCGTGGCGCGCAACCCGCACGAAGGCGGAGACATCGTCCGTGTCGGGCTCGTGCTCCGCGGCCTGGCGGCCCTCCCCTATGCGCTCGCCGTACTTGCCGTGGCGCTGCTCCGCGAGCGGGGGGAGTCGCGTGCAGCCATCGCCATTCTGGGCGTGGCGGCACTGGTCAATGCCTTCGTGGACCACTTCGGCTCGATCCTTCGCGGATATGAGCGCTTCAAGGACGAGGCCCGTCTCAACGCGTTGCGCGCGGTGCTGACGGGCGTGCTCGGGTTCGTCGCCCTGCACGTGGGGCGCTCGCTGGCGAGCCTCTGCACCGCGCTCGCCGTGGCGAGTCTCGGAAGCTTCTTCTACGGACTCGCAATCCTGTTCATTGTGCATCCTTCGATGCCGCCCGCCAGCCGCAGAGGCGACCGCCTGCTCGCCCGCCACGCCTTGAGAGAGTCCTTACCCATCTGGATCGCGGGCTTTCTGTCGCTTCTGTACTTCAAGGTCGACACCTTGCTGCTCCCGGCAATCGCCGGAGACGCGGAGCTCGGAGCCTACGGCGCCGCGTACAAGTTCTTCGAAGGGGCGATGATCGTCCCGGCCGTCTTGCTCGCGGTCGCGTTCCCGCGACTGTCGCGCGCCCATCGTGATCCCGAATCGCAGCGTCGGCTGGAGTGGCAGCTCGGCATCATGCTCCTCGGGCTCGGCTTCGCCGCGGCCGCTGCCTGTTTCTTTGCAGGGGCCCCGGTGGTGAGGCTCACGTTCGGCGCCGGGTTTGGCCGGGCAGTCGCTTCGCTCGACGTGCTCGCGTGGGGCCTCCCGCTGCTCTTTCTGAACTTCGGTCTCACCCATTTTCTGATCGCCCGGGACGTCGGACGCGCCATGTCGCTTCTGGCGCTTGCGATGCTCGCGCTCAACGTCGGCCTCAACCTCTGCCTCATCCCGGGACGGGGCGGGCCCGGGGCGGCATGGGCGACCGTCCTGACCGAGGTCGCCCTCACCCTGGGTTGCGTCGGAGCGCTGCGCGAGTCTCGCAGCCCGCAGTCAGCCCCAGCAGGAGCCAGAACAGACCGAAAAGCGGCGTGAACTCGAGAAAATAATCCAGGGTGCCGTGAATGAAGAAAGCCGCCGCCCCGAGACCACAACCGACGCCTGCCAGTCGGTTCGCGAGGTAGTGCGCGCGAATGAGGCGAACGAGGCCGAGCGCGATCATCCCCAGGGCCAGGACGCCCGCCAGACCGAGATCCGCGAGCGTCTCGAAGTAAAGGCTGTTGGCGTGAATCCGATCGTCCGTATACGGCTGGCCGCTGGGGGAGGGTGAGAGCACGGCCTGCCAGCTGCGCCGGAAGTTGTCAGGGCCGATGCCCAGCAGCGGTCGTCTTCGCCAGAGCACCAGCGCCGCGCGCCAGAGGGCCGATCGATCCGGCGACGGGGGACCCAGAGCGGGGGCCGGACGCGAATCCAAGGTCGACGGAGCGGATGATGCGACGATCGCCGGCTCGACCACGACCCCCTCTTCGGCCATGGCATGACCCCGCTGGCTAAACCAGGTGATCCCTTCCACCACCAGATCCCATTGCAGCTGGTAGGCCCCCTCGGCTGCTGGCGCTTTCACGCGAGCCAGGACGTCCAGCGCTCCGCCGGGAGGGACGTCCGCAGGCAGCTCGGTCCGGATGCCCTCGAAGTCGCGGAGCGTGGTCGGGCCTTCGAGCCGCTTCCAGTGGTAACTCAGCTGAACACTTCGATCCCCCGATCGAACCCACCCGAGGGAGCCCGTGTTGTACACCGTGACCGGGACGGCAAACGATTGCCCCGCGTGGACACGGTCGGGAATTGCGCCCACGCTGCAGTCGCCGCGAAGCCAGTCGTCGTCACGCCACGACCTCATGCGCTCCGCGAGGAGGGGCGAGCCCGCGCGGCCCGAGAGGCCCTGCAGCGTGATCCAGGAAACGGCGATCAACCCGACCACACCGGCCGCAACCCTCTGCGGCGCCCCTCCAAGTCGATTGCCCATGACGTACAGCGCTCCGCAGCCGATGAGCGCGCCCGCCAAGCTCGAGCGCGTCGCGCTGGCGAGCATCGCCGCCACGAGAACGGCAGACCCGAGCATCGCCACCAAGGTTGCTCCCCACGGGCGGCGAGAGGTTCCGCCCCTCGACAGAAAGGGGGTCACGATGAGAAGGGGCATCACCGCTTCCCAGAACATCGCTCCCATCGTCGGGTACCCGAAGACGCCGCTCGGGCGCCGCAAGCCGAGGACATCGAAGGTCCCTTCGCGAAACGGGCTCCAGAACGCCGCGGTGCTCGGCACGAGTAGCTCGAGGAGCGCGGTGGCGGCGGAGAGGAGGGCTCCCGCCGAGAGGGCCAGCAGGATGCGACGCGCCGTCTCCGGCGGCCGGGCAAGAGAGCGTGCGGCGAAGAGCAGCAGAATGCCGCTCAGGCTGCGAAGCGTGAACTTGAGCGCGGCGGCCCGGTGCGACGGCGCGGCGAGGGCCGAGACGAGGAGCGCTGAAAACGAGGCAGCGGCGGCCCGCGTCAGGGGGTCCGCGGCAAGAGCTGCGACCGCCGCCCGCCACGAGCTCGGATGCGCGACCCAGTCGAGTGCCGTGGCCACTCCCCAGGCCGCGAGCACTGCGTAAAGAGACAGCTCGACCGTCGTGATCTGGAGCGGTCCCAACCGGAACAGCGGGACCTCGAACGGCAGGACCAGGGCCAGCAGCACGAGAAGGTTCCTGGCCAGTCGAATTTGCAGCGGGTCGCCTTTGGGGCCGTGGGTCTCGCCCACCGCGCCCAAGGGCCCTGCCGCCAAGACCCTCCATCCGGCGCCCTGAACCATTGCGCTCCACCGGTCAAGCGCTTCGCGCGCCCCTCGTCAAGCGGTAGTGGGGGTCGACCCCGTCCACCTGCTCGCCCGCTCACGCTGCGCCGCCGAGCCCGACGTCGGCTGCCGCTCGTCCGGGCGCGATCGGTTGTCGCTGGCCGTCGGACGGCGGTTCGTGGAACTCTTCGCACCAGCATGAGACTCGGTGTCGAAATCGCGACCTGCACCCAGGCCCGTACGGGCGTCGGCTACTACACGGAGCACCTGGTCGACGCGCTCCTGGAAACACGCGCCGCGGGTGACGAGGTCGTCCTGCTCTCGAACAAGGCGCCATCCCCCGAGCTGGCCTCCCGGTGGTCCGCGCGTTTGCACGTGGGCGGGCGAAGCATGCGAGCCGCGTGGATGCAGTGGGACGTGCCCCGTCTGATCGCGGAGACGAGAGTCGACGTGGCCGTCTTCCCGAACTACGTCGTGCCGCTCGCGTCGCCGTGTCCGAGCATCGTCGTCGTGCACGATTTGACGGTCCTTCGCATGCCTCAGTACTGCACCCTGCGCAAACGGCTTCTCATGCGGCTGATGCTGCGCCACTCGATCGCGGCCGCCGCCGTGGTCGCGACCGTTTCCGAAGCGTCGAAGCGCGACATCGAAGCGTTCCTTGGCGTGAGCCCGGAACGAATCGCCCTGCTCCCGGGAGCGGCTCACCCGTCGTGTCGGCGCGCGACGCCGGAGGCGGTGGCCGATGTGCGGGCCCGGTACGGGCTCGCGAATCCCTACGTACTCACGGTCGGTACGCTCGAACCTCGCAAGGACCTTTTGACCTTGCTTCGCGCGTTCGACGAGCTGGGGCCGCGGGCGCAAGGACGCCAGCTGGTGGTCGTGGGGGGCCGCGGGTGGCGCGACCGGCAACTCGTCCGCGAGCTGAAAGCGCGAACCGCCGATCAGCGAGTCCGATGGCTCGGCTACGTGAACGAGCCCGATCTCGTTGCGCTCTACTCCGGCGCCGACCTGTTCGTCCTGGCGTCGACGCTCGAAGGTTTCGGGCTGCCGGTTCTCGAAGCACTGGCGTGCGGAACACCCGTCGTCGCCTCCGACGTCTCCGCGTTGCGAGAGGTCGGGGGCGACGTCGCTCGGTTCGTGCCGCCGGGGAACGTCGCGGCGTTTGCGGGAGCCATCGAGGACGCGCTCCACGATCCGCAATGCGCAATCGCCGCGCGGGACGCCGGCCCTGTTCGCGCCAGCCACTTCTCCTGGACCCGCACCGCCGAGGCGCTCTGGGCACGCGCACGCGTCACCGGTCCGACGCGCGTGTGGGCGTCCGTGAACGGAGCTGCCCCACGACGCGGCTTCGAAGCGCTGCCCCCTCCGCTGAACCCTTCGCCCGCCGGTATGACCGCGCGCGAGTGGGCGCTGTTCGCCACGGTCGTGTACGCGGATCTCTTCGATTCGGCATTGCCGCTGCAGCGGGCGTTGACGAGCTGCCTCGGTCTGGTCCTCGACGAGCCCGAGGTTCGCCGCCTGGCCCGGGGGCCCGCGCTTTCGCCGCTCCTGACCCTGCACCCCGCCGGCTTCCTCGTGCTTCGCGGACGCGAGCACCTGGTGGAGGTCGTCCCGGAGCGCGAGGCGCGGACCCGCACGATCGTCGAGCGGAGTCGCCCGACGCTCTCGATCCTGTCCGCGCTCCCATTCGTCCGCGCCCTCGTGACCTCCGGTGGAGTCGTGCACCGGAACGCGGGCGCACGGCCGGATGTCGACCTTTTCGTCGTGACGGCACGCGATCGGGTTTACACCGCCTACAGTTTGCTGGTCCTGACCACGAAGCTCACCGGGACCCGCCATCTCATCTGTCCGAACTACCTGGTCGACGAGAGCGAGCTCGCGATTTCGTATCATCGAGACCTGTTCACGGCCCACCAGCTCGTATCCGCCCGACCCCTTTACGGCGAAACCGCGTACACGGCTCTCTGTCGGGCCAACGAAGGGTGGATCCAGCGCTTCTTCCCCGCGTTCTCGGCGGCTCAGTCGCCGGACACGCCGTCGCCGGCCACGTGGCAGCGGGTGGGCGAGCTGGCGCTCTGGCCCCTTCAGCCCGCGCTCGAACGGGTGCTGCGCTCGGCATGGCGTCTGCGCCTGCGTCGCCGCGCGGCTGCCGCTCCCCGCGCGGACGTCGTCACGAGCCGAGGCATTCTGAAGCTGCATCTGTCGGACTATCGCCGACGAACGATGGAACGCTTCGATTCGCGCCTCGCATCGCTTCGCGCAGAGATTGCAGCGGGCTCGAGCTCGAGGCCCCCCGATACGAGCCTGGATCCGGTAGGCACGTGAGCGAGGTCGCGTTGGGCGCGGCGTCGCTCGCGACCAGCGGAGCGGCGCTGCTCGTGCTGCTCCTCTATGTCCCGTCGCTTCAAGCCCCGTTTCTCGTACCCAAATTCGCAGCGCTCGAAGTGGCGGCATCGCTGGGCTTCGTTGCGCTGGCCCTGCGAATCGCCACCACCGGCCGTCCCCGGTGGAGGCGTTCGATGGCCGCCGCATGCGTGCTGGTGCTCGTCACGACGGCGATCGCCTGGATGACCGCCGCCACCCGGCCGCTGGGCGCACGGTATGCCCTGGCCGCGATGACTCGGTGGGGGTCAGTCTTCGGCCTGGCGTGCGGCGTCAGCGCGCTCGATAGCGCGCCGGACCCACGGGAGGCACGAGCCGACCTGCTGTTTGCGATCACCGGCGCCGCGGTCGGGGTCGCGGCGCTGGGCCTTCTTCAACACGCCGAGCTCTTGCCGTTCGCCATTCCGGTCATCAGCACACCGGGCTCGACGTTCGGCAATCGGAACGCCGCCGCCGAGGTGATGGCGGTCGCGTTGCCCGTCGGTCTCGGAGCCATCGCACAGTCGCAGAAGCCGGCCGTGAAGGTCGCCCTTTTCGTTGGGCTGGCCGTCGAGCTCGTCTATCTTGCCGTAACGCGAACCCGTGGCGCGTGGCTCGCGGGCGCCTGTGGAATGGCCGCCACGACCTGGCTTGCGAAGCCGCGGTGGTCGTTCACGTCGCGAGCGTTGGCGATGGGGGTCTTCGTCTTGGCTGGCATTGCCGCAACGGTGCCGGGCCGATTCAACCCTCGAGACCAGGGCGACACCAAGCGGTACGCCAACATATTCGCAGTGGTGGAAGACGGCCTGGACGCCCATTCGACCGCGCTCAAGACACGTCTCGGTTTGTGGCGGCGCACGCTCGCGATGCTGCGCGAACATCCGATTCTCGGTGTGGGACCCGGCAACTGGCCCGTGGAGTTTCCTCGCTATGCGGAGCCCGGTGCGACCGAAGACGGCGTCCTCAGCGCCACCGTCGCACCCCGACAGGCTCACAATGACCCGCTCGAGCGCACGGCAGAGACGGGGATCGTCGGCCTCGCCGCCGTGGGCGGCCTCGTCTGGGCCTGCGCGCGTGCGATTCGCGAGCGGCTGCGGTCCGCCGAATCGTCGTCGCGCATCACCGCAGCCGCCGCGGCGGGAGCCCTGGTGTCCATCCTCGCGGCAGGCATCGCGAGCTTTCCGCTCGAGGAGCCGGGAACGCTCGTGCTGACAGGCCTCTCATTGGGGCTCATCGCGGCGGATCAGCGTCCGAAACGAGAGCTCATGCGCGCGTCGACCCACGCCGGGAGCCCGAGTTCCCTCGAGGCGTCGGACGTCCTGGGGCCGCGCCGAGTCGCGTACGCGGCGGTCTTCGCGGGAACGGGCCTCCTTGTCGCGGCCGGACTGAGCGCGGCGCGCGACGTGTGGAGCAGTTACTGGCTCGCGAAGGCCGAGCACGCGATGGGTCAAGATCACGAGGCTGCGACCACATCGGTGGCGGTCAGCGCCCTCGCGCGCTGCCTGGCCGCTGCGCCGAACAGCTACAGGGGCCAGATCCGCATGGCGCAATTGAAACTCCGCCAGCGCCGTTGGGGGGAATCGGCGGGCGCCGCGCGGCGCGCCATCGCGATCGAACCGTACTCTCCCAACGGCTGGGCCAATCTCGCCGCCGCCGAGCTGGGTGACGACCAGCCTGAGCAGGCGCAGCGGGACGCGTCGAGTGCCCTGACCATCCTCCACGACTATCCGTTCGCCCTCGATCTGCGGGCCCGGGCGGCAGAGCAGAACGGAGATCTCGAGTCGGCGAGCGCGGATCGGGAGCACCTGCGAGCGCTCGCGAGCGGGCCCGACTCCTCTGCATCTCGCCAAGCACGCGTACTGCTGCAGCCGGCGAAGTAGCGCGGCGTTACGCGCTGCGCGGTCGTGTCCGGCAAATGCGCCTTGAACCAAGGCCGACAGTCCCCCTTAGGCGCGTGGCCCCCAGCCCGATCGACGCGAATGACTCTCCCCTTTAACGACAAGGCGCCGGACTGCTCTGGCAGCCCGGCGCGTTACTGCGGCATGCGAGGTCGGCGGAAATCAGCCGGCCGTCGTCGCGTCCGTCGCCTCCTCGGTTGGGCTGGAGGAGGAGCTGCTGCAAGCGAGCGGGAGGGTCACGACCGCGATCGCGACAAGCAGCCAGAACATTCCCTTAAGATTTCGTCGAGCCATGGTCTCTTGCTCCACCGGTTAGCGTTGAGGAAACTCTACCGCTGGTCGCCGATGACGTCAACGTGCGCACACGCCGCTCGACCGCGAGGCGCAGGCGATCGATGAGCCACGCGCCGGCGTGCCTCATCTCGGCCGCGCGGCGCCACTGCGCGGCGTCGAACGAGAAGGGCTTGCGAATGCCGGTCCGAAGCGCGCGAGCTCCGCGCACGACCCGCAGCTCCGAGTGAACGACACGAGAGAGCGTTCGGTAGAATCGGGGGCCGAAGCGACCCCCGATGAGCGGATCCAGATCGGCGCTTTCGCTCCAGTTTCGCTTTTCACCGAGCTGCGCCGCTACCTCCTCGTAGTACCGCGTCCCTTTCAGCGGGTAGCTGACGGAGATCCCGATGTCGTCGGGCACGAGCTCGCGCACGAGCGTTCGGGTGGCTTGCACCTCGGTCCAATCCTCGCCTCCGTAACCGAACTGCAGGAAGAGCCCGACGCGCACACCACTGCGCCGCAGTCTCGTGACCGCCGCACGCGTCTGCTCGACGGTGATGCCTTTCTGCATGGCGTCGAGGATGCGCTGTGAGCCGGATTCGGCGCCCATCCAGACCTCGGTGGCGCCGGCGCGACGCAGCGCCGCAACATTCTCGTCCGTCATCAGATCCGCGCGCGTCTGGCAGAGGAACGGCGTGGCCAGTCCTGCCTGCGCGACGGCCTCGGACCACGCGACGAGCCAGCGCGACTTGAGGCCCAGGATGTCGTCGCAAAACCAGAGGTGATCCGGGGCATAGCGCTCGCGCAGCATCCGCAGCTCCGACACGACGTTGCCGGGCGAGCGGCTGTGGTAGGTGTTTCCGTACACGGGCTTCGCGCACCAGTTGCAGAGATAGGGACACCCTCGCGTGGTCACCACGTTCAGCGAGAAGTAACCGTGCCGGCGACGCCAGAACGAGCGATAACGCTCGATGTCCACGAGGTCCCACGCGGGCAGCGGCAAGACGTCCAGGTCTTTCAAGAGCTTCCGCGATGCGGTGCGCCTCGGAAGACCGCGGTGATGAAACGCCACGCCCGCAACGGATGAGGCGGCCGCGTCTCGCCATGGGTCGATCGCGCCGCCCGCCTGATCGAAAGCAGCGACAAGCTCCCGCAGGGTCATCTCACCCTCCCCGAGGATGACGAAGGTGGCCCCGGCCTGCAGGTAGACCTCGGGCTCGTCCGCCGCGTCGTGACCCGAGACGACGACGGGCACACGGCGCGCGCGAGCTTCGCCGATCATGCCGCACGCGGCCGAGCGCATGCGCGACAGGCACATCTTGGTGAACCAGTTGAAGGCGTCGTCGTAGAGGACGACGACGTCCGGCCGGACGCGGTCGAGCGTGGCAGCGAAACCCGACGTGTCGACGTCGAGCATCGGATCGAAGAGCGCGACTTCGTGACCCGATGCGCGCACATGGGCGGCGGCGGTCAACGTGGCGAGCGGCGGGTACGGCTTGCCAATGGCGAACTGCTTCGTATCGCGCCGGAGCAGGTGACCGTGAGCGAAGAGGACCCGGGCCACCGGCGGGATTCTACAGAGCGAAGCTTCTTCCGCCAATGAGCCAGCGAGCGAGCCCCTTACGCCCGGGCGAACACCCGTCGCGCGCGCGTGTCGAGGGCCCGGAGCGTCGGCTCCACCCGCATTCCCCCGCGCGCCACCAGCGCCTTGACGGTGTGCTTGGCGGCCGCGAACGAGGGCGCGCCGCCCGCGCGATTCGTCGCCTGAAACGAGCGGACTTCGTTGACGACGCGTGCGACGGCGAGCTTGTAGTAAAAATCCATGCGGGGACGGCGCAATTTCAGATCGCGATCCGTGCTCGCCTCCCAAGGACGCGGGTCGACGATGTCATCGCGGACGTCCTCGTAATAGGGGGTGCCCTTGATCGGATAGGCGACCGTGATCGTGAACTGGTCGGGGTCCGCACGCTTCAAGTGCTCGATGGTGGCATCGATGTCCGCTTCGGTTTCACCGGGGTACCCGATCATGATGAAGGTGCCGGTCTCGATCCCGTGTTTCTTGCTCAGCTGGATCATCTCGCGAACACGGTCGACTTTGACGCGTCGATCCATCGCGTCGAGGACCTTCTGAGAGCCGCTCTCGGCTCCAATCCAAACGCGAAAGCAGCCCGACCGGCGGAGGAGGCCGACGGAGCGTTCGTCGAGCCGATCCGCCCGCGTGATGCACTCGTACGGCACTCGCAGGTCCCGCCGCTCCAGCTCGACGGTCAATTCCTCCAGCCAGCGGTGATTGATGGTGAACACGTCGTCGACGAACCAGAGGGAGTCCGGCTGGTAGCGGGCGACGATGGCCTCGATCTCGTCGACCACGCGCCGCGGCGACCGCCGACGGTAGCTTTCGCCGTACACGGCGCGGCTGCACCAGCGGCAACTGTAGGGGCACCCTCTCATCGTGCTCACGGAGATCGCATTTTTTCCGTGGCGCGCTTTCCAGGCATCGAGGTACGGGCGCAGATCGAGGGCGTCGCGCTTGGGCATCGGCAGGTCGTCGAGGGTCCGCATGAGGGGGCGAGCCCCGTTTCGCACGACACGGCCTTCGCGATCGCGAAACACGATTCCGGCGATGCTCGTGAGGTCCGCGTCGGCCACCGAAGAGCCCTGCGACCACACCGAGACGAGCGCGTGGGTCGTTTCTTCCCCTTCACCGACGACAATGACGTCCGCGCCATGCTCCAGAAATTTCTCCGCATGGTGGGTCACCTCCGGTCCGCCGAGCACGATGCGGGTCGCCGAAAGTGCGGGCTGCGACCGGATGAAGCGGATGAGCCGAAGCACGTTGAGCTTCGTCATGAGGTTCGTGTAGATGCCGACGACGTCGGGTCGCATGTTCAGAAGACGATTCTCCAGCGTGGCACGCGTCGAGAAGGTCGTGTCGAACACCGTCACCGACACCCCGCGCTCTTCGAGGTAGGCAGCGAGGTAGAGGATTCCGAGCGGCGGGTAGGGCCGCATGATTTGCCGTTCCTTGGGATCCTCGTCGAGGAAGTACGCGTGGGTGAGAAGGACGTTCATGGCGATTGCTCGGTGCGCCCGGACTCCTCCGCCGGCTCGGCTCGCGAAAAGTTCGGGTTTGTGCCGCGCGCGATCGCGAGCAGCGTGTCCAAGACGGCTTTCGCGAATCGCCGATTGCCGACGGAGGCGTGAAAGACGAGCTGCCCGATCAGCGACCAGATGAAGAAGCGCTCTCGGGCGTCCGCGAGCGCACCAGCCCTCCGAGACGCGACCATGTAATGCAAGGCGAGCAGCCTGCGAGCATAGGCTTCGAAGTCCTCGAGCCGATTGGCCTCCGACTTGTGATGGCACACCGCGACGTCGGTGACCACGTGAATCGCCTCCGGGAAGCCGAGGGCGACCCCGTAGTTGTCCCCGTGACCGTGGGGATCCAGCCGTTCGTCGTACGGGGAGTTGAGAAGCCAGTCCCTCCGGACGAGCGAGGCGCCCAGGCTATAGATAGGAGTCCGAAAGTACTTTCCGGAAAAATCGACTATCACCGGCCACCCCGCACGAGAGATATGGTTGCCCTTGCGACGGTAGTGATCAATGGCGAAGCCAACCAGCGGTTCACTGACCTGGATCTCGCCCCAGATACCCAACTGAAACACGTAGCGCCAAAGAAGTCCCAACGCGGACTTCACCGGAAAGCTGCTCTGCCAGCCGGTTGCTGATTTTTCGAGCCAGAGTCCGGAGACGGCGCCCGCCTCCGGGTGACCGCGGAGGTGCTGCACCAATTTCGTGAGATAGTCGGGCGGGAGCTGCATGTCGTCGTCGCAGAGAAAAATCCACGAGCTGCGCGCGCGCCGTATGCCAATGTTACGTTGAACACAGACCGATTTTTTCTTGGATACGACGTATTGAACGTCACAATCTTTGAAGCCGGTATAGTCCGAGGCACCGAGGGGTTCGTCGCTCGAGTCGACGATCAAGAGCTCGCGAATCGGGTGCGTGGACCGGGCGAGATCTCCGAGCAACGACAGCACCTGGCTTCGCCGATTGCACGTGGGGATGACCACGCTCACGTCGACACGCGGGTCGTTCTCGACGCCGGGCCCGGCGCTCATGTCTTCCCGCCATCGTTGATCAGCACACAGTCCAACTCGATGACTCGCATCCGATCGTCCCGCCCGACGGGACACACGGCCGTGATGCTGAAGCCGCGCTCCGTGAGCGCGTCCAGCATCTTTTGGTAGGGGGGCGCATTCTCGTAGATGGGCCGGACCGAGAGCTCGGTCTGAAGGGCGCGGACGGAGCGCAGCGTGCGGGGCGCTCCACGGATGACCTCGAGGTCGAAGCCTTGGGTGTCGAGCTTGAGGAAGAGGTTGTCCGCTCCGTGGCGGCGCCGCAGATCGTCGATGACGGAATCCAGCCTTCGCACCACGACGCTTTCCACGTGGTCCAGCTTCCCGCCAAGGCGCTCATAGAGCGGGACGACCGAGGAATGCGGTTGCCTGAACGAGCTCAGAAAGTCGGGCTTCATGACGTTCAAGTCCATCCGCCCGTCCTCGCTGCCCAGCGCGTATCCTTGAATCACCCATCGCGGATCGTCAGCCGCCTGCTGCTGCAGCCGCGAGACGTTGCGCGATACCGGTTCGAAGGAAATGATCCAGCGGTCGAACCCGACATTGCGGCGCAGAAACGTACGGTATTGACCCCGGTTCGCTCCGACGTCGAGAACGCACTCTATTTCCAGCTCGCGGAGCAAGCGTGCGAGGTGGCACGACAGCGCGTGATTCTCCAGGTCTTTGGCCCGAACGAGCTCGAAGCCGAGCTTGCGCACTGCCATCCGCACCGCTCGCTTCAACACGGCCGTTCCGCACACCGACGTTGCCTGACCGCATCGCTCAGCGCCTCGATGACGTCTCGTGCATCCTCGTCCGACATCTTCGGATACAGCGGCAGCGAGACGATGCGGCCGAAGATCGCCTCCGCTCGGGGGAAGTCCTTTCCCGCAACGTAGGCCGAATAAGCCGGATGCTGGTGCAAAGGGATGAAGTGCACGCTCGTCGCGATATTTCGCGCCCTGAGCTCGGCGACGAGCGCATCGCGCGTCAGCCCCGCTGCGACCGGGTCCACCTCCACGACGAACAGATGCCACATGTGAGAGCTCTCGGGACGGACGCGTCGGGTCGTCAGTCCGGGTAGCTTCGCCAGGCTCTCCGTGAAGAGGCGGGCCAGCTCCGCCCGACGGCGCTGGAAGAAGTCGAGGCGCTCGAGCTGGCAGACCGCCAGCGCGGCCGCGATGTCGGTCAGATTGTATTTGTAACCGCACTCGGTCACCTGATACTGCCAAGTTCCTTGCGCGGCGTACCGGTTCCACGCATCCCTGCTGAGCCCGTGGAGCGCCAGCCGTCGTATCCGCTCCGAGAGCCGCTGGTCGTTCGTGGTCACGACGCCGCCCTCGCCGGCGGTAACGTTCTTGGTCGCATGGAAGCTGAACGACGCCACATCCCCCATCTCCCCGACGCGGCGCCCCTTGTACTCGGCCCCCAAGGCATGCGCACCATCTTCGACGACGAATAGCCTCCCCCCGCGCGCGATGGACAGAATGGCATCCATGTCGCAGGCTTGACCGCCGTAGTGGACGGGAAGGATCGCCCTCGTCCGTGGGGTTATCGCCTTCTCCACGGCGCGCGGGTCGATCTGGTAGGAGTCCCGCTCCACGTCGACGATGACGGGGCGCGCGCCGGCGTGGATCACGGCGTTCGCCGTGGCGCAGAACGTCATGTCCGGCACGATCACTTCGTCGCCCGGCCCGATCCCCAGCGCGACCAGCGCGAGGTGCAGGCCCGCCGTGCACGAGTTGACTGCGACGGCGTGACGCGTCCCCGTCAGCTGGGTCACGCGCTGCTCCAGCTCGCGAGCGCGCGCGCCGGTCGTGAGCCAGCCCGACCTCAGGACCTCGCTGACCGCGGTGATTTCTGCATCACCGACGAACGGCAAATTGTACGGTAAGAGCTCTTTGCGCACGCGCAGGGGACCTCTTTGCAAATTTGAAGTCGGGGACCAGCTCGGCGAGAAATCGTCGAATCTCACGAGGGCGCGCCCTCATGGCGAGCTCGCGCGCCGTGCGCACGAGGGTCTCCGGGGGCATCGCCGGCGCGCGAACGGTCTTCGTCACGAAGACGTGTGGGAAGGCGCTCGGCACGACGTCCTCGTCGTGGCGCGCGAGCTGCTCCGAGAGCTTCTCGCCCGACCGGGAGCCGGTGAAGGTGATTTCGACGTCGACGTGGGGCCTGAACCCCGACAGCCGGATCAAGTTCTCGGCGATGTCCAGAATCTTGACGGGCTCGCCCATGTCGAGAACGAAGACCTCACCGCCCTCGGTCAGCCTCGCCGCCTGGATGATGAGATGAACGGCCTCCGGGATCGTCATGAAGAAGCGAACCATGTCCGGATGGGTCAGGGTCACCGGGCCACCGCGTCGAATTTGCTCCTGGAAGATCGGGATCACCGAACCGCTGCTGGAAAAGACGTTGCCGCAGCGGACGGTGGAGAACCTGGCCGACTGGCCGAGCGATTGAACGAGGAGCTCAGCGACCGCCTTGGTGGCGCCCATGATGCTTCGTGGAAGCACCGCCTTGTCGGTGGACACGAGGACGAACGTCTGCGCCCCGAACTCGCGCGCCGCGGAGGCGACGTTCCACGTGCCGATGATGTTGTTGAGCAAAGCCTGCTCGGGGAAACGCTCCATCAGGGGCACGTGCTTGTAGGCGGCCGCATGGAAGACGACCTCCGGCTTCGTCTCCTTGAAGATTCGCTTGATTTGATCGCTTTCCTGGGCGTTGCCGAGAAGCGAGCGAAACGACAATCGAGGATATCGGCGGCGGATTTCGCGCTCGAGGTTGAATATCCCGTTCTCGGACCAGTCGAGAGCCACGAGCTCCTCTGGCTCGCAGCGGCCGAGCTGACGGCAAAGCTCGGTTCCGATCGAGCCGGCCCCCCCCGTGACCAGGATTCGCCGGCCATGCGCGAGAAGCCGCGCGAGACCGCGGTCCGACTTGACGGGGGCTCGGCCGAGCAGGTCCTCGGGTCGGATCTGACGGACATCGTCGAGACGCGCGCGACCCTCGATGATTTCCAGAATCCGCGGGACGATCCGAAAGGCCACACGCGCGCCCTGGCAAGCCGCCACGATCCGGCGCACGAGCTGTCCGTGCGCCGAAGGGATGGCAATGTAGACTTGGTCGATCTGGAGCGCGCGGACGACGTTCCCGAGGTCGTCGATCCGGCCGAGCAGCGGAAGCCCCGCGAAGACGCCTCGAGTGCCGTCGAAACGATCGTCGAGGAAGCCCATCACCGCGGCCATCTTTCGCTTCCGGCGGAGGGCCGTAGCGAGCTCGCGACCAGCAACGCCGGCGCCGACGATGACGGAGCGCCCGCTGGCGCTGGCTACCACGACAGGCACCCTCGCCAGTCGCGAAAGGCACCTCCCTGAACTGCGGCAGCCACCGCCTCGTCCATAGTTGAGACGGCGCGTCCGCGCAACGAAAGGCCCTGGCAGGCCCGGTCGAGCGTTTGCATCCGACACCTGGAGAAGCCCTTTCACGTTGCCACGCTCGCGCGCCCGCGACTATGTTCCGCGCCGGCCGTGAATTTGACGAGCCTCGTGGGCCCGATGGCGTCGACGACCCACGCCCAGCCGGCGGCGGCGACCAAACCGCGTCTGGCGATCTTCATGATCGGCGGGATCGGTGCCGGTTTCGCTTCGCAGGGCTTTCCGGCGATCGCTGCGATCACGCACGGCCTGACGGCGAATTTCGATGTCGACGTCTATTCGTTGATAGGGCCCGATCCCGGCTTCACCCCGTCGGGCTACGAGGTCCTGGCGCCGCCGCGCGGCCTTGTCGGTCCACGAACGCGAAAGCTTCGCTGGCCGTATCTCGCATGCCAGTTTTTGAACGAGCACCGCAAGCGTCCCTACGACGTATTGTTTTCGTTCTGGGCGCATCCGATTGGCCCGTTGGTCGTCGCCCTTGCGAAGCTCGTTCGGCGACCGTCGGTCGTCACCGTCATCGGCGCGGAGGCCGCCGCGGTCCCTTCCATCGGTTACGGTCATCTTCGCTCGCCGCTCACCCGCCGGCTGGTGATCGCGACATGCGAGCAGGCCTCGAGGCTCGTGGTCCTCTCGGCCAACCAGGAGAGGACGCTGCGCGAGCACGGGCTGCGTCGTGACGATGTGCACGTGATCCCGTTCGGGACCGATCCCGCGATCTTCCCGCTACGGCCAAAGCGCCTGGAGCCTCCGCTCAAGCTGCTCCACGTGGCCAGCCTCACCGAGGTGAAGGACCAGGAAACGTTGCTTCACGGCTTCGCGCTCTTGAGGCGGCAGCTCGATGCCCGCCTGCGGCTGGTGGGGACCGACTGCCTGAGCGGCCGGTTGCAAAAGCTCGCCGCCGACCTGCAGCTGCGAGACGACGTGGAGTTCGTCGGTCCGCTGCGGCACGAAGCCATCCCCCACCAGCACGAGTGGGCCGACCTCATCGTGTTGACCTCGCTGTCCGAAGGGCAGAACAACTCGCTCACCGAGGCAGCCATGAGCGGTCGCCTGCAGGTGAGCACGCCCGTCGGACACGTCAACGACCTCGGCGAGAACGCCGTGGTGATCGTTCGAAAGCAAGATCCTGCCGATTTTGCCGCACAAATCATGGCCATCCTGCGGGATCCTGCCGAATGGGATCGCAAGGTTCTCCGCGCGCACGCCTGGGCGGCGAGCCACGACCTGCACTGGACCGTGCGGAGCCTGGCATCGGTCCTCGCGGAGGCGTCGGCATAGCTGTGGTGGGGGTACGAGACAAGGAGGGCAGGTCAGGGGGTCCCCTGCCCGACGCGAAAAAGAGTGAAGGGGGGATGTGTAGCCACGACGGTCAGGCCGGGACTTCGACGAAGCCGCTCGAAGCTTTGCTCGGGAGCTAGCCCCACCCATTGCGTCTTCAATTCGTCCACGTCGGCCAGCAGAAAGAGCGGCCCCCTTTTGGACACGAGAGCGTCGATCTCGGCGTCCTTTGCCGAGAAAAGCTCGTGGGCACGGCGTGCCCCGTAATATTCGAGGTCCAGAATGGGACCCTCCGCCAGAAGATCGGCATCCGGAGGGACCCTGCGCTTGAGCCACAGGGCCAGATCCCGATCGACGTTCTTTCGCGCCACGAGCCGCGCGTGCTCGCGCACTCCGAAGAAGAGCCCTCCCGCGATCCCCGCGGCGACCACCGCAGTCACGGCGCGTCTTCCGTTCGACGAGGCGTGAGTGGGCACGACCGAGAGCCCCATTCCGAGGAGGGCTCCGATCGCCGGCAGGGTTGGAAGGAGAAATCGGGGGTTTTCGTACGGAATACCGGAGAGAAATGCCCAGACAATGACCGGCCAACCCACGAGAAGCGCCGCGTACGCCCAGCGTCGCTCACGGATCAATCTCCATGCACCCAGAAATACGAAGGGCACGAAAATCGGGAAAAAATAGTCAGGCCAGGCGAGACGTACGAGGTACGAAACGCACGGAGGGAGCCTGTACGTGGCCGCGCCGTCAGGCGTGTGAAATTCGCGCTTGAATGCGTTCCGAACGCTCCAGCTCACCAGCCACTCATGCTTCTCCAGCGAGGCCGGATTGAGGTGAGCGACGACGAGCTGCGGGACCAAGATCGAGAGACCCGCGAACGCGGCGACCCCCATCCAGAACCAGAACCTGGGGGGCGCCGTGAGTGGCTTGCGCGAAAGGCACGCAGCGCGGCTCCGATCCGACCGTGGATGTAGTGCGATGAAGGCTCCGATCGGCAGTACGAGGAGACCGATCAGCCAGCGCGACGTCGTACCCCAGGCGAGTGCGAGGGCACACCCGACGAGCCAGCCGCCTCGGCCCGTCTGGGCGTGCCGGACCGCGCACACCATCGCAGCGGCCGTCGCCCCGAGCGCGAGGCCATCCGCCATGACGAGCTGACTGGTTCGAATCGTCGCGCCGGAAAGAGCGACTGCCGCGCCGCACAGGAGGTCCGAAGCCGTACCGCCCGCCGGTGCGCGGCCATCGCCACGCACCTGGCGGACGAGCGTCACGGTCGCACCCGCGCTGATGGCGCACGCCAGGCTGCTCACGATCTGACCCGCCAGCGGCTTGCCCCCGGTCAGCGGCAAGAGCAACGCGACGGTTACGGGGTATCCAGCGGGCCAGTAGAGCGTCGGCAGAGGGGCTGCGCGGAGCAGGTGCGGCCAGAGCGCCGATGCGTAGCGGAAATAGGCGAATGCGTCCTGTCCATAAAGGCCATCGAACGGAAAGCAGACCTTCGTCACGGAGGCGGCCGCGAGCGCCAGGGCGAAGGGGACCAGCCAGGAAGAGCGGCTCCGCCCCGCCGCTCCCGCAGGGTCCTTTGCCCTGCCGTACCGAGGGCTGCTCTCGGCGGTCGCTCCACTCCCGTTCGAGGCCAGCCCGGGTAAATCGGTCGGCATCGCAGCTACTATGCGTCCCCAATGAAGCTTGGAACGAACTTACGCGACGTTCGCGTGCTCGCGACGCGCCCCATCCTGCGCCGCGGCTCCGTGATCGGTCTCATGGTGCTCACGCAGCGCCTCCTGGCACCTGCGACCGCATGGTCGCTCTTCGGCGGCGGGCTGGGCAAGACCTTCACGGTGGGGTTGCTCCTGAGCGCCGTATTCAGCGTTCACTCCCTGGCGCATCGCGCGTTCTCATCCCTGGCGGAGGCGGAGCTCTTCCAGAGAATTGCCGGGTCCGTGCTCGAGGCCGACGTGCTGAGCCCCCAGCTGCTACCCGACGAGGACGCCCGGAGCGAGCTCGCGCAAGCCATCTATCAGACATCGCAAGTCGTCTCTCACGTGATCCCGGCTCTCGCAGCCGACGCCCTCGCCTGTGTGGTACTCGCGGCGGTGATCGTGTCCAGCGAGCCGCTGCGAGTCGTTCTCCTCGGCGGCGCCGTGACACTGGTCTTGGCAGGAGGCCTGCTCGCTTCTCACCGGCACGTCCAGCGGGCGGTGGCGCGCGCGTGGGAGGCCCAGAATCGCGTCTTCGAATCGTTCGTCGACGTCATCGATGGGCGGCTCGAAATCGTCGCGGGAGCCCTGAAACAGCACGTCCTGGACGAACTCAACAAAAGGACCCAGGCGTCGGGAGCCGCTGGAGCGAGCATCGCCGTACAGTCCACGCTATCCGGACGGGTTCCCGCGCTCTTGGTGGCGGTCGTCGTCGCGCTGGCGCTACTCGTCAGCGGATCGCTTCGCCAGTCGATGAGCGTTACTCTCGCCAACGCCGCCCTCTTTGCGGGGGCGACCCCGGCGTATGCGGGATTTGCGCAAGGTCTCTACGCCCTCGCCCGCGCTGACCGATGGATGCATGTCGTCGTACGCGTGCTCGGCGCAGCAAGGCCCCCCTCGACCGGGTCGAAACCGCCCCCGGCGCTACCGGCGCGTGTGGCCTTCGAAAGTGTCTCCTTTCGCTACGGCCCGGAGGGCGATAGCGCACTGCGCAAGGCCGAGTTCGCGTGGGACGGAATGGGAGCACTCGCCCTCGCAGGCCCCAACGGATCAGGGAAGAGCACCTGCCTTCGACTTCTGCTGTCGCTGGGAGCCCCCGAGGAGGGCACGATCGTGGTAGGAGGCGCTGCCCTTGCGCAGGTGGATGCCGAAGCCTGGCGCGCGCGCACCGCGTACCTGCCCCAAAGGCCGTACCTTCCGCCACGCTCTGACGTCGCGAGGGCGATCCGGCTGCTGGCCCCCCAGAGCACCGACCAGCGCATCGCGGATGCGCTCGAGCGGGTCGGGATTGCGGCCGTCTTGCGACGTCACGATCGAAATCCCCTCGCAGTCAGGGTCGACACGCTGTCGGTAGGTGAGCGCCAGCGCGTCGCGCTGGCACGAATGCTTTGCCGCGATGCTCGGCTGTACTTGCTCGACGAACCGGACGCGAATCTCGACCGGGCCGGCGTCGCGATGGTCGCGCGCTTGATCCGCGACCTCGCTCGCGAGCACATGGTCGTGTTCGCGGCCCACACCCGCGAGCTCATCGATGCGGCCGATCGGGTCGTTGCGCTGGACGGGGGCCGAGTGGTCCCGAGCCGAGCGGATGCCGAGCAAGGCATCCTGGCGAACGGCTAGGTCTTCGGCGATGATCATCCGGCCTGTCCAGGTCGTGGGGAACGCCCCGGCCACGTCGGAAATCGTCGTGTCGGGAACGCGGATCACCCACGTCGGGCAGCCGTCCGCACGGGCGCGCGAGAATGGACCGCTCGTCGATCCCGGCGACGCCATCGCGTTCCCCGGTCTCGTCAACTCGCACGATCACCTGGAGTTCAATCTGTATCCGGCTCTCGGCCACCGGCGATATGAGCACTACCTCGAGTGGGGCCGCGACATCCACGAGCGCGATCACGAATTGATATCGGTTCTGGAGCGAGTGCCTCGAGCCGAGCGACTGCGCTGGGGCGCGCTCAAGAACCTGCTCTGCGGAGTGACCACGGTCGCGCATCACGGCGACCATCACGACGACCTGAGCCATTTGCGCATCGCAACCGCCCCGGGGACATCGATTCATTCGGTGCGCTGCGCACCTCGCTGGCGCTTGCGAATCAACGCTCCGATCCCGGCCACGCCTTACGTGTTTCACGTCGGCGAGGGAACATCGGCGGAGGCCCGCGCTGAGATCGACGAGCTCATTCGATGGAACCTGCTGCGGCGGCCACTTGTCGGCGTGCACGCGATCGCGATGACTCCCTCGCAGGCTCGGCACTTCCGCGCCGTGGTCTGGTGTCCGGTCTCGAACGAGTTTCTTTACGGGGCCACCGCGGACGTGGCACTGCTGAAGAGTACGACGACGATCTTGCTCGGTTCGGACGCGACGCTGACGGCCGATTGGAACTTCTGGAACCACCTTCGACGCGCCCGCTCGATCGGCTTGCTCGACGATCGCGAGCTGTTCGAAGCGGTCACGCGAAGAGGGGCGCTCGCCTGGCGAAGAGCCGAAGGCGGCGCCGTCGCCCCTGGAATGGACGCCGATCTCGTCGTGGCCCGCAAGCGGACCGGAGAGGGCTTCGAGGCTTTTTTCCACGTGCAGCCGGAGGACATCCTTCTCGTGATGAGGGCAGGGCGGATCCTCCTGTACGACGCCGTCTTCGAGGCAGACTTGCCCGAGGGCCCATTTTCCGCGATCAGGCTGGGACAGAGCGAAAAACGCGTGGCGGAGGACGTGCCCGGGCTGCTCGCAACGCTGCGGGCTTTTGGCGTCCGTCCGAACCTTCCGTTGTGCGCAGCGGTCTGAAAGCCACTTCCCGGGGCGCGGGCTCTCGGCGTGCGACCGCTACCTCGTCGTCATCCGCACGGGTTGCGCTGCCCCGGAGCAGGGCCACGAGCAGCGCCCACAATCCGAGCGCTCCGTAAACTCGCGGATACGAGAGAAGGGCAAGCCATCCGTCCCGCAAGGATGGCGACTGGTAGTAACGCAGCGGCACACAGATGAGGAACGTCGAAGCGACCAGCGCAGCCCAGCAGAGCATCCGGGGTCGCGCGCGCGCCGCCACCCACCATGAGATAACGAGCGCCGGAAGAAGGAGCATGTAATGGTGACCTTCGCCAATCGGCGCGAGTGGCACGAGCGGGGCCGTGAGCATGCCCAGGGTGAGCGCGCGTCGCTCCCGACTCCGGCTGTCGAGGCGGTCGAATCGAACGGACACGAGGAGCACCGCAACGCTGATCGCCGTCGTGAGGCAAGACACCATCCACGGCAAGCGAACGAGGGGCGCTGGATTCCAAGTGGCATCATAGATGAACAGGTGGCCGGCGAGGCTTCTGACGGTCTGATAGGCCGAAGCGTAGTTCGATGGATCGGTCAGCACCCATTTGGGCCCGTCCAACAGATAGTTGTGCCAGGGCGCCAGTCCGACCAGGGGAGATAGGAGAAGCACGATCGTCGATGCTGTCAGCAAAGCCGCGGCGACGATGCGCCATCGGCGCCCGAGGAGCAGCACCGGAATCAACCAGAGACCGGCGCTCTTGAGCACGAGCATCGAGCCCAGGAGGATCCCCGCCAGCCAGGCGCCCCGGGTCGTGGCGCGCATCGAGAAGGCAATGAAAAGCGAGAGAAGAAAAAACAGTGCGGCGTATCCCTGGCCCCTTTGCAAGTTATCCATGAGGGGCGGGTACCTCGAGGTCAGTGCCGCAAGCCAGACGATGGGGGGCACTCGGAAGATCGGAGGCAATCCGAGACAACTGGAGAGAACGCCCAATCCAGAGATCCAGAGGACGATGCTCAAGCCAATCCAGGCGATCCGCGCCTTCGCAGGTGAAAGCCACGCGAGAGGCAACATCAGGAGGCTCATCGTGGGCGGCTGACCGTGGACAACTTCATGAACGTTCACGAAGTAGTCGTCGATGCGCTGCTGAAACCAGGCGGTGTCGTAGATCTTGGCAAGGTCGACCGGGTGCCCCAAAAGGATTCTTGATTCGACGTAGGACGCCGAGAATCCGCTCGTATTCGGGTTCTCGGCGTCGGGAACGATGTGGCGAACGACCAGCAAGGCCAGCGCCGCCGAGCATGCCGCCCAGGCGAGTATCGGCAGCGTTCGAGCGGCCACGAGAGCGCGAGACTAGAACCCATGGTGCCCTCCCGCAACGGTCGCGCCCGCTCGGCGACCGCCCTCGATCGCGAGAGCAGCGCTCGCCCGAACATCGCCCGAACATCGCCCAAGCATCGCCCGAGCACAGCGGGGCAAACCGCGGGACGTGAGTTGGGGTGAGCGCGGATGACTTCGCACTTCCCGCTCGGGTGGACCTGGCCTAGCCTGAGGAGGGCGTGGAGCAGAGTGGGAAGCTGGGCACGTCGGCCGCGGCCCACACGGCGATCCTGCTGGCTGCAACGCTCGTCGGGCTCGGTGAACGGGTCGCCATCATTGGCCAAAAGCCAGAGGCGGTGCTGGTTCGCTACGGTTCCGACGACCTCTTTTATTACACCGAGGTCGCTCGCCACGTTGCCGAGGGTCAAGGTGTGTCGTTCGACGGGGTGAACGCGACGTCCGGGGTTCAGCCTCTTTGGGCTTTTTTGCTGGCACCGTGGGCTCGGCTGTTCGATGGAAATCCGTCGCTCGCACTCACCGTCGATCTCTCCCTCGTGACCGCATTCACCGTTGCGTCGGGGTGGTTGATGCCGCGCGTCGTCCGCGCCCTCCTGGCCCGCGAGCCCCCTCGCAGCATTACGGACGACGCATCTCGGCGAGCGCTTGGCACACTCGCGGGGTGCGTCTGGCTCGTGCATCCGCGAGTGCTGGCGGTGACCTTCGAAGGAACGGAGGGGGCGCTTGCCGCACTGTGCTGGCAGCTATCGATCCTCGCCTGGCTGGCGGAGGATCGGCCATGGCGACCATCCGCCTGGGCGCGGCGCTCGGCACGGGCGCGCTGGCGCGAATCGACCACCTCGTGCTGGCGGGCGCACTGCTCCTCTGGCCGCGCGGCCGCACT
>Ga0187782_10000060_pt1 | contig 57975 bp, 54 predicted proteins | sample 0715_SJ02_MP15_2_FD_132454 | JGI IMG/M metagenome (GOLD analysis project Ga0187782, IMG submission 132454) | Tropical peat soil microbial communities from peatlands in Department of Meta, Colombia - 0715_SJ02_MP15_20_MG | ecosystem: Environmental > Terrestrial > Soil > Wetlands > Peat | place... | reverse complement strand
TGTTAAAAATGGCGAAGGTGTGTCGAATCGGTTAAATACCTATCTTTTCAGAATCTTAGCGCGGAAGTCATCTGTGAGTAACACTGTGGATTTAGTGTGGAAATCGTGAAATGCGACATGCACGTCCACACGTACTTCTCGGGCCCGTGCACGACGCCCGTGGTGAGCCGCATCTGCCGCGAAAGCTATAGCGATCCGGCGGAGGTCTACTCGGCTCTCCGGCACCGTGACATGAACCTCTTCACCTTTACCGATCACGATTCGATCGACGCCGCCGAAAAGTTCCGCGGCGACGAAGACTTTTTCTTGAGCGAAGAGCTGACGTGCCGGATGCCCAGCGGTACGGAAGTCCACATCGGCGTTTACGACATCCATGAGCGCCAGCACGTCCAGCTCCAGCAGCGCCGCAACGACCTGGTCGCGCTCCTGATGTACCTCAGCGAGCGCCGGATCTTCTTCAGCATCAACCACGTCTTCTCGAGTGTGACGGGCCGCCGCGAGCGAGAGGATTTCGCGTGGTTCCAGGAGTATTTCCCGGCGGTTGAGACCCACAATAGCCACATGCTCGAAAGCGCCAACGGCCACGCCGCCACCTTCGCCCGGCAGTGGGAGAAGATTGGTATTGGCGGAAGCGACGCACACGCCCTCCCCTCGGTCGGAACGGCGTATACTGAAGTAGCCGGGGCCCGGACTAAGGACGAGTTTTTCGCCGGCCTGAAGGCAGGTAAGGGCCGCGTGGCAGGCGAGTCAGGCAGCTTCTCCAGGTTGACTCGCGACGTCTACCTGATCGCGTTTGAAATGATGCGCGAGAAGTCCTGGACGGCGCTTCTCTCTCCACTAGCGGTGCTCGTGCCGCTGGTGACCTACTGGAATTACCGCGACGAGCACGCTTTCAGCCGCCGGTGGGCGGCGGAAGTGCTTGGCGAGCCTCAAACCCGCAAGCGTCCCCGCTGGATCAGCATCCCACAACCGGCGGTCGAGGAGCTTGTATGACAGTCGGCAAGGCAGTCTGGAACCAGATTCAGTCGAACGATCACCGTCTGATGCGCCGCGTGCACCGCTGGCGGGCGCCGAGGTGGTTCCGCATTCTGATGATCGTCGCAACCCGGGGAGGCGATGGATGGCTCTGGTACGGACTCGGCCTGATCCTGTTGGTGTACGGTGGAGAGCATCGCTTCGCCGCCATCGGGGCGGCCGGTTCCAGCGCCGTGGCGGGGATCTTCTTGTTCCGCGCGCTCAAGCGCACCAGCCGCCGCAAAAGGCCGTGCGAAATTGAGCCGCACTGCTGGGCGTCCATCTTGCCGCCGGATAAGTATTCGTTCCCCTCGGGGCACTCCATCACAGCGTTTGCCGTCGCCGTTACGGTGAGCCTGTTCTACCCGTTTTTGCTGCCGGTGCTCTTGGTTCTGGCTTTCCTGATCGCCGCTTCGCGCATCATCCTCGGCATGCACTTCCTGAGCGATGTGCTCGCAGGCTCCGCGCTCGGCGTCGCCCTCGGCTACGCGAGCTTCTACCTCTTCACCGTTTTCTAAGCGTCGGACGGCTTCGCACGGCGGCACGCGAACCGCGAGCACATTTCTTGTCCGCCGGAATGCCCCCCTGGGATAGTGATCCTAATCGAATCGCTATTTGCGATCGGCGACGACTGGCGCGGAAGAAGTGGAAACGGCCGAACCGTAAACTCCCTTTCTTTGCAGCAATTCGACGATGGCGTGGTACAGGCGGGCGCGGACCTCGTGGCGCTCGTTGGCGCGCGTGATGTACCTGACGACTACGCTGACTCCCAGTGCTGTCGGCCGAACATACAGCGAGGGCGCCGCCGAAAACGAAGTGCTCGCCGAAGGTACCACTCGATTCCATTCTTCCTCCGCGAGCTTCGCATTCTTCATCGTTTCGTCGGCCGCAATTTTCCGGATCTCTTCGGCGACAGAGTGCGGATCGGCGCCTTCCGGCACGAGAACCTCGATCTCATCCCACAGCCATTGCCCCGAGGTGGAAAAGTTGAAGTAGTGGCCCTCAATCGCGAAACTGTTTACGAATGAGACTTTGCGCCCGGTCGGATGACCGGCCTCGGTCCAACTCCCCGTTTCGAGGATTACCGTGTGCAGCGGGCCGACTTTGAGCACCTCGCCGCCGACTCCGTCGATCTCCACCCAATCGCCCACGCGGATTCCGTCCTTGCCCATCAGGACGAACCACCCCAGGAATCCCACGATGAAATCCTTCAGCGCGACGGTGAGCCCCGCGCCCGCCAGCGCCAGCACCGTGGCCAGATTCCCGGGCACGCCGAAGATTACGAGCAGGATCAGCAGGAGTCCCACGGCCTGCATCGCAAGGAGCAGAACAGCCTGAATCGTGCGCAAGTGGCGCCGCTCGATATCGACGTCGGCAAAGAAGCGCTGGACCATCCAATTGGCCAACACGACGCACACGGCGATCAGGAGCACCCAGAAAATCGAAACGAGCATCCCGTGCAGAAATGCCTTCTCACGGACTCCAACGAACGCGATCCAATTGCCATAATTCGCCGCGATCTGCTGTTCCACCTGGATGCGTTTCCCTAAATCGGCCACATTCCTTTGCGCCTCGCTCAGATCCTGAAGCGTGGAAATAGCAGAAGGCGCCTGCGTTTGTGCGGCGGCGGGACCAGAACCTGCTGTCGCGCCGGAAGCTGATGCCGCGTGTTTTCCCTTTCTCTCAACGTGGCCTTCGCTCAGTTCCTTCTGGAGGTCGGCGCGACTCGCGTTCAGACTCGCCACAAGCGTCTGCGCCTCCTGCTGCGCCTGCAGCAATTGCGCCTGTTTCGAGTGCAGCGAACTCCAAGCGCGAAATTGAGCGATGAAACTTCGCGATTCGGTTCGTTCCGGCGAGGAGGTTGTGGCCGTGCTGGTGGCCGAAGCGGCGCCAAGCGTGTGCGCTTCCGAGGCGTTGTGCTGATCGAGAAGCTGCTGGATTTCCGCCTGCTTGTCTCCGCCCGCGAGAATCAGTTCCTGTTTGGCCGCGTCGAGATCGTCCTGATCGAGCGCAAGCTGCGCCTGCGCCGTCAGAACCAGCCCGTTGATGTCATCCTTCGCGTTCTCGGCAGCTTTCGCGAGTAACTGCGTGAATTGGGTGACCCGGCTCTGATCGGCTGCGACGGCTGCTTCTCCCGTCTTGATTCGCGCCGTCAGGTCGCGGATTTGCGGCGTGGGTGGCGGAGGATTCTCGGCGGCCTCGCGAATTGCGATGGCGAACGCGAGATCGACGGAGCGATCGCCGAGGCGCAGTGCCTCCACTGCGTAATCCCGCTCGGTGTGCATGACCGCGAGCGCCAGCATCTGCTGCGCGGTGTCGAGCGGACGCGTGTCCACAAGCTCTTTCGCGTGTTCTACGCTCTTGCGCATCGCCCGCAACTGGTCGCGATAGTTTGCCCAGCTGTGGGTCAGCACGATGGCGGCCAGGCAAACCACGAGCAGCGCGACGAGCGCAATCAGGATCAGCTTCTCGTATTTCTTCATGGCGTTTGGCTGGGCGGCCCAATTGTAATATGGCCGTTGGGCCGGCGGGAAACGAATCGCCGCATCCCGGCGCGCCTTGACGAATGCGCCGACCGTAGTCGAGAATCCCGTCACCGCAGTCGAACACGAAACGTGAAAAAACTCACGCGCGCAGCATCCGAAGACCTCGGTCCGACGACGAACGAAAGACTGGCCGGAGGCAAAGCTTTGCGTGCGCGAGTTCCGCGAAAGTCGCACGCCGAATGGAAAGCGCCTTCCAGTCGTCCCGACCCTATCGATTTGTTGCGGCAGGTAGATCGCGGAAGAGTGGCCGAGCTGCTGCCGATCCGCTACGCGCGCATGCGCGCGTCCCCTTTCGGTTTCTTTCGTGGCGCGGCCGCGCTCATGGCGTCCGATCTATCGAAGACGCCTGGGACCGGCCTTCGCGTCCAGGCGTGCGGCGATTGCCACGTCGGGAATTTCGGCGGCTTCGGGAGTCCGGAGCGCCGGCTTGTGTTCGACATCAACGATTTTGACGAGACGCTGCCCGCGCCGTGGGAATGGGACGTCAAACGCCTCGCTGCCAGCATCGTTCTGGCGAGCCGCGAGCTAGGTTTGAACGAAAGCCATTGCGCGGATGCGGCGCGCAGCGCTGTCCGCTCCTATCGCGAAAACATGCGTGAGTACGCGGGCATGCATGCGCTCGATGTGTGGTACTCGCATCTCGACGCGGAGATTTTGGTCGAGGGTGCGAAAACGGCGGCCGCGAAAAAACGCTGGCGACGGATCGAGAAAGCCGCGGAACACGAAACGGCCGATCACGTCTTCCCGAGGATTACAGACGTGGAAAAGGGCCGGCGGCGAATCGTAGACCAGCCGCCGCTCGTCTACCATCCGCCGCAGATGGCGAGAATCGGGAAGCATCTGCGGGATATGTTCGAGCGCTACCGGCGGACCCTGCCCGAAGAGCGGCGCGTGATCCTCGACCGCTACCGGATCATCGACGTCGCGCGAAAAGTTGTTGGCGTCGGCAGCGTGGGCACGCGGTGCGCCGTCGCCCTGCTGATGGCCGGCAAGCACGATCCCTTGTTTCTGCAGTTCAAAGAGGCGCGCGCCTCCGTGCTCGAGCCGTACGCCGGAAAGAGCCGGTACGAAAACCAGGGGGAGCGCGTTGTCACCGGGCAGAGGATGCTGCAGTCGGCGAGCGACATTTTCCTGGGCTGGACGCGCGACGACGATGGCCGCGACTACTACTTCCGCCAGCTCCGCGACATGCGCATGAAAATCGATCTCACCGCAATGTCCCGGCAAGACTGGCTCGAATACGTTGCGCTGTGCGGCTTGGCGCTGGCGCGCGCGCACGCCCGCACCGGAGATCCCGCGCGGATTGCGGGCTACCTTGGGAAGAGCGCCTCGTTCGACCAAGCTATCGAGAAGTTTGCGATCGCTTACGCAGATCAGACCGAACGCGATCATGCCGCGCTCGTCAAGGCGATCCGCGCAGGACGGCTGCCTGCCCAGTCCGAAACCACTTGATCGTGTCCGAGATCAGAGATCAAGCGGGAGCGGATTTTTTCCAGTGATCAGGCGGGCCGAGCGGTCGTAGGTGAAATAAAACCAAGCCCACTGCACGAACACCAGCAGGCGGTTCTGAAATTCGATGATGTTCAACAGGTGAATGAAAATCCACAGCAGCCACGCCGGCAGTCCGGAAAGTTGCAGCCCGTTCAGATCAGCAACCGCCGCGCCGCGGCCGAGCGTGGCGAGGTTTCCTTTATCGTCGTAGCGGAAGGGCTTGGTCGGAGCACCCCGCAGGCGGCTTTCGATCACGCCCGCAACGTACCGGCCCTCTTGAATCGCCGGCTGCGCCACGCCGGGCAAAGGAGCGCCGGTCTGGTGGCTGAAGTTCGCAAGATCGCCGATGACGAAGATCTCGGGATGGCCCGGCACGGTGAGATCGGGCTCGACGATCACGCGTCCGGCCTTGTCGAATTCGGCTCGGGCTTCTTCGCAAAGCATGTGCCCCAATGGAGAACCGAGAACACCCGCTGCCCAAAGCACCGTGCGCGTAGGAATGATTTCGGTGTGATTTCCTTCGCGTACAGTGACGGCATCTTGCCGGATGTCCGTGACAAACGTCCTGACCCGAACGCTGACACCGAGCCGCTCCAGCATCCTGCGAGCCGCCGCTGAGAGCGGCTCGGGATAAGACGGGAGCACGCGGTCCGCGCCTTCGACCAGAAGAATCTGAGCTTTCGAGGGATCGATTTTGCGGAAATCGCGGCGCAGCGTGTCGTTGGCGATTTCGCCCAGCGCGCCGGCGAGCTCCGCGCCCGTCGGTCCGCCGCCCACGATCACGAACGTCAGCAGCGCGTGGACTTTTTCCGGATCGGGCTCGCGCTCGGCGGTCTCGAAAGCGAGCAGAATGCGGCGGCGCATGTCCGTGGCATCCTCGATAGATTTGAGCCCGGGCGCAAACTGCTCCCATTCCGGATGGCCGAAGTACTGATGGCTGGCTCCAGTTGCGACGATGAGCGTTTCGTAATCGACGGCGCCGTCACTCAGGACCACGCGCCGGTTTGCGACGTCGATTCGCGTGGCCTCCCCCAGAAGCACGCGGGCATTGCCCTGCTTCTTGAGGATGTTACGCAGCGGCGAAGCGATATTGGCCGGAGAGAGTGCGCCTGTCGCCACCTGGTAGAGCAGTGGCTGGAAGAGATGATAGTTGCACCGATCGACCAGCGTTACCTCGACGGGCACGTCTTTGAGTCGCCGCGCGGCGCTCAGCCCGCCAAAGCCCCCGCCGATGATCACGACTCGATGCGGTCCGGGCACGTGTTGCTATCCTCAATGTCATCGTACATCAGGCCTTTTTTGTGATACACCTCACAGACCCAGAGACAGCCCTTATGGAATCCTTACGCGTCGTTTATGTCTTCCTGACACGCGAGCGATAGCCTCAATTGTGGTTCCCGGTCGGAGTCGCCGACAAGCGGGGCAAGCGGCGGGAACCGCGGGGAGAAAGCAAATGGCTACGCTGGGTGCAATGATTCTTGGGCTCGCGTGCCTCTTCTACGGATACTGCCTGGTGCACTTCGGGAGAGAGCTAGTGGGCTCGCGGAACAAGATGACGTGCTACGGCCTGTCGCGCGCCAATTCATCGCGCAGGACGCCCGGCCCAGAAACTACGGGGAAAGTGGTCGCGTTGCGGGCGCCGCGAGTCATGGCGGCACGGACGCCGATCGATTCCCGGTTCGTGCCGCTGGAGCGATCGGAGTACGCAAACATGATCTTGACGCTGGGAAAGAGCCGTCTTACCGTTCTTCCCTCTCGCACGGCGCGTCTCGCAGAGAAGCGAGCCGCAAAGGGGTAATCCTCATGCTGGACGCCATATTCGTTGCATGCACGATCGGATTCTTTGTGGTCGCGGTCGCATACGTTTGGGCCTGCGACAAGTTGAAGTAGGGAGCGAAATCCATGCTTGGGAACATTGTCCTTTTAGCGATAAGCGCCTTGACCGGCGTGTATCTGCTGGCAGCTCTGCTCTGGCCGGAGAAATTCTGACATGACTGCAAATGGGTGGCTTCAAATCGCCGCTTTTCTGGTGATCCTCTTTCTGATCACAAAACCGCTGGGCGTTTTCATAACGCGAGTGTTTGCGGGCCAAAAGACGTTTCTTGATCCGGTCTTCCGGCCAGTTGAGCGCCTGGTTTATCGTCTATGCGGCATTGACGACAAGCGGGAGATGGATTGGAAGGAATATACGATCGCAATGCTGCTCTTCAGCTTCGTAAGCATGCTCGTGCTCTACCTGATCGAGCGCGTCCAGCTATGGCTGCCGTGGAATCCCCAGCACTTTGCCAATGTTGAGCCGCACTTGGCGTTCAACACCGCCGCCTCGTTTACGACCAACACAAACTGGCAGAACTACAGCGGCGAAAACACGATGAGCTATTTCACGCAGATGGCCGGACTCGCCTACCACAACTTCGTTTCCGCCGGTGTCGGAATCGCGCTCGCCATCGCCGTCATTCGCGGAATCGCGCGGAAGGAGTCCAAAACCCTTGGCAATTTCTGGGTGGATTTCACGCGATGCATGCTTTGGATTCTGCTGCCTCTATGTCTGGTGACCTCGCTCATTTTCGTGTCGCAGGGGATGATCCAGAACCTGCGGCCGTACGACACGGCGAAGCTTCTCAATCCCCAGACCGTGCAGACCACGGGTGCCGACGGCAAGACGACTACACAAACGGTGACCGATCAGGTGATCGCGCAGGGGCCGTTTGCGTCGCAAGAGTCCATCAAGATTCTCGGAACGAACGGCGGCGGTCCCTTCGGCGCCAACAGCGCTCACCCGTTCGAGAACCCGACTCCGCTGACCGACTTTATGCAAGTGCTGATGATTTTTGCTATCGGATCGGGTCTCACGTACACGCTCGGCCGGATGACCGGATCGCAGAAGCACGGATGGGCAGTGTGGGCCGCGATGACGATTTTGTTCCTTGTGGGCGTCACGGTCGCTTATTCGATGGAAACGCGCGGCAATCCTTTGCTGCACGGGATAGATCAGCATGCAACGGCAATGCAGTCCGGCGGAAACATGGAGGGCAAGGAAGTCCGGTTCGGGATGACGCAGTCAGCTCTGTTCGCCACGGTGACGACGGACGCGAGCTGCGGCGCGGTGAACGGCATGCACGATTCGTTTACGCCGCTCGGTGGCATGGTTCCGCTGGTCAACATGATGATCGGCGAGGTGATCTTCGGCGGCGTCGGCGCAGGGATGTACGGCATCATCGTGTTCATCATCCTTTCGGTGTTTATCGCCGGCCTCATGGTGGGCCGGACGCCGGAATATCTCGGCAAGAAAATTGAAGCCTACGACGTAAAGATGGCGATGCTGACGGTGCTGATTTTCTGCGTTATCGTGCTGGGACTCACCGCATTTTCGATCGTACAAACCTATGGCACTTCGTCCATTACCAACGCGGGTCCGCACGGCCTGACGCAAGTGTTGTATGCCTTCACATCAATGGCCGCGAACAACGGGTCGGCGTTCGCGGGGCTGACCACCAATACGCCTTGGTACAACGTCAGCGGTGCCTACGACATGCTATTCGGCCGCTTCTTCATGGTGATTCCAGTAATGGCCATCGCCGGCAACCTGGCGCGGAAAAAGATCGCACCCGAGTCGGCCGGGACGTTCCCGGTGACGACGCCGCTTTTTACGTTCTTGCTGGTATCCGTCCTCTTGATTGTCAGCGCACTTACATTTTTCCCGGCGCTCAGCCTCGGCCCGATTCTCGAGCACTTGCTGATGCATGCCGGGAAGGTTTTCTGAGGCCATTATGAGCAAGCGAGAAACTAGAAAATCACTCTGGACGTGGGGAATCGTTGGCGGCGCCATACGGGATTCGTTCATCAAGCTGAATCCCCGCACGCTGATGAAGAACCCGGTGATGTTTGTGGTCGAAATTGGCTCGGTAGTTACGACCTACGATCTGATCCGCGACCACATCCTGCACCGGCCCGGCTTTGGATTTGAACTGCAAATCACGCTGTGGCTGTGGTTCACGGTGTTGTTCGCGAATTTTGCGGAAGCGATGGCCGAAGGCCGCGGGAAGGCTCAAGCCGACACGCTGCGCAAAGCGCGCGCCGAAACGATGGCCAATCGGATGACCACCGGAGGCGGGATCGAGCAAGTGCCGGGTTCCAAGCTGCGCGCCGGCGATCTGGTGAAGGTTGCGGCGGGCGAATTCGTCCCGGGCGACGGCGAGGTCGTCGAAGGCGTCGCTTCGGTGGACGAATCGGCGATCACGGGCGAGTCCGCGCCGGTGATACGCGAATCGGGCGGCGACCGCTCGGCAGTCACCGGAGGCACGCGTGTGCTTTCCGACGAGATCACCGTCAAGATCACGTCGAACCCCGGCGAGACGTTCCTCGATCGCATGATCAAGCTCGTCGAGGGAGCGGAGCGGCAAAAGACGCCGAACGAGATCGCGCTCAACATTCTGCTGGCTGGCCTGACCATCATCTTCCTGCTGGCGGTGGTCACACTGCAGCCGATGGCGATCTATTCCGGTTCGCCACAATCGGTGTTTGTGTTGATCTCGCTGCTCGTCTGCCTGATTCCAACGACGATTGGCGGCCTGCTGTCCGCGATCGGCATTGCCGGTATGGACCGCGTCGTGCAGCGCAACGTGCTGGCAATGTCCGGCCGTGCAGTGGAGGCGGCGGGCGACGTGGACACCCTGCTGCTCGATAAGACGGGAACCATCACGCTCGGCAACCGTCGCGCCACGGAGTTCATTCCCGCGCCCGGCGTAACCGAAGCGGAACTCGCCGACGCCGCGCAGTTGGCGTCGCTCTCCGACGAAACTCCCGAAGGCCGCTCGATCGTGGTTCTGGCAAAGGAAAAGTACAACCTGCGCGGCCGCGAGCTTTCCGCCTATGCCGCCACGTTTATTCCATTTTCCGCCGTCACGCGCATGTCGGGCGTCGATCTGGACGGCCGCGAAATCCGCAAAGGCGCGTTCGACGCCATCGTGAAGCACTGTTCGCAGAACGGTCAGTCTGTTCCGCCGCCGGTGGAAGAAACAGTGAAGGTCATCTCCAATGCGGGCGGCACTCCGCTTCTAGTTGCTGAAGATCGAAAGATTCTCGGCACAATCCACCTGAAGGACATCATTAAGGGCGGCATGCGCGAGCGCTTCGACCAGTTGCGCGCAATGGGCATCCGCACCGTGATGATCACCGGCGACAATCCGCTGACTGCGGCGGCGATCGCGCGCGAGGCCGGCCTCGACGATTTTCTCGCGCAGGCGAAGCCGGAAGACAAGCTCGCGCTGATCCGTCAGGAACAGGCCAAGGGCAAGCTCGTCGCGATGACCGGCGACGGCACCAACGACGCTCCGGCGCTGGCGCAGGCCGACGTGGGTCTGGCGATGAACGCTGGCACGCAGGCCGCGAAGGAAGCGGGCAACATGGTGGATCTCGATTCGAACCCGACGAAGCTGATCGAAGTCGTCGAAATCGGCAAGCAACTGCTGATTACGCGCGGCGCGCTCACCACGTTTTCAGTGGCCAATGATGTGGCGAAGTACTTCGCGATTATTCCGGCGATGTTTGCCGGGGCCTTCCCGCAGCTCAACATCCTGAACATCATGGCGCTGAAGACGCCGCAATCAGCCATTCTTTCGGCCGTGATTTTCAATGCGCTGATCATCATTGCTCTTGTGCCATTGGCGCTGCGAGGCGTGAGGTATCGTCCTCTTGGCGCTTCGGCGCTATTGCGATGGAATCTGCTGATCTACGGCGTGGGTGGCATCATCGCGCCGTTTATCGGAATCAAAATTATCGACGTGATCATCACGCACATCGGCTGGGCATGATCGGCTATGGCGATGAAACAACGGACGCAAAGGACACGGCATGACGGGTCTCAACCTGTTCGGGCTTGGTGCGGTCACGATCATGGTTGTTTGCTACGCGCTGGAGAAGCGTCACCCGTCCTTCATCCTGGCATTCGCGGGCTCGTGCGTGCTGGCTTCGATTTACGGATTTTTGCAGGGAGCGTGGCCGTTCGGCGTGGTGGAAGTGATTTGGTCAGTGGTGGCCGTGCGGCGCTGGTGGATTGCGGCGCGCGAGCGTACCGACGCGGCAGCCGCGCAATGAACGGTCCTGCGGGCGGATTGCAGTGAGGGAACTATGAAAAAGAATCTTGTGATCTCGATCTTGTTCACGCTGGTGACGACGGTGATGTTCGGCATCCTCTATCCGCTGGCTGTCACGGGCCTAGCGCAGGTGTTGTTTCCCAGGCAGGCGAACGGAGAGTTGATCAAATCGGGCGACAAGCTGGTCGGCTCGCATCTGCTCGGCCAGCCGTTCACGGCGGCGGGATATTTCTGGTCGCGGCCGTCCGCCGCGGGCACCGCTGGCTACGATCCCACGGCATCTGGGGGATCGAATTACGGGCCGACGAACAAGGCTCTGATCGATCGCGTTAACGCAAGCGTGCAGCAGCTCCAGCCGACCAACCCCGGCGCGGCGATTCCTGCCGATCTTGTCACCACGTCAGGGTCAGGCCTCGATCCGGATATTTCGCCCGCGTCTGCGGAATTTCAAGTGCCGCGCGTTGCGAAAGAGCGCGGCATGAGCGAGCAGGATGTGCGCGCGCTGGTCGCGAAACACACGAAGGGGCGACAGTGGGGTTTCCTGGGCGAGCCCCGCGTCAACGTGCTCGATCTGAATCTCGATCTCGACGCGACCCACCCGATGCACTAAGCAGCGAGGAACGCCTAGAAGATCTGCCGGTCGCTTTCGGCGATCGGCACATCGTTGATGCTCGCGATTCGGCGGCGCATCAGGCCCTGTTCATCGAATTCCCAGAGCTCGTTTCCGTACGACCGGAACCAGTGGCCCACCGGGTTGTGCCACTCGTATTGGAACGTCACGGCGATGCGGTTTTCCGTCCAGCACCAAAGCTCCTTGCGCAGGCGGTAATCCAGTTCCTTCGCCCACTTGCGGCGCAGGAATGCCTTGATCGCTTCGCGCCCCTTGAAGAACTCGTCGCGATTTCTCCAGTCGGAATCTTCGGTGTAAGCCAGTGCAACGCGCTCGGGATCGCGTGAATTCCAGGCGTCCTGCGCTGCCTGCACCTTGGCCTTTGCAGTCTCGTGCGTGAAAGGAGGCTTAATGACGGGTGCGCTCATCCGCTTGCTCCTCTATTTTTCCGAGCGGCTGGTTTTGGGTTTTTCGCTCGGCGCTTCAAATCGATATCCGATCCACGGCTCGGTGTGGATGTAGCGCGGGTGGCGCGGGTCAGGCTCGATCTTCTTTCGCAGTTGATTGATGAAGACTCGCAGGTACTCGGTTTCCTCGCCGTAGTCCGGCCCCCACACAGCTTGCAGCAGGCGGCGATGGCCCTGCGCCTTTCCTTGATTGGCCACCAGGTGGTGTAACAGCTCGAATTCCTTCGGCGTGAGACGTGCAGGCACTCCCTTGACCAGCACGGAGCGCTTTTCAAAATCGATTCTCAAGTCGCCCGAGACGAACGGGGGCAGCGCCTCAGCAGGGGCAGCGCGGCGCAGAGCGGCGCGGATGCGCGCCATCAACTCCTCGGCACCGAACGGCTTCACGACGTAGTCGTCCGCACCCGCGTCGAGGGCGTGCACTTTGTCGCGCTCGGTATTCCGCACCGTGAGCATGATGACCGGAACGTCGGAGGAACTGCGAAGCTCGCGGCACGTCTCAATGCCGGAGCGGCCCGGCATGTTCATATCGAGCAGAACGAGATCCGGTCGCTCGTCGCGAAAAAGCTCCAGCGCTTCATCGCCCGTTTTCGCTTCGATCACGGCATACCCCTGCGAGGTCAGCGTGGTCCGCAGGACGCGGCGGATCTGCGGCTCGTCATCGACGACCAGTATTTTCGCGGAGGTCATGGATTGGTGGTGGCGCGTACGGGGGCTTCCGTCTGCCCGGGCTTGCCCCGTTCGATCGGCAGAGTAAACGAGAAGACGGAGCCGCGGCCGCGCTGGCTGGTCACGCTGATTGTGCCGCCGTGCGCTTCGACGATCGCCTTGGCGATCGGCAGGCCCATGCCGGTCCCTTCGACGTTGTAGCGCTGGTCCCGGCCGCGGTAGAACTTCTCGAAAATGAGAGCCTGCTCCTGGTCGTCGATGCCGGCGCCCCGGTCGGCCACGCTGGTGACCACGAAGTCGCCCACCGCCTCCGCCGTGATCGTGATGGGCTGATCGGCTGGCGAATACCGGTTTGCGTTTTCAATCAGCTGGACCAGCACTTCCCGGGCGCGCTGGACATCCGCGCGAACCGGCGGCAGGTTTTCGGCAATCTGCACGCGGACGACTCGATTCCCGAGCGAGGCCCGGCAGTGTTCCAGCGCAACAGAGATGACGTGATCGATAGGTTTCGCCTCGGCTTTGAGCTCCACTTCGCCGGCGTCGAGCTGCGCCATCTCCGAAGCTTCGCCGACTAGGCGGTTCAGCCGGTCGCTTTCCTCGTTGATGATCGTGAGCAACTCCTGGCGCTGGTTGGGAGCGAGGCCGGGATTCGTAAGCAGATTCGTGACGGAGGCCTTGATTGACGTAAGAGGCGTGCGCAGCGCGTGCGTCACGGCGTCGAGCAGTGCCGTGCGCAGCTTTTCTGCTTCTCGAGCGGCCTCGGTCTGGCCCACTTGCTCCATGGCGCGCGCGTGCTCCATGGCGATGGCGATCAGCGTACCGATAGCTTCGAGCGTTTGCCTCGAGAGAATTTGGCCCGAGATCCCGAGGCTGCCTACCGGGCGTACTCCCAGCCGGATGGGAAGAAAACAAAGTCCGTTCGATGCATCGATCACCGGCTCTTCCCGCGCCATGATTGTCTTGAGGCTGTCGGTATCGAGCTGGGGCATTACTGGGCCGGAGCGATAGACCTTCTGCTTGTCCGCCAGGAAGACCGCCACCGCGCCGACTTCAAAGGCATCCACAATCTGGACGGGTATGCGGTTCAGCAGCTCCATCACGTTGCGGGCCTCGAGCAGCCCGCGGCTGAACGTATACAGCCGCTCGATCTCCCTCTGGCGGGCGGAAGCGTCCGCCGCTTTCTGCCGCGCGCGGGTCGCCAAATGGCTGGAAATTACAGCGACTATGAGGAACGTAATCAACGCCACCCAGTTCCGGGGGTCGGCGATGGTGAACTTGCCTGTCGGCGGCAGGAAGAAGTAATTGAAGGCCAGCGTGGCCGCAATCGACATGACCACTGAAACGAGGCGGTCCCAGACGGTGGAAACAGCTAGAATAGCGAGTATGAAGGTAAGTGCGATGGTGGTGTGATTCGCCTCCGTCGGATAAATCTTGCGGTAGAGAGCGGTAATGGCGGCTACGATCGCGAGTGCGCCGGCGAGTTGCAGCAGACGATTGAGCGTGGGGGAACGCACCCCGTTATTCTAGCGTAGCTTTCTAAACGTTCGTAAACGAGAATGTCGCTGTGCCGAAGACTCCTGAACAATGGCTGGCGGAGGTTTCCCCACCGCCTGAAAAGACGAAGGGCGCCCTAAAACTCTTCCTCGGATACGCGCCGGGTGTGGGCAAAACGTACAGCATGCTCACGGAAGCCATTCGCCGCCACAGCCGCGGCGAGGATGTGGCGATCGGCGTGGTAGAGACGCACGGACGAAAAGGCATCGCCGAGTTGATCCCGCAGCTCGAAGTGATCTCGCGCAAGAAGATCGAATACAAGGGCACTGTCTTCGAAGAGATGGATGTTGACGCGATTATCAAGCGACATCCGGCGGTTGTCCTGGTGGACGAGCTGGCCCACACCAATATTCCCGGCAGCAAACATCGCAAGCGGTACGAAGATGTCCTTGAGATTCTCGACGCGAAGATCGACGTTCTCTCGACCGTCAACATCCAGCACATCGAAAGCGTCGCTCCCACGGTAAATGCTTTCACGGGAGTCGTCGTGCGCGAGACCGTGCCGGACTGGGTGCTTCAGATGTCGGATGAGACCGTCATGGTCGATCTCACGCCCGAGGCGCTGCAGAACCGTATGAGACGCGGCGACGTCTACGGCAAGGAAAAAGTCGAGCAGTCGCTGAAGAATTTTTTCCGCCGGGGAAATCTGATCGCCCTGCGCGAGCTCGCCTTGCGCCAGGTTGCCGAACAGGTGGACCGCAGCCTCTCGTCGTACATGGATGAGAAGGATATTCAGGAAAACTGGGCGGTCCGAGAGCGAATCGCTGTTTGTATCAGTTCGAACCCCCGCGCGCAGTACTTGCTGGCGCGCGCGGCGCGCATGGCCCGCCGGATGGACGCCGAGCTCTACGCCGTACACGTGGATGTCGGCAATGGCATCAACGCGCGGGATGAGAAATCGCTGGAGGCGAATCTGCAATTCGCCGAGAGTCTGGGCGCGAAGATCGTCCGCCTCAAGGGCGAGAACGTTCCCGATGCGGCCGCGAAGTTCGTGCGCGAGAAGCACATTACGCAGATGATCTTCGGCCGGACGGCCACCGAAGGCCTGCACAAGCTCCGTTACATGAATGCGATCAGCCGCTTCCTGCGTGACGCCCCCGCCGTCGATGTCCATATCGTGACGCAAGAGCCAGACTGACAGCCCCGCCGGGATCGGCAACCCGAATTGGCTGGTGAGAGTAAGGGGCTCTCCTGCCGCCGCGTTTCACCTGAAACGAAAGTCACTCTTTTGGCACTATCCTTCCAGAGTTCACCCTTGAAAGGAGAGACAACCCATGCCGAATTATCGCTTTGGGAAACTTCCCCCGAAGCTCGACTACCGGACCCTGCGTTTCAAGGACTACGCGACGCCCGGACTCGCCGCGCCACCCCCTTCCTACAACGTTCTAACGCCCGTCTTCCAGAAATTGAACGTGTCGAATCCGACTGTGCTTTTCCCGATGGACGGCAACGATACGCTGGGCGATTGCACGATTGCAGGCTTGGCCCACGCCATCACCGTCTATCACGGCCTGGTCGGACAACAAGACATACTCGCAACCAAGGCCGTCGAGCAGCTGTACTTCAAGCTCACAGGAGGCAAGGATACTGGCTTGGACGAGCTCAATGTGCTGAACTATTGGCGTAAGAACAGGGTTTCCGGCGACGAAATCCTTGCCTACGTCAAGATCGACCCGAAAAACCACACGCACGTCCAGCAGGCGATCCAGCTCTTCGGAGGCGTGTATCTGGGTTTTCAGGTCCAACAGAACGCCATCCAGGACTTCGACGCGCACAAGCCGTGGACGCCCGGAACCCTCACGCAAGACGGTCATGCGGTTTACGCCGTCGCTTACGACCAGAACGGCGTCACCGTGCTGACGTGGGGCAACACGCAGCAGGGCACCTGGGCGTGGTGGGATGAATGCGTGGACGAAGCGTACGCGATTCTGCCGCCGCAGGCGAAGAATCCGGCGTATTGCCCCGGCTTCAACGTCACGCAGCTGCTCGCGGATCTCAATCAGGTTGCTGGGGCGCAAGCCGCAGCCGCCGTATAGCGCTTGTTTCGCCGAATAGAGGGAGGCGCCCAGTCTCCCTCATTCAACCGAAAGATTAGTGTGGCCGGAAAGACTTTGAAATGTCGCTCCGCAGAGGCACGCGGAGAGGCACTGAGGTCGATCAATCGCGCGGGCGAGCGGGAGGACGCCGAAAACGCCAGAGTTCCGGCTGCCTCCAGCCTGCTACCGGAGCGCCTTCTGTAGCCGCTTTGTCGTCTTGAGCAGGCGCTTCTTGAGGGAGTCGATCTCCTTGGTGAGGGCTTCGAGTTCCTTCTTCGCAACAGCGCCAGCCTTCGCAACTTTGTGAGCCGTTCGGTCTGCCCGACCGAGGGCACTGCCGATCGTTTCCGCCGTGCTGGTGAGCTTACTCTTGGCCATGTGTCATCCTTCTTGACGGGCCGGATCGCGCTGCGTATGGCCCGAGCACCAGAACTATATCACGCCGGGTTTTCGCGCGCCGTAATGCGATCCTAACGTGCCTCGGACGCGAACCCTCGGCCGCGGCGGGCATGGATTCACTGGTTGATCATGAAGGTGGACATTTGCTCGAAGAATGATCGCAGCAGTTGTTCAGCATCGGCCGGCAGGTCCGCTTCGGCGAACGCGTTGTTCATGAGCTGCATCCACCGGTCGCGAGCGGCCTGATCAATTCGGAACGGAAAATGACGCGCGCGCAGGCGCGGATGGCCGCGCTCTTCGATGTACCGCTGCGGTCCTCCGAAACGATAGATGAGGAAATCGCGAAGGCGCTGCTCCGCTGCGGCGCGCTCCTCGGGCGGATACATCGCATTGAGAATATCGTCGTGCGGGACCTGGCGATAAAAAGCCGAGACAAGCCGCGTGAATCCTTCTTCGCCGATGAGAGAATAGACCGCGGCCTCGTCCATGATGTTCCAATTTCAGTTTAGCATCAGCGCAAAGAGGAGACGCCACAGAAGCGATGGCGATCCCTTTCCTAGCTTTCCGAGAGGAGCTTGCCGTAACCAGGCGCGCGGCCGCTCAGGCCGAGCAACCGGACGCCTGCCCAGAGCGCGTGAGGCAGGCTCGAGACGACCGGCACGCTGCAGCGCTGTTCGAGCGGCGCGAGAAGTTCAAGCGTTTTGAGTGCGCCACAGGAAATCAAGATGGCATCTGCTTTCGGCGCGCTCTCCCACACGCTCTCACTGAAATTCAGCAATTCATCCTGCGTCACCGGCGGCCGATCCTCGAACCGCTCGATGCCCATCCCCTTGATCGCCAGAGTTGTGAAACCGGATTCGTGCAGAAATGCTTCGAGTCGCCGATTCACTTCTTCGTTGTACGCGGTAGCGACCGCGAGGCGGTGCCCGCCAACTGCTTTGAGGCCCTCAACGATCGCCGTGCTCATGGTCGTGCAGCGCAGGCTGGTGGCTTTCGTAATCTGGCGCTGCAATTCCTGGTTGAACTTTGCTCCTTTGTAGAAGGTCAGCGACGTGCCCATCACGCAGATCGCGTTCGCGCCCTGCGCCGCAAGTTGCTGCGCGGCAGGCACGATGCGATCGACCACTTTGTCGTAACCTTCCGGCGTCATGCGCTCGAGGCCAACACCGGTCGCAAGAAATTGCACGCCGATGGGATACATCACTTGCGCCTCAGGAGGCACGGGCGTATTCGCTGGAGGAAAGATCATTCCGAGCACAGGATCGGCGGCCTCGGTCGAAACGCCGAGCGCCGCGATTCCGGCTCCTGTAGCCGCAATTTTCAGAAATTGGCGTCGCGAATTCGTTGCCACGCGCATCTCCCCATTCCTTCCGGCGCATTCTATCGGTGCGCAAAATCACTTGCCAACAATTTCTGTGTTGTGCATGAATATAGCTCGCGTATGGTTTCCCCCGCCCGCAATCGCCGCCCCGGCTTTACTTGAGTCGCTTCCCTCTAGGCGACCGTCGGCCGTTTCCAAATTACATCAGAACCTTCATCGAAGAGTCCAAGGAGGATGCATCCTATGTGGCGAAGACTTACTCCAGTGGGAGCCATGCTGTGTCTATTGTTCCTGCGTGTAGCCTGCGTCCAGGCGCAAGCGAGCGACCGGCCCAAGCAGGCTTCATTTCATGTGAAAAATGCGTTCGTCGTCAAAGTGCCGCAGGGCGCGCACGCCGTGCGCATCTGGTTTGCAGTGCCGCAAGAGGACGCCTACTCGATCATCACGAACTTCACGGCGTCGAGTGATGTCCCCGTGCGCTACGACTGGGATTCGTGGGGCAATAAGGAAGGCTACGTCGAGGTCCGCAATCCATCCGGCTCCGAAATCCACATCAGTGAGGAGTTTGATCTAACGCGCACCGAGATGCGCAACAAGATCGATCCAAGCGCCACGCGTCCCCTCACCGACGCCGAACGCGCCGCTCTTTCTCGCTACCTGCAGCCATCGACCTACGTGATCGTCAACGATCAGGTCAAGAAGATCTCCGCCGAAATCGTCGGCGGCGAAACCAATCCCATTCTGGCCGCGCGCAAACTCTACGACTGGACGATGCAGAATATCGACTACTGGGTGAAGGATCCCGATCATCTGAAAGCCTCGCCGGTCGGCAGCACGGAGTATTGCCTCGGCAAAAAGACTGGCAATTGCACGGATTTTCATTCACTGTTTGCCTCGCTCGCGATCTCGTCGGGCATTCCCGCGCGCATGATCTACGGCTCGCTGCTCAAGCCCACGCTCAACGGCATGGCGATCGACGGCAGCTACCACTGTTGGATCGAGTTTTACGCGCCGCGTGTGGGATGGATTCCCCTCGATGCCTCGCTCGCGAACATTTACGGCAAGCAGTTCGAACTCACCGACAAGAACAAGAACCTCGTCGAGCTCACTACCGCGACCGGCTATCACGGCTACGATCCCGCCAAGATCGACTACTACTTCGGGAACATCGATGAGCGCCGCGTCGTCTGGTCGATGGGCCGCGACTTGATGATGCAGCCCGCGCAGGAAGATGGTCCTGTGAATTCGCTGCCGAAGGCGTACGTCGAAGTGGACGGCAAAGCATCGGCCGACTACACGCGCGCGTTCACGTACAAAGAGATTTCGCCCACCGGAGTAGCGGGATCCGACTAGAAGGGGCTAGGCATGATTGCCGAGAAATGGAACGCCGGGGAAATGGGATGCGGAGAGCTGTTGATCGAGCTTGCCCTGCGCATGAAGGCGCTCGCGCCGGGGCAAGTCTTCGAACTGACGGCTCTCGATCCCGGCGCCGTCGAGGACATCCCGGCATGGTGCAAGCTCACGGGCCATGCCCTCGTCGCTGCGGAACATCCCGTTTATCGAATTCGCCGAAGGGAAAACTGAATTTCGCACATCTGAGGAGGAGCCATGCCAGGAAGCTTTTGCGTCAGCATCACGCACTCGAAAGACAATACGGACAAGGCTACCGTCGGCTTCGTCGTCGCCAATGCTGCGGTCGCATCCGACAAGGACACGATGGTATTTCTCAGCATCGAAGGCGTCCGCCTGTCGCAAAAAGGATTCGCGGACGATATTCACGAGACAGGATTTGCGCCGCTGAAAGAGCTGATGGACAACTTCGTCAAGGCCGGCGGAAAGATTTACGTCTGTTCGCCCTGCTTCAAGAAGCGTGGACTGGCCGAAGACAAGCTCGTCGCCGGAGCGACCATTGTAGGCGGCGCAAAGCTCGTCGAGTTTTTGAGCGGCGGCGCCCCCTGCGTGAGCTATTAGGTCCGATGGAGTGAGCATGGCGGTCGAGCCCGATCCGATCCCGGACGCGACGTGCGATGGCGGCGACCTCGATTGTGGCAGCGGGCTGCTTCTGATCATCCGCAACGCGATGGAGCCGCTGCCGTCGGGCGGTATCCTCGCAGTTCGCAGCCGCGAGATCAGCGTCAAAGAAGACCTGCCCGCCTGGTGTCGGCTGGTTGGCCACGACATGCTCGCGGCGCGGCCGGGCGACGCGGGCTCGACCAGCTATTTCATCCGGAAGAAAGCAGCGGACGCCGTGCTCAAGCAGGACCTCGAGCAAGCCAGAAACTACGTCTGGCGCGCGCGTGTTCGCGGCCGCGGAGGGATGGGCGCGGAGGTGTTTGTCCGCAATCATTCATTTTCCGTGGGACAGCCCGCCAGCTTTGATACGGCCGACAAGGAAATCAGCGCGATCGAATATCTCCTCGGATCGATCGGCGCTTGTATAGCCGTGGGCCTTCAGTGGCGCGCCTCGCAGAAGGGCATCACCGTTCACAACCTCGAAGTGGCGCTGCAGGCGCGCGCGGAGGACATTCTTGTCTATTTGGGCGTGCACGACGCCGGGAATCCCGGTCTGGCCGACGTTCGGGCCGTGGTTTACGTCGATGCAGACGCCGAGATGGAAACTCTGCAAGAATTGCTTGACGAGACGATCCGTAGGTCCCCGGTGGCACAAACATTTCTAAATGCCGTTCCATTCCATGCCGACATTCGAAAGGCCTGAGCGATGAAACCGGGCATTCTGTATCCCGTAACGGTCGTCGGCAGTTGGCCGAGGCCTGCGTGGCTCGTCGAGGCCATGAAACGACGCTCGCCAGCACTTGCCGAATTACAGGATCAGGCCACATTGCTAGCGATCAAATATCAGGAAGACGCCGGCGTGGACATCATCTCCGACGGCGAGCAACGCCGCGACAATTTCTACTCCTTCATTGCTGATCGGTTGGAAGGCGTCCGCCTGATGACGCTCGCCGAGCTGCTCGACTACGTTGAGGACAAGGCCGCATTTGAGACTCTTCTGAACGCGCTCGATGTCCCGGCGTTTGCCATTAAGAACCCGGTGGTCGTGGGGAAAGTCACGCGGCGCAAGCCGCTGGTGATGGACGATTACCGCTTCCTGCGCGAGCACACACAGAAGGCCATTAAGGTCACGTTGCCCGGCCCCTATCTTCTGAGCCGCTCGACGTGGGTGAAAGGGCTTTCCGAATCGACATATCCCGATGGCGATAGCCTCGGCACCGATATCGTTGCCGTGTTGCGCGAGGAATTGCAGGAACTCGCAGGTGCCGGTGTCGAGATGGTTCAGTTCGACGAGCCTGTCCTCAGCGAGCTACTGCTGGCGGGCAGATCCGCCACTCGAACCTTCATGTGCGCTGCGCTCGCGGCCAGCTCCAGCCCGGAAGGAGAACTTGAGCGCGCCGTTACCTTGATGAATCGCGTCGTCGAAGGCATTCACGGACCGATTCTTGCCGTACACGTCTGCCGCGGGAACTGGAGCCGCAACGAAGACGTGCTTCTCTCCGGTCCCTATGATGGTCTGATTCCATACTTGAATCGCATGAAGCTCGATCAGTTCGTGCTGGAATACGCTACTTCGCGCGCGGGCAAGCCGAAGGCGCTCGCCGCGCTGCGCCCAGGCGCGCAGATCGGCTACGGCGTTGTGAATCCGCGCACGTCTGAGATCGAGCCTCCGGAGGAAATCGTCTCGCGCGTGCGCGAGCTGGCTGAGATTATATCGCCCGATCGCATTTTCCTGAATCCCGATTGTGGATTTGGCACGTTCGCCGAACGGCCCGTAGCCGACGAGCGGACGGCTTACGCCAAGCTCTGCACGCTTGTTTCTGCGGCTCGTCAGCTCCGCGGCCAATAGACATTCGAAAGAAGTGAAGCGGGGAGCCGCCCGGGCCTCCCCGGAAAGGAACTTCAAGTGAAGCCGGCGCCCGGACGCCGGTTGTGTTGTGGGCCCAACATGCCGCCGTATGATGCCGAAGCCCAAACTGATTCGCAAGAATTTACTTCAGTCCCAACAGCTTGCACGCGTTCTTGTGGTAGAGCTTTTCGCGGTCTTCTTTCGACATTTCGAGCGAATCGATCACGCGAAGCGTCTCGCGGATGTACATCGGCCCGCCCTCGGGATCGAACGGAGCGTCCGATGCGAACAGCACGTGGTCGACGCCGTAGAAATCCAGCGCGCAAACGAGCGCCGACTTCGAGCCGAACGTTGCCGTGTCCGCGTAGAACATCTTGAAGTAGTCGAGCGGCCGCTTCTTCAGTTCCTTGAGCAGCGGACGATAGTCCGTGTGCGACGTGCGCGCGCCCAACTGGTCCCAGCCGGGTCCGACGCGCCCCTCGAAAAACGGGACCATGCCGCCAGCGTGGTGGATGATGATCTTCAGGTTCGGCATCTCATCGAGCATCTTGGAAAAGACGATGCGCGCCTGCGCCACGCTCGATTCGTAGGGCCAGCCGAACGTCCACCAGATTTCGTAGAGTGACTTGTCCTCGGTTTGATAGTCCGGAAAATTCGCGGTGCGCGCCGGATGAATCCAGATCGGTTTTCCGAGTTTTTCCATTTCTCGGAATACGGGACGAAATTCCGGCGCATCGAGCGCCTTCCCCGCCACGTTGGAATAAATCTGAATGCCGCACGCGCCGAGTTCTTTCACCGCGCGCCGCACCTCTTCGACCGCGGCCTCGGGATCGCGCATCGGCACCGATGCAATGAAGCTCGGAAAGCGGTCGGGGTACTTGCGGCACAGTTCGGCCATGCCGTCGCTGCCGATGCGCGCAAGTTCGCGCCACGCAGCTTTGTCACCCGCGGCGTCCGGTGGCGGCGAAGCAAGCGACAGGATCTGCTGGTAGCCCTCGAACATGTCCATCACTTTGAAGCGCCGGTCGAGGTCCGTCATCATGGGGACGGCTTCGCTGCGCCGGTGCATGTCCTTCATCTGCCCGGTGGTCTTCAACAGCTCTTCGTGAAATCGCTTCGGCCAGATGTGGGTGAAAATGTCGAGCTTTCTCATGATTCCCCCTGCATAGACTTATGGAGCCGTGCGTGGCGGCTTGGGCGGCGGTTGCTTCAGCAGTTCGTCCGCGTCGTCGGTGCGATCGATATACCGGCCGGAAAGCGCGTCGTACCGGCCCGAGGCGAACGCGAGGCACCGGTCGGTGCACCAGGCCATGCCGTCCAGCGGTCCCATTTTTCCTTTCAACTCGTGAAGCCGCGCGACCATCTGCGGGACCCAGCGCTGCGCGTCAGGATCGTTCATGGTGTCGTCGGCCATGTCGGTCATGATCGATCCGGGATCGATCGCGAACGCCTTCACGCCGTAATCTTTTACTTCGTTGGCCACCAGTTCCGCGAGCCGATTCTGAGCGGTTTTGCCCAGGCTGTACGCAGAAAGGCTCGGCGTGAGCATGTGGCAGCGCGGTGACGAAATGTTGATGATACGCCCCGCACGGCGCTCGACCATGCCGGGCAGTACCGCGCTCATGAAGAGCAGAGGCGCGCGAAGGTGCACTTCCTGCGCCGCCCACCACTTGTCGGGATCAACGACGCCGATTGGGCCGTAGGGCCCGGCGACCCCTGCGTTGTTCACCAGCAGCGAGACCGCGCCAAGCTTCTCCGTCGCGGCCTTTGCCACGCGCGCAACGTCGGCGCGCTTGGTTGCGTCGCCTGCAACGGCGAGCGCGCGGCCTCCGGCGGAAGCGATTTCAGCCGCAACTTGATCCAACTGCGCTTTGTTGCGTGACGTGACTGCAACGGCCGCGCCTTCGCTGGCAAATCGCAACGCGATGGCCTTGCCGATTCCTCGGCCTGCGCCCGTAACGATCGCAACTTGTCCGCTCAGCAATCCCGCCGTCACCAGCGACACCTTTCCGCCCGCACGAAGATACAGTTGGAAACTTGCAGCGGCAAGAATTTCACGCGTGTTCGGTGGCGACCGCCGCGAGCCCGCTGGCCGGTTTGCGCGCCGGCTTCATCAGCAACAGGACAATCGCCGCCAATACCGAGAACGCGGCGACGCAATAGAACACCGGCGTATAACTGTGATAGCGATCGAACACCATTCCGGCAATCGTAGCGCCCACAGCGCCTGCGGTCGTGCCTACAACCATCATGAATGAAATCACGGGCGGATAGCCATTCACGCCGTAGTAGTTCGCCGGCAGGACCATCATCGCGGAAAAACAAACGCCAAACGAGCTGCCCATTAAAATCGCGTACAGGTAAAGGCCCGCGGCGCCGCTAGCGTGCAGGGCCAGCAACATTCCCGCCGCGAAGACCAGCGAGCCAACTGCCCACGTCAGCCGCGGCTCGATACGGTCGGCGACCGCGGCGAAAAGAAGCGTCCCGAACAGCGCAGACAAAAGCATAATCGAGATCGACGACGCCGCTTGCGCCGGCGCGTATCCCAGATCGCGCAGGTGCGCGTTCCCGTGTGCGAGGTAAAGCGGATAGCCTGCGCTGAATCCGACCAGTGAAATCAGGATGAGCCAAATGGCCGGTGTGCGCAGCGCCTCGACAAGCGTCCAGTGTTCATTCGTTTTGTGGACGCGCATCTTGGCATCCGGGCGGGCGGATGGCGCGGCCCGATCGGTTGCGCCGTCGGGGAATTGACCAAGGTCAGAGGGATGCTCGCGCACGAAAACCATCGCGAGCAGCGCACAAATCGCGCTGAGGCCCGCCATCAGCCACCATCCCGCGCGCCAGTTCCCTCCCGACACGCGAATCACCTTGTCGAGCAGGCGCGCCGCCACGAATCCGCCGAACGTGCCGCCCGTGTGCACGAGTGTGATCGCCAGCCCTTTGAGATGGCTGAACCAGCGGTTGATCCCGGTCTGCGCAACCAGCACACCGCCAGTCATCGCGCCGAGGCCGATCATCACGCCGTAGACCAGATCGACCTGCAAGCTCGTCCGCACGACGGACGACATCAGCGCTGCGCCCGCCACCACCACCCAGCAGCCGAGCGCTGCCGTGAAACGCACGCCCTTTCTCGCGATGAGGATCGCGATGAGCGGCGCAGGCACTCCGATCATCAACTGATAGATGGCGTAGGCGAGGCCGAGTTGCGTGCGGTCCCAGTGCAGGGACTCGGCCATGTACGTGTTAACCACGCTCGCGCCGTACAGCGGGAAGGCGAAGTTCGCGAAGAGGATGATCCAGAAGACTGCAAGCAGCTTCCAGCCATAGAAGTTCGCTCTTCGCGTCATCGCCCCCGCCGCACGCGTGCCCGCTGCTGTGATGTGCTACTGCAGTTGTTCCGCCGGCACCCAGTTGCCGTGGACCTGATTGCGCAGACGCAGCGGCAAGTGCGCCGTTGCGATCGGCCCTTTGTCGAGGTGCTCGGCCTCGAACACCAGCAGGTCCGATAGCTGCGTATCGTGGAGGTCGGCGACGAGCGCGAGATAACCCTCGTGTCCCGGCGTTTTCGAAGGAATGTGAACCTCTTCCTGAATCGTCACGGGCCGGTTCGAGTGCCACGACTTGAGCTTTCCGCTCTTCACTTCGAGACGGCTGAGCGTGTTGAATCCGACGCCCACGGGTCCGGCAGTCAACGGCTTGCCGGCCTCGGGATCGAACCGCTCGTAGTAGCCGATCGAGTAGTCCTTCATGTGGTCTTTGTTCGCGATGCGCGGGAAATCGCCCGAGGGCGCAATCTTGTACTCCTCGAATTTCTCCCCCGGTTTCGACATATCGAACGTCCAGCGGACCACGCGGCCGTACGTGAAATCTTCCGCCGTCGGATGAATGTGCGACGCCTCCAGAATGAACGGGAACGGTGCGTACTTGCCGATGCCGAAATCGAGGTGGACGTACTTGCCTTCGGTGTAGGCGTTCATGAAGTGAAACGCCGAGCAAGCGGGGTGTTTGAACCAGTGCATGTCCTTGACGCTGCCATCGCGCGGCATGATGCCGACGTAGGCCTCAAGATTCGGTTCACACACCCAGTGGACGCCGCCCGCTTTGATGCGATCGAGATTGGCTGTCGTCGGAAAAACGGGAAAGATCGCGTGCTCTTTCGACACCGCGAAATCGTGCATCAGCGAAACGTACGGAACCTGAAACCACTCCTCCTTCACGAGCTGGCCCTCTTTGTTCGCCACGCAGTAGGAGACGTCGCGCGTGGCCATCCCGCTCGCTTCGTAGCCGAAAAAGTGCAAGTCCTGCGTGTCCTCATCAAGGCGGGTGTGCGCCGTCATCGTCTGGCTGCGCAACTTGCCTCCGTAATTGAACACGCCGATCGTTTCCAGCGTTTCCGGGTGAAGCTCCACCGCGAGTCCGTCTTCTTTCAACGCCAGCAGCTTGCCGCCGTGGTAGATCGGAGTAGTGTTATTCACGCAGCGGTTGATGCCGCGCACGCTCGGATCGTCCGTGTAGGGGTTCCGGTAGAGCCCGAAAAGTCCGCGCCGCGCTTTCCGCTCGGCCTTCAAGCGGTCCGTCATCACATATTTCATCTTGAAATCAACGTGCCCGTTCTCGAACTTGAACGCGCTGATCATTCCGTCGCCGCTCAGATACGTATCGTGGCCGAGCATCGGCGGATATTGCGGATCGGGAATCGTTCGATACCACGTGCCGTTGATTTCCTTCGGCATGTTCCCTTCCACGATCAAATCGTAGATATCGCACTCCGTGCGCATTGGCGCGTTCATGCCCTGAAAATCAAACGAATCCGGAAACTTCGTTGTCATGGTCAAACTCCTGGTTTATTCGAGGGTCGTTCGAGACCGTATGATGTCTTCGCTGAAGATTGCCCCCGTATTAGTTGACTCCTATCATCCCGGCGACGAGCCTGTCAACGTATCCGTGGCGATCGTTCTCGCTTTCGGATGTTCCTCATTCCCCTCGCCACGCCGTCGGCACCGGAGTGCGCTTTTCTAGGTTTGCGATGGGCGAGCCGGTGCTACCATACGCGGCAATTCCAATCCCGGAGTCACTTGATGCCCGACAGTCCCGACAAGGCTGCTCCGCAGCCCGGTACTCAATCCGGCTCGCAAATCATCGAACGCAAGCTCGCCACGATTCTCTCGGCCGACGTCGCCGAATTCAGCCGCCTGATGAACGAGGACGAAGAGCAGACGCTGCGCGCCTTTCGCGGCCACAAGAAAATCTTCGAATCGTTGGTCCTCACGCACCACGGGCGCGTCTTCAACACCGCCGGCGACGCGATCCTCGCCGAATTTGCGAGCGCTGTGGAAGCGGTTCGCTGCGCCACCGACGTGCAGTCCGCGCTGCGCACGCGCAACGACCAGTTGCCGCCTTCCCGCCAGGTGCGTTTCCGCATCGGCATCAATCTCGGCGACGTGATGATTCAAGGGCAGGATCTTCTCGGCGATGGGGTCAACGTCGCTGCTCGTCTGCAGACCGCGGCTGAACCAGGCGGCATCTGCATCTCCGGCAGCGTTCACGATCAGATTCGCAACAAGCTCTCTCTCGCGTTTCACTCGCTAGGCGAGAGGAGCTACAAGAACATCCCGCAGCCCGTGCGAACTTTTTCTATTGTGGAATCGGAGGGTGGAGTCACTCTTCCCGGTCCCAAAGCTCCGAACGCCGTGAAAAACCCAGCGATTTGGGTGGTCGCGGGGATTCTCGTCGCTGCCGCCGTTGGTTACGGAGCGTATGCGATTCACGCGCGGAGCGAGAACGCGACGGCGCCCATGACGTCCGTCAATCCTCCTCCTCCGCCCGCACCCGCGCCAGAACCGACGCCCGCAAATTCACCGGCGGAAAAGCCAGCCACTGAGCCGCCCGCGTCTAGGCCGGCCGCACCGAAAACGGCTTCGGGGACCAGTGACGCAAAGCCCGCTGCGAAATCGAAAGAGCCGTCAACAGCGCCCGTGCCTGCAAAACCACCGCACGCGAGCGCGCACGCAGGCCGCTTCGATGGCACTTACGGAGGTCAGGTTTGCTACGGCAAGACGCCGAAGCTACCGAAATATTGTTACGACGCGCTGGGCGAGGTGATCGGGAACAAGCTCACCGGTCATTGGATCATGCCGGGCACAAAAGGCATCACGATGCATATCGAAGGCGACGTGCAGCCTTCGGGCGAAGTGATCATATTGATGCATAGTGAGGACGAGGAAGGCGCGCCCGTTGCCACGATCAACATGACCGGCACAGCCCATGACGGCCTGCTCCAGGCCGACGGCAAATTCCTGCTCGGACGCCCTGCAAACCTTAACTGGCGTTTGACCAGCCACGACTCCTCGGTGCAACCCGTCCAGCCGTCTCAAAGCTTTGAAGGCACCTGGGAACTCGTGAGCAGCACGATGAACGGCGTAACGCAGACCATCAAGCCAACTCGCATCACCATCACACAAAGTGGATCGCTGGTACGAGTCGGCGGTCAGGAGCTTCGCCTCACGGACGAGGGTACCCTGACACATCAGGACTTCTATGCGCACGACGAGCGATACGGACATAGGGTCGAGACGCCAGATCAAGCAGACCTGATTGATACTCTTACCTGGAGAATAAAAGGCTCCACGCTCGTTTTCGAGACAGTGTTCGACTACAGGGCGCCGTACTACGGCCATCCTGTGGGCAAGCTACTGCGAATCATGGAATATCGCCGGGTCACTCCTTGAGCGGAATCGCGATGCGCAAGCAGTCCCCGGTAATCCGCGAATTTAACGCGTGCGCTGCGGCTGCCGTGGAACGAGAGCGGAGCCCCACTCGTGCTGAGGTTCGAGCAGCATCTTGTCGAAATCGTCGCTAGGCAGTAGAAAGCGCCCGGAAAGCGCGGCGTAGCGGCCAGACGCCAGTTGCACGCACATCTCAGCGCAGCGTGCCAGCCCCGCTCCAGGATCCTTCGCTTTGATCACGTTCTTCAGATACTCGACCATCTGCGGCACCCAGCGCTGCGCGTCCGGCGACGTGATCGTGCGCTCGGTCATGTCCGTGTAGACGGTTCCCGGCTCGATCGAAAAAACGCTCACGCCAAACTCTTTCGCTTCCGCTGCGGCGTGTTCGGAAAGGCGAATCTGGCTCGATTTCGCAACGGCGTATGCGGTTAGCTTCGGCGCAAACCACTGCCCGCCGAGTGCCGACACATTGATCACCGTGCCCGCGCGTCGCGCGATCATTCCCGGCATCACCGCGCGCATAAAAAGCAGCGTACCTCGGACGATCACCGCCTGCGCGTCCCACCAATCATCGGGATCGCTCGTCCAAATCGGTCCGAATGGCCCGGTTACTCCTGCGTTGTTGACGAGCACCGTCGTCGGCCCGAATTTCTTTTCCGCCTCCGCGACCACGCGCGCCACATCCGCGCGGTTCGTCACATCGCCGGCGACCGCAATCGCGCGTCCGCCCGCTGCTTCGATCTCCGTGACCGTCTGACCAAGCTGATTTCTCGAGCGCGCAGTCACTGTCACCGCCGCCCCCGCCGCAGCCAGCCCGCGCGCGATCGCTTTGCCAAAGCCGCGGCCTCCGCCCGTGACGATCGCCGCTTCGCCTGCGAGTGCGCCCACCGAAGATTCGTTCACGAGGATCTGCTCTTGTAGCGCCGGCATCTTGCCGGCGGTTTTGACTTTCTTGCAAGGTTCAGGAAACAAAACGCCGCGGAGACGGCGGCGCTGTGAGCACGCGAGAAACGACCGCGACCCCTCACCGAACAGGCTTCCCCGTCACGGGATGCACGTAGTGGAAAGGCACGACTTCGTTTTCCGGCCAGAAACTCGCGCGCCGCGACGTCAATTCATCGGGCCCGTTCGGATCTTCCGGATATGTTTTCGAAAATGCCGGCACGGCGTAGCCCGGTTTCACCTTGCCCCAACCCTGATCGTACGGCGCGTAGAAAAGCACGTTGTAATTCAGCACGCCAATCTTCCAGACGCCGTCTTCTTTCAGATACGTGTTTTCGTAAACGCCCGCCTCCCAAAACGGGGGAAAAATCTCCGGCACACTCTCGTGGCTCCCTCCCTGCATGAAGCATCGATAGCGCGCTTTCGCCGAGAGACGGTCCGGCGCAACCGTAATCACATCCTGCAGCAAAAGATGATCCAGCAGCAGCCCATGCGTCGGGCGATTCTTTCCGCCCACAAATCTCTGCCCGAGGCGCCCGCAGTAAAGCCGCCGCACCCCGGCCCTCCCCTTGAACACGCCGCCGAGAAAATACGTCTCGCCGCGATCGGAGAAAAGTTCCACCACCTCTTCGTAGAGGCACTTGTCCATGAAGTAGCCATAGGCGTGCTGCAGCCTGCGGATCGCCAGCTCGTCTTCCACCCGCCCGAGCCGGTCCGCCAGCTCATCGACGCACCTTTCCAGCGCCTGAATCCTGTCTTCTGTGGTCATGTCACTTGGCTCCCGAGCCAGATTGTCATTCCGAGCGGAGTCACGTCTCTTGATTCTCCCATCGCGTAGCGATGGGGGCGCGACGCAGTCGAGGAATCTGCTGTTTCTTGGTTTTGACCCTATGCTTCGCTAATGAATTTCGTCTGTAGACACGCCTCGAGCCCCTCGATGCCTTCCTCCGACCCGTGCCCGCTCTCTTTCACGCCGCCAAACGGCGACTCCGGAATCGAAATCTGATACGTGTTGAGGCCGATCATCCCGGCTTCGAGCTGCTCGCCCAGCAGTTTCAAAGTGCGCTGCGAATTGGTGAACGCAAACGCCGCCAGCCCGTACGGCAGCCGGTTCGCCTGCTCCATCACTTTGTCGAAATCCGAGAATGAATTGATGATCGCGACGGGCCCAAACGGCTCCTCGTTCATGATCCGCGCCGTGTTCGGCACATCGGAAAGCACTGTCGGCGCGTAGAAGTACCCGGGACTCTTGAGCCGCGCGCCGCCTGCTTGCACCTTTGCGCCGTGATCTTTCGCATCCGCGATGAATCCTTCAATTGCCGCGAGCCGCCGCGCATGAACGAGCGGTCCCATCTTGTTCTTCTCTTCCAATCCGTTTCCAACCGGCCAGCTTTTCGCGCGCTCCGCAAAGCCCTGCACGAAGCGGTTGTACACCTTCTCGTGCACGTAGTACCGCGTCGGCGAAACGCACACCTGCCCCGCGTTCCGGTATTTCGCCGTGGCCGACGCGTCGAGCACCTTATCCAAATCCACATCGTCGAAGACAATCACCGGCGCGTGCCCGCCCAGCTCCATCGTCGTCCGCTTCATGCCATCCGCCGCGAGCTTCATCAGGTGCTTGCCGACGGGAATCGAGCCCGTGAACGAAATCGCGCGAATCACAGGCGACGCGAGCAAATGCGTTGAAATCTCCGCCGGCACGCCGTACACAATCGCGAGCACGTTGGGCGGCAGCCCCGCATCGACCAGGCACTTCGCCACGGCCAGCCCTGACGCCGGCGCTTCCTCCGCGGGCTTCAAAATTACGGAACATCCCGCGCCGAGCGCCGCTCCAATCTTGCGCGCCGGATTCCCGAGCGGAAAATTCCAGGGTGCGAACGCCGCGACCGGCCCGACCGGTTCCTTCACCACCGTCATGCGAGTTCCCGGCGTACGCTGCGGCAGCACGCGGCCGTACGCGCGCCGCCCCTCTTCGGCGTACCACTCGAAGATGTTCGCCGACATCATCACTTCGATTCGAGTTTCGTGGATTACCTTGCCGGACTCGGTCGTCGCGATGCGCGCGATCTCCTCTTTGCGCTCGCGCAGCAATTCCGCCGCGCGCTTCAAGATTTTCCCGCGCTCATCGGGGAAAATCGCGCGCCATGTTTTGAATCCCGCCTGCGCCGCGGTGAGCGCGCGGTCGAGGTCCGCCTTCGACGCGTGTGGCACCTGCCCGATCACTTCCTCCGTCGCCGGATTGATTACCGGCGAAATCTTCCGCCCCGCCGCGGGTAGCCATTCGCCGCCGATAAAAAGCGCCAAATCCGCGTATGCCGTTGCCAGTTGTGTCGCCATTTTCGTGCTCCTGTAGTGGATTCGCGCATCGTTTCACGTTCGCCGGACGCCCGTCAAGATGCCTGCAAAGTGGCACAGACACTCTTGTCTGTGCGCGGTGCGGGTGTCTTAGAATATTCACGCTTGCTGACTTCCGCTGAATCCGACCGCCTGCGCGTCGTGCTCGTCGAGACGCGCAACCCGCTCAATATCGGCGCTGCCGCTCGCGCCATGAGCAATTTCGGTTTCGGCCACCTGCGCGTGGTGAAGCCTTATGCGCCGGCATTTCGTGAGGCGCGCTCGGCCGTCGGCGCTTCATCGGTGCTTGCGCGCGCGGAGCAATTCAAGACTGTGGCCGAAGCGGTCGCCGATTGCACGCTCGTCGTCGGCACCACCGCCGTTCGCCATCGCCACCTGCACCACACGCTGCGCCGCTCCGAGGACGCCGCCCGCCTGATCTGCCGTCGCCTGCGTTCGAGCAACGTCGCACTTCTTTTCGGTTCGGAAAAGCGCGGCCTCACCAACGACGACCTCAGCCACTGCCACTGGCTGCTCCGCATTCCCACGCACGACGAAAACATCTCGATGAACCTCGCCCAAGCCGTTGCCGTCTGCCTCTACGAGATGATCCGCAACGCGAAGGTTCCCCGCGAGCCGGAAAAATTTCCCCTCGCCTCTGCCGCCGAAATCGACCGCATCACCGCCATGCTCCTCGACGCGCTGCACGAGAGCGGCTTTCTCGATCTTCGCCGCGTCGCCGATTCCGAGCAGCGCATCCGCCGGCTTGTCCGCCGCCTGCATCTGCCCGCGCGCGACGCGGTCATCTGGCTCGGCATGTTCCGCCAGATCGTCTGGAAACTCCGCGCGGGCGAACAGAAATCCTCAGGTCCAAAATCCTGAGCCACATGAATCGCGGCTCAGGTTGAGTATCGCCGGCATCTCGCCGGCGATTGTGGTCTTACCGAGTCACGCAGGATGCTCGACGCCGTTCCGCTCCCGCGCTACTCTCTCCGCATGGACATCGATTGGCTCCGCGAACACTGCCTATCGCTCGCGCACACGACCGAACAAATCCAATGGCAGGACGCTCTTGTCTTCAAGGTCGGCGGGAAAATGTACGCGGTGGTGTCTCTCGAACCGGACGAAACCTGGCTTTCTTTCAAGTGCTCGCCTGAGGACTTTGCCGCCTTGACCGAGCGCCCCGGCGTCGTCCCTGCGCCTTACCTTGCTCGAGCTCGGTGGGTCGCGCTCGAGACAGAAGATGCGCTTCCGCGCGCCGAGCTGCAAGGCCTGCTCGTCGACGCACACGCGCTGGTCTTTGCCAAACTGCCCAAGAAAATTCAGTCTCAGCTGAGCGCGCCGCCGAAGCACTCGGCCTCGCGACGTAGCGCTGCCCCGAAGTCCGCCCCCCGCGCCTCCCGCAAGCACCGATAACCCGCTGCTTCGGCGGTTGACTCACATTAGGCGCACCCCTAACATCTCTGTACGAAACGGAGCACTCCGCGTGATCGGCGAGACCGTATCGCACTATCGCGTCATCGAAAAGCTCGGCAGCGGCGGCATGGGCGTGGTGTACAAAGCCGAAGACCTCAAGCTCCGCCGTTTCGTCGCGTTGAAGTTCCTGCCCGAAGACGTCGTCCGCGACCGCGTGGCGCTCGAACGCTTCGAGCGCGAAGCGCAGACCGCCTCCGCGCTCGACCATCCCAATATCTGCACGATTTACGAAATCGGCGAGCACGATGGCCATCCCTTCATCGCCATGCAGTATCTCGAAGGCCAGACGCTCGACCGCATCATCGGCGGCAGCCCGCTGCCCGTTGGCGAGCTGATCGATCAGGGAATCGATATCACGGACGCTCTCGAAGCCGCCCACTCCAAGGGCATCATTCATCGCGACATCAAGCCCGCCAACATCTTCATTACCAAGCGTGGCCGCGCCGTCATTCTCGATTTCGGTCTCGCAAAGCTTTCGTCCGTCGGAAGCCGCTCCAAGATTTCCAGCGCTGCGACGACCACTGCGGGCGTCACCGTTGACGATTTGACCAGCCCCGGCATGGCGCTCGGCACTGTCGCCTACATGTCCCCGGAGCAGGCGCGCGGCAAAGAACTCGACGCACGCAGTGATCTCTTCTCGGTCGGCGTCGTCCTCTACCAGATGGCTACCGGCTCTCTGCCTTTTCGCGGCGAGACCTCCGCGGTCATCTTTGACGCCATCCTGAACCGCGCGCCGGTCCCGCCCCTGCGCCTCAATCCCGAGCTGCCGCAAAAGCTCGAAGAGTTGATCAACAAAGCGCTCGAAAAGGATCCGCGCCTTCGCTGCCAGACTGCGGCCGAAATGCGCGCCGATCTGGAGCGCCCGAAGCGCGACACGAGTTCGGCCCGTGTGGCCGCTGCCCCTGACGCTTTCACCGAAGGCGCTCCTGCAGCAGCCTCTGGAGCTACGCTGCCGTCAACCGGTGCTCCACCCACGATTGGTTCCAGCCGCACGCCGGCTATCGCAGCATCAACACGCGGCACGGGTGCCGCGGTCGAACCACGCTTGTCGCGCGGCTCCAGGCTCACTCTTTCCGCAGTCGCCGTCGCGATCGTTCTCCTAGCCGTGGCAGGCTTTCTCTACTGGAAGGGTTTCTTCCGCACCGGCCTCGCCGCGAACGGTTTCCAAAATCTTTCGATCACCAGCCTCACCTCCACAGGAGACGTCACGCTCGCCCGCCTCTCGCCCGATGGCAGGTGGCTCGCCTACGTCTCGCGCCGTAACGGAAAGTTCAGCCTCTGGGTCCGCCAGATTGCTGTTCCAAGCGCTGTCGAAATTATTCCGCCGACCACGGATGAAATCGTCGAAGCGTCCTTCACTCCCGATGGCAACTTCGTCGATTACATCGCCCAGCCAGCCGCCGGAGGCCATAGCGCCGCATTTCAGATTCCCGCACTCGGCGGCGCTCCGAGACGTTTCATCGACCATGCCGATTCAGGGATCTCCTTCTCGCCCGACGGCAAGCAGATCGCCTACTCGACAGATAATTCCGATGAAACCGAAGTCCAGTTGATGATCGCCAATGCCGACGGCACCGGCGCGCGCAAGGTCGCAGCCAAGCCATCCAATCCTGAGTACGGCGATTACGGCATCGTTCGCTGGTCGCCAGATGGCAAGCGCATCGCTGTCACCACGACAGACCCCAAGAATCCTGACGGCTTGTCGGGCCTCGATGAAGTCGACATTGCCACCGGAGCCGAAAAGCCCGTGCCCGGTCGTCGCTGGCGCGCCGTCAGAGACTTCACTTGGCTCCCGGACGGGAGCGGCCTTCTGCTGGCGGCAGAGGAAAAGACAGGAATTCCCACTCAGCTCTGGATTCTTAGCTCTCCGTCGGGCTCAGTACGGCGCGTGTCCAACGACCTCAGCATCTATCTCTCGGTTACGATTTCCGCGGACGGCAAGATCATCGCGAGCGCGCAACAGAACATTTCGAGCTCTATCTGGACAGGCCCTGCCGACGCGCCGGACAACCTGCGCCAAATTAATGCTACGAGGTACGATGGACTCAAGGGAATCGCGTTCACCCCGGACCATCACCTCATCTATACGGGTGTCCGTTCACAGAACTGGGATCTTTTCATCTCCGATGCCGATGGCTCAAACTCGCGTCAGCTCACCTTCGATGGCCACTACCATGGAGGCCCTGCTGTTTGCGATGCGGGTAGGAGCGTCGTGTATGAGCAAGCGGATTTCGACAGCTCCAGTCACATCTGGAAGCTCGATTTACAAACCGGCGCAACCGCCGAGTTAACAAACGGACAAAGCGAATTTTCACCCTCATGTGCGGCAAATTCGGACTGGATCTTTTTTCAGGGGCAGACGACGGGAGGCGCTTCGTACATCTTCAAAGTAAAATCGTCCGGCGGAGATCCTGTTCGCGTTTCAAATGAACCCGTGATCGGCCCTCCCTATTTGTCACTCGACGGGCACCTGCTCATTCTCGTCGCGACACTGCCCAGCGGCGCGCCAGTTGCGAAGATCGCTTTGCCGGATACTGGCGAAACCATCGGGCAGAAAAATGTCAATCTCACCGTCGACTCGACGTTTGGCCAAGCCGGGGCTTGGATGCCCGGCAATTCTGCGATGGCGATCCCTGACGCCCGCACCGGAGTTCTCAATCTCTGGTCTATCCCACTTGGCGCCGGAGGCGTGGAAAAGCAGTTGACGCAGTTTACGTCAGGCACCATCTTCTCCTTCGCGTATTCACCCGACGGCAAGCTCATCGCCGTCGCCCACGGCTCCGACGACTCCGACGCCGTCCTCTTCACCCCCGCCAAGTGACGATCCGCTGGACAGGGCTCCCGGGTCGACGGTTAGTCGAGCCTGGGAGACCAATCGTCATCCCGAGGCGGGCGGTTTTGGCTCGCCGAGGGATCTGCTTTTGCCTTCGCATTTCCGGGTGCCCCACCCTTGTTTTTTTGAGGAGGATCTTCTCACTCTCCGATTGACCGCGCGCCGCGTCGCTTCTGCGTAGGGGCACAGCATGCTGTGCCCGGCGAAAATGCTTGGCGAGCTTTTGCGGCTTGCATGGAGCACCGCGGTCTTTGGCCCGGCATCTTCCGCCGCCATTCTTTCTTGGCACAGACACAAAGGCGAAACGAACATCGGGCCAACCGAAGTCCACAGACTCCTTCGCTTGCAATCCGGTTCCCGTTTACTAAGATGGTCGCGTGGAGAGCACGTGGAGTCACAGCGAACGGAGCGACCGAAAGGCCGCTTCACCACACGTTCGCCTCGAATCGCATCCCAACCGCGAACATCTTCACAGACAGGAGACTCACAATGGCACGGTACGGCAAAGCGGCAGGCAGAAGCGTGGCGAGGGTACTACGCGAACAAAAGGAAGGAAAACTTCGCTCCGGACGAGGCGGCAAAGGCGGCAAGGTGACGAGCCGCGCGCAGGCCATCGCCATTGGACTCTCCGAAGCGCGCAAGCGCGGCGCCAAGGTCCCAAAGAAAAAGCGATGACCCGACCAGGGTTATCGTCCCGAGCGAATAGCGTGAAGCGAGGGATCTCTCAGGATTCTCAGTGTCCAAGTGTCAATTTTCTGCGATTCTCCCTGTCGCCGCTACTCGACAATGCTTGCCAAGTAGAATCGTCTGTAAGTTACAGAAAACAAACGATCCGGGTCTCGGCTACTCGACAAAAAATCGAGGGGGTCACGCGCACCCTTTTCGACACCCGAACGTCACTTCTTCGGTCTCCCTTTTTCCGATTTCAGATTTTCGATTTCCGATCCTCGATATTCGAGTCCGGCCGGCACGCGGGCGCATCGCATGTAAGTTCACGGGAGGAATCATATGAGACTCAATGAATACACCACGCTGGGACGCACCGGGCTGCGCGTCACTCCGCTTTGTCTTGGCGCGATGGGCTTCGGCACCGGCTGGGGTTGGGGCGCGGACGAAAAATCCTCGTTTCAAATGCTCGACCAGTATTTCGACGCCGGCGGAAACTTCATCGATACCGCCGACGGTTACCAGATGGGCCAGAGCGAAGAGATCGTCGGAAAGTACGTCGCCGAACGAAAACTGCGCGACAAGGCCGCGATCGCGACGAAATACACATTCAACTTCGGAAACATCGGCAATCCGAATGCCGGAGGCAACGGTCGCAAGAATCTCTATCGCGCACTCGAAGGCTCGCTCCGCCGTCTGAAGACAGACTACGTCGACCTCTACTATCTCCACGCGTGGGATCTCATCACGCCCGTCGAAGAAGTCGTTTCGACGATGACCGATCTCGTCCACGAAGGAAAAATCCGCTACTACGGTCTTTCGGACACGCCGGCATGGTATTTCACGCGCGCGCAAACGCTCGCCGAAAAGGGAGGGCTCGAGCGCTGCGCCACGCTGCAGCTCGAATACTCGCTTGCCGAGCGCAACATCGAGCGCGAGCACATTCCCGCTGCGCAGGAGCTCGGCATCGGCCTCTGCCCGTGGAGTCCGCTCGCCGGCGGCCTGCTCACCGGCAAGTACAAGAGGGAAGGGAACAAGGGCGTCGGCGACGGACGGCTCACATCCAGTCCGATCTTCAATAAGTTTACCGAGCACAATTGGCGCGTGCTCGAGGTGCTGGTCGATGTGGCGAAGCAGATCGGCCGGGCGCCGTCGCAGGTCGCGCTGAACTGGGTCGCGACGCAGCCGGGCGTCACGTCCGTAATTCTCGGCGCGACGAAAACGACCCAGCTTGCGGAAAATCTCACGTGTCTGGATTTTTCGATTCCGGATAATCTGCGCGTGCGTCTTGATGAAGTCGGGAGACCCGAAGCGGTTCACCCGTACAACTTCTACACGTCGACGATGCAGCTGCGTCTGAGCGGAAACACCACGGTGCGCGAATGGCGTCGCGCCTATGTATACGAGGGCTCGATCGCTCCTCCGGCTGAGAAAAAGACCAGCGCGAGCTAGCTGCTGCTCGCCTGGGCGGGAACTTCCGCGCGCGCGCTTTCCGCGGACGGAAGCTCGTCGAGCTTCCGCAGCTCGGGGAACAGCACGGCGCACGCCGCGGTCACCGTGATCGCTCCGATTCCGCCGATGACTACGGCGGGAATCGTTCCAAAGATGTTCGCGGTGACGCCCGATTCGAAACCGCCGAGTTCGTTCGACGTGCCGATGAAAATCATGTCCACGGCATTGACGCGCCCGCGCATGTCGTTTGGCGTCACGAGCTGAATCAGGATTCCGCGAACGACAACGCTGACCATGTCGGTCGCGCCCACCAGAATCAACGCGATCATCGAAAACACCATGCTGTGCGAGATGCCGAACAGGATCGTGGCCACGCCGAATCCGGCCACGCACCAGAGCATCTTCGCGCCCGAGTTGCGGCCGAGCGGGCGGTGCGCCAGAAGCACGGCGGTCACTGCGGCTCCGATCGCGGGTGCGCACCGCAGCAGCCCCAGCCCGAGCGGCCCGGTGTGCAGGATGTCGCTCGCGAACGCCGGCAGCAGATACACCGCGCCGCCGAGCAGCACCGCGAACATGTCGAGCGAGATCGATCCGAGCACCATCTTCTCGCGCCAGATGTAGCGTAGCCCGGCGAGTACGGCCTTCGCGCTGAATGGCTCACGCGCCCTCGGCCGGAATCTCGGGATCACGCCGAGCATCGAAAGCGCGGCCGATGCCGCAGCCACCATCGCGGCGGCGTAGACCGGCGAAGGCGTCCGGAAGATTCCGTAGACCAGGCCGCCGACCGCGGGCCCAAGGATGGTTGCCGCTTCGAAGATCGTCGCGCCCCAGGCGAACGCGCTGCGGAAAAGTTCCTCAGGCACCAGCAGCGGCAGGATCCCGCGGCTCGCAGGCGCGTTGAACGAGCGCACGATTCCCACCAGCACAACGACGCCGTAGATCAAGCGCACCGATTGCGTGTGCGACACACTGATCGCGAGCAACAGCGCCGAACAGATCGCAAATCCCACGTACCCGGCGGTCAAGACTTGGCGACGATCGTGGCGATCGGCGGCGTAGCCGGAAACGAGAAACAGCAAGATGCCGGGAAGAAACTGCGCGAGGCCGACAAGGCCGAGATCGAGCTTGCTGTGAGTGATCTCATAGACTTGCCAGCCCACGGCCACTGATTGCATTTCCGTCGCGAGCACGATGAAAAATCGCGCGACCTGAGAAAGCGTGTAAGAGGGATAAGTGAAAACGGCGCGGCCAGCGAGCCTGGGGTCCCCGGGGATTGCAGCCATGGCCTTCTACTCTGCCACAAAAGAGGAATTCGGAGGAGAACGAGGCGGGAGCGGTTTTGCGACCGACTCCCTTGGTGCGCTATTTCGCGGATTTGGCTCCGAGGATGGCGTCGAAAAAGACGCCCAGCAGGTAGCGGATGTCCTGGTCGTTGATCGTCGCGCTGTCGACGAGATTTTCGAGCAGGAGAGCATTCGAGACCGCGCCAAGTGCCGCGGCGGCCGCCGTGCTTGCGACAGACAGCTCGTGACCGCTCGCTTGCGCCAAGCGGCGAAGAAGATTGCCGACCGACGCGCGAATGCGGCGCTGCCGGACGCGCAGCCGCGCGTGCGCTTCGGTATGGCGAATCGCGTAGAGCTTGAATTCGAGAGAAAGCAGGACGAGGCGGCGGTCTTTCGCCAGCTGCGCGTAGTGCCCGCGGAGAGCGCGCACGCGGCTCGCGGGACTGTCGTGCCTCGCAAGCAGCGCGGTGACTTCGCTGATCCGTTCGCTGACCCAGTCTTCGAGCAGCGCGAAGAAGATGTCCTCTTTGCTGCGGAAGTTGGCGTAGAAAGCGCCGCGCGTGTAGCCGGCGAGGTGCGCGATATCTTCCAGTCGCGCGGCCTCGAATCCGTCGCGCGCAAACGCTTTTTCCGCGGCGGCGAGGAGGCGTCGGCGCGTGGCCAACGTGCGCGCCTGCTGCCGCGAAGCGGGCGCATTCGCATTGCGGGCGAGCGGGGCTTCGGTGCTAGCGGCGCGTGCTCGATTCATTACAGTTCCGATTCGCTAGCTTTACAGGATACATACATGCATGTATCTTATTCTGGATCGGCTTTTCTGACAACCTGCTTTTATGGCTGCCGCGGCGATCACAATCGATCACAGCGCCTGGCGCCCGCGCTACAACCCGTGGCTCGTGGCGTTCACGGTGACGCTCGCGACGTTCATGGAGGTGCTCGACACGTCCATCGCGAACATCGCGATGCCGCACATCGCCGGAACGTTCGGCGCGAGCGCCAACGAATCGACTTGGGTGCTCACCAGCTACCTCGTTTCCAACGGAATCGTCCTGCCGATCAGCGCGTGGCTGGCGACGCGGATCGGACGCAAGCGTTATTACATGACGTGCGTCGCCGTGTTTGCGGCCAGCAGTTTCCTGTGCGGGCTCGCGCCGACGCTCGGGATGCTCGTGTTTTTTCGCGTGCTGCAGGGAATCGGAGGCGGAGGGCTGCAGCCAAGCGAACAGTCGATTCTCGCGGATACGTTCACGCCCGAGCAGCGCGGCATGGCCTTTTCGATCTATGCGATGGCGGTAGTGCTCGCGCCCGCTATCGGCCCGACGATCGGCGGGTGGATCACGGACAACTACAGCTGGCGCTGGATTTTCTATATCAACGTGCCGATCAGTATTCTCTCGCTTCTCATGACGCAGCGCTTCGTGGAAGATCCGCCCTATCTGCGAGAGATCCAGGCAAGGAAGGCTGCAGGTAGCATCGACTACGTGGGATTGTCGCTCGTGGCGCTGGGCGTTGGCGCGCTGCAAATCGTGATGGACAAGGGGCAGGAGCTGGACTGGTTCGGCTCGCACTGGATCGTGACAGGCACGGTGCTTTGCGTTGTGGTCCTAACTGTGTGGGTCTGGTGGGAATGGCACCATCCGCACCCGATCGTCGAGCTGCGGCTTTTGAAGCGGCGCAACCTGGCGACTGCGATGTTCTCGATGCTGCTGCTGGGGAGCGTCCTCTACGGCACGACTGTTCTGCTGCCGGAGTTCTTGGAGACACTGATGGGATATCCGGCGGCGCTGGCGGGCGAGGCGATGGCGGCTGGCGGATTCATGATGATGTTGACGATGCCAACGTCGGGAGCTCTTTCCGGCAAACTGGACCCCCGAATTCTACTGGCCTGCGGCTACGGTGCGACAGCGCTCGGGCTCTATCACATGGCCACGAACCTGAGTCTGGGGATGGATTTCTGGACTGCCTCGAATCTGCGAATGTTCCAGATTGCGGGGCTGGCATTCATATTCATTCCGTCGAACGTGCTATGTTACGCAGGCGTGCCGCGGGAAATGAACAATCAGGTGGCGAGCATGATGAATTTCGTCCGGAACATCGGCGGGAGCATCGGAATCGCGGTGGTGAGCACGCTCGTGACGCGCGCAACGCAGCGGCGGCAGAATTTTCTCGCCGCGAACATGCACAACGGCAATCCGAAGTTCCGCGACATGGTCAACGGAATGGCGGCGACGCTCCACAGCCAGGGCGTCGGCGCCGCGGAAGCAACGCATCAAGCGTATGAACGATTGAATATGATGCTGCAACAACAAGCGGCGGCCGTGGCGTTCAAGGACGTCATTTCGATTCTCGCGATCGTGGTCCTGTGCCTGATTCCCACGGCGTTCATCATGGTGAAGCCGTCGAATGTAAGGCGCGAGGGTCCTCCGCCGCACTGATTGAGCTCGCGAGCACAGGATTCTCCAGGTCGATAGTAGAAAATGGATTGTAGTAAGAGGGCTGGACTTGCTGGGTCGCATCGAACTGGAAGCAGTAGTTACCCTTTGAATGTAACCAGAAGTTGCTCGGGTCATTTACGTTTGGCGGTTGCATGTTCCGACTGTCGGTGGCAAAAGTCGCACAAAGCTCGTATTGAGTGTCAGACTTACGCCGATAGGAAATCTTCTCGTGGGTTAGCGGATCTTCCGTCAATATCTTTGGAAAGCTCTCCAAGTCAACCGGCAGAGTCTTATTTGAAAGGTTCCATTTGGTGTTGATCTGCTGCGCAAGTTCGCCGAGCCTCTGAACGGCGCGAGCGTCCATCTGAATGAGGCGCTGGTTTCGCGGACTGCCGAGCGCATGGAATCCGAGGATCACGACAGCGACGACCAGTACCGTCGCCACGACACCCGCCAGTACGTTCCGGTTCATCGGGGTTTTTCGCCGGTCGCGCTCTGCAGTGAGCCCATGTAATACCAGAAGACGCCACCTGCGAGCACAAGCACGGTTGCGACCTTCGATACGAAACGGGCCGTCAACTCGCCGCGCAGGAAGTACGTCAGGAAGGCAATCAGATCACCGACGACGATGCCGGCGGCGATGAGAAGCGCAATATAAGTCAGCCATTTCCTCACAGGCGAGTCGCGCTTTTCAGGATGTGCTTCGACCGTCCGAACAATGTAGGCCATCACGAAAATATAGACAGGAAAGGCGACCAGCACGCAAGCCAACGAATCCGCCATCTGGTAGTAGCCGCTCTGGTAGTAATTGTTCGTCGGGCCGAGAGGATCGCGAATCCAACGTTCGATGAGATCGAACATGATCGAGCCCAAGCCGATCGTCCACGTGGCCAGGGTCGAAAAGCTCAGCAGGTACAGAAAGGCGTCCTTCGCTGAACCTGAGCGCTTATAGGCGGGAATCTGAACCCCGGTGCGGCCTTCGTAGTTTTCGGCGAGTGCGCGATAAATGTCCGCCTCGGGCCATCCGTGCCCCCGCAAAAGTCCCACGAGCACGTCATCCGACAGGCCTTGGTTGCGCGCCGATTCGAGGAACTGCTGCAACGAGAGGCTGCGGTCCATAGGTGCGAGGATTGTAACTTAGCTATCGCCTCAAGCAACTAATTCTGTTGTTTATGGCGCATGCGAGCGGGATCGAGCAACGAAGGCTGGTCGCTGGGGTAGGTAATGTCGGTGCCGCGGATGCGCGCGAACGGAGTGAGCGAGTGTTCCTTGGGCTCGGCGGCGCTGACGATTTCGAGGACACGGATTTTGCGGACGAGAAGCGCGTCGGCGACGAGCGAACGGTGGCAGCGCCAGGGAACAGCTTCCGCGCACATCACCGCAGTGGGGCGTTCTTTCGCAAGTTCGATCGCTCGGCCGAGTGCAGCAGCGAATTCGTCGGTCTGCATGTAGTCCGCGAAACCGCGGAAGCTGGCGTTGCGCCAGCCGAGATTGACGGAATCGCGCTGAGCATGTCGCAGGCCTCCAAGTTGTTTCATGTGGATGTACCGGATCTTGGCGGCGCGGAGCGAAGCGGCGAGCGCGTCGGAATTGAACTGCGGATTGTGGCGCGATTTCGGGATCGTGCGAATGTCGATAAGTTGGGTGACGCCGTTCGAGCGGAGGAGGTCGATGAATTCGTCGATGGGGCGCGTCGAGTGGCCGATGGTGAAGATCGTCAAAGTGTCGACCCGACGGCGCGCGTTCATTCTGGAGTCGTCCTTATCCAGCATACTGCGGCGCTTCTGGTCTCGCGAGAATTCTGCTTCTGTGACGAACGCCGGATAAGGATAATGGTGGCCTGCAATTTGTCGCCGTTGTGGAAACGCGCGCAGGTGAAGTTGCCTGCGCCACGAAGGGCATCATGGCCGAGATCAGCACTCTTTTCTGGGACAACGGCGGCGTCATCCTGACGAACGGGTGGGACCGCGGGTCGCGCCAACTGGCCGTCGAGAAATTCCATCTCGATTTCGCCGACTTTGAGGACCGCCACGAACTGATGCTCAATGCGTTCGAGTGCGGAAAAGCGAGCCTCGACGAATATTTGCAGCGGACGGTCTTCTATCGAGATCGTTCCTTCACCGTCGAAGACTTCAAGCGATTCATGTTCGCGCAATCGCAGGCGCTGCCGGAGCCGCTGGCGTTCCTGGGAGAGCTGGCGGCGACGCGCCGCTACATGATGGCGGCGCTCAACAACGAGTCGCTCGAGATCAACGAGCATCGCATCCGAGCGTTTCGCCTGCGCGAGTATTTCGAGGCTTTTTTCAGTTCGTGCTATCTCGGCGTGCGGAAACCGGACCGGGGCATTTACAGCCTGGCGCTGAAGATCACGCAGCGCGATCCCGCGGAGTGCGTATTGATCGACGATCGCGGGCTGAATCTGGAATGCGCGCGCGAGATGGGGATGCACACGATTCAGTTTGTGAACGTCGCGCAGCTCAGGAACGACCTGGCGCAACTGGGAATCAAGACCGACGGATCGCAGTGGCCGTAGCCAATCGAGGAGGAGCAATGGAACTGGGGATGATTGGACTGGGGAAGATGGGCGGTTTCATGGTGGAGCGGCTGGTACGCGGCGGCCACCGCGTGGTTGGATTGGACCGCGATCCGGGCGCGGTGGCGCGCGTGGTCGAAAAAGGCGCGGCAGGCGCCGATTCCATTGAGAAGCTGATCGGGCAGCTCAAGGCGCCGCGGGCCGTGTGGATCATGGTTCCGTCCGGCAAGCCCGTGGACGATACGATCGACCTTCTCTTGCCTCACTTTTCGCCCGGCGACACGATCATCGACGGCGGAAACTCGTACTACCGGGATTCCGTGCGGCGCGGTGCGGCGCTCGCGGCGAAGAAGATTAATTTCGTCGATTGCGGGACGAGCGGCGGCATCTGGGGTTTGGCCGAGGGGTACAGCATGATGGTCGGCGGTGACGCGGAAGTGGTGAAGCGGCTCGCGCCGATTTTTCAGACGCTCGCTCCCGGACCGGAAAAAGGCTGGGGACGCGTGGGCCCGTGCGGCGCAGGGCACTACGTGAAGATGGTCCACAACGGAATCGAGTACGGAATCATGCAGGCCTATGCCGAAGGACTGGACTTGTTCCGGCACAAGAAGGAATTCGGACTGGATCTGTTGCAGATCACGAAGATCTGGCAAGTCGGCAGCGTGGTGCGTTCGTGGCTGCTGGATCTGACGGTGGATGGCCTCACGAAGAACCCGACGCTCGATGGGATCGGCGCATATGTGACGGACTCGGGCGAAGGCCGCTGGACTGCGATCGAAGGCATCGAACTGGGCGTGCCGCTGCCGACGCTCACGGGGGCGCTGGACGCTCGGTTTCGTTCGCAGGACCCGGAACCGTTTGCGAACAAGCTGCTGGCGATGATGCGGCATGAATTCGGCGGGCACGCGGTGCAGAAGACAAAGTAGACGGCATCCACCGAACAGCGCGATGCGAATGGAGACGCGAGTTTTTCCCGACATCGATGCGCTGAGCCGCGCGGCGCTCGACGAGCTGATGCGCGTCATGGCCGAAGCCGTGCGAGAGCGCGGCCGATTTGCGATTGCACTTTCGGGCGGACGCACGCCGGAGAAGCTATACCGGCTGTGGGCAGAGCGGGAGCGGCAGAGTCCGCAGACGCCGTGGGAGAAGGTTCACTTGTTCTGGGGCGACGAGCGGTACGTGCCAAAAGACGATCCGCTCAGCAATTACCGCATGACGCGCGAGGCGCTGATTGCGCACGTGCCGATTCCCGCGGCCAACGTGCATCGCGTCCCAGGGGCGGAGGATTTTGCAACGCCGGAAGCGGCGGCTGGGGCATACGACGCCGAGCTGCGAAGGTTTTTCGGTGCAGCGGTACCTGCCTTCGATTTGCAGCTACTCGGGCTGGGGGGCGAGGGGCATACGGCGTCGCTGTTTCCCGGGTCACCCGCGCTGGAAGAGACGAAGCGTTGGGTCATGGCGATCGAGGCACCGGCCAAGCCTCCCAGAAGGCTGACGCTGACGCCGATCTTACTGAATCAGGCCAGGAGCACCTTTTTCCTAGTGGCCGGCGAGGACAAAAGGGAAATCGTCCGCGCCCTGCAGAACGAGCCCGAATCCGGCAAGAGCCAATACCCAGCCGCTCGGATCAGGCCCACTGGGCCGGTTTTGTGGTTTCTGGATAAGGCTGCAATGGGTTGAAATACGGGCATTTGGCTGAAACTCAGGTATGGCAGCACGCGTCTAATTTCGCGTAGGGCTTACGAGGAACGCGACCCTCCAGGCAAGCAGCCAACAAAAGAGCTCGAGGCGGAGTATCATAGAATTTCCTGCCTTCGGGCCTGCGCCAGCTTTAGCGGACCTGCCCCCGTCGGAGAGTTCTGCGGAACCGCACAGGAAAGAGTCAGGGATGCACCGATCGATGAACAGGAATTGTACACAGCCCGGGATGATGGCCGGCATCTTGGCTGTAGCTCTGCTTGCCGGCTGCACGACGAGGACTGCGCAGACAGCGCCGAACTACACCGTGCCGGTGACTGTCGCCAAGGCGACGCAAAAGACGGTGCCGATCGAACTGACGGCGATCGGTTCGGCGGAAGCGTTTTCGAATGTGTCGATCAAGGCGCAGGTGAACGCGGTTCTCGAAGAGGTGCACATCAAGGAAGGCCAGTTTGTCAACAAGGGCGATCTGCTCTTTACGCTCGACGCGCGGCCTTTTGACGCTGCGCTGGCGCAAGCGCAGGCGAACCTCGCGCGAGACAAGGCGCAGTCGGAGCTGAACGAGGTGCAGGCACAGCGGTACGAGCAGCTCTACAAGGCTGGGGTCGCGGCCAAGGAGCAGTATGACCAGATGGAAGCCAATGCCGCTGCGCAAGAGGCGGCAGTCAAGGCGGACGAGGCGGCGGTGGAATCGGCCCGGCTGCAATTAAGCTACTGCAAGATTTATGCGCCGCTCAGTGGGAGAACAGGCGCGTTGCAAGTGTATCCGGGAAACATCGTGAAGCAGAACGACGTGCCGGTGCTGATCGTCATTAACCAGGTGAATCCCATTTTCATCGATTTTTCAGTTCCGGAGCAGTATCTCGCCTCGGTCGATAAGTTCATGAAGCAGGGGCGACTGCGGGTGGACGCGACACCCTACGGCGACACGCAGCCTGAGACCGGCTACCTCACCTTCGTGGACAACACAGTGGACACCACCACGGGGACCATCAAGCTCAAAGCCACGTTTGAGAACGCAGACCACCGTCTCTGGCCCGGCCAGTTTTCGAACGTGCTGTTGCGTTTGGCGGAAGACGAGAATGCGACCGTAGTGCCGACGCAGGCAGTGCAGACGGGCCAGAGCGGCGACATCATCTGGGTCGTGAATTCTGACTCGACTGTTGATCAGCGTCCCGTGAAGGTGGGCCGGACCGTCGGCTCTGATTCTGTGATCTTGAACGGGATCAGCGTCGGCGAAACGATCGTCACGGACGGGCAATTGCGGCTGATCAAGGGCATGAGGGTGCAGATCACGAATCCGGCTCCGCAAAGCTAGAGAGCGAAGCAATGCACGTCTCCGAACTATTCATTCGCCGGCCAATCATGACGACGCTCGTGATGGCGGCGATCCTCATCTTCGGAATCATCGCCTATCGATCACTCGCCGTGAGCGATCTGCCGACCGTTGACTACCCGACGATCGACGTTGGCGCGAACCTCCCCGGAGCGAACCCGGACACGATGGCGGCTGCGGTCGCGACGCCGCTGGAAAAGCAGTTCTCGACGATCGCCGGTCTTGACTCCATGACTTCGACCAGCCGGCTCGGCAGCACGGACATCACCCTGCAATTCGATCTGAGCCGGAATATCGACGCGGCCGCGCAGGACGTGCAGGCTGCGATTTCCCGCGTGCAGGGCCAGCTCCCGCCCAACATGCCAAGCCCGCCGACATTTCAGAAGGTCAATCCGGCGGACCAACCGGTGTTCTTCCTTGCGCTCAGTTCAGCATCGCTGGCGCCACAGGTTGTGGACCAGTACGCCGAAACCCTGCTGGCCCAGCGGATTTCCATGGTCAAGGGAGTGGCGCAGGTCCGGGTGTTCGGTTCACAGAAGTATGCCGTGAGAATTCAGCTGGACCCTCAGGCGCTTGCTTCCAAACAGATCGGCATCGACGAAGTCACGACGGCCGTTCAAAACGCAAACGTCAACCTGCCGACTGGCACGCTTTACGGCGAGCACAAAGCGTACGCGGTGCAGGCCTCCGGGCAATTGATGCGCGCTTCGCTGTACCGGCCGCTGATCGTTGCCTACCGAAACGGATCGCCCGTACGGCTGGAGGAAGTGGGCAACGTCGTCGACGGCGTGCAGGACGACAAGATCTACAACACGTACAACGACGAACACGCCATTATTCTGGCCGTTCAGCGACAGCCGGGCACGAACACGGTGGAAGTCGTAGACGGCGTGAAGACGGCGCTGCCGCAGTTCCGAGCTATCCTTCCACCCTCGATCAACATGATCGAGGTGTACGACCGGTCAGCTGCGATCCGCGAATCGGTGAACGACGTGAAGTTCACGCTGTTCCTGGCGATTTGCATGGTCGTGCTGGTGATTTTCCTTTTCCTGCGAAATCTTTCCGCCACGGTCATTCCGAGCATCGCACTGCCGATGTCGCTCATCGGGACGTTCGCCGCGATGTACCTGCTCGACTACACGGTGGACAACCTGTCGCTGATGGCGATGACGCTTTCGGTGGGCTTCGTGGTGGACGATGCGATCGTGATGCTTGAAAACATCGTGCGGCACATGGAGATGGGTGAGCGTCCGCTGGAGGCGGCGCTGAAGGGTTCGCGCGAGATCGGCTTCACGATCATCTCGATGACACTGTCACTGGCGGCCGTTTTCTTGCCAGTGTTTTTCATGAGCGGAATCATCGGGCGGCTGCTGCATGAGTTTGCAGTCGTCATCATGATGTCCGTGCTGGTTTCCGGCTTCGTGTCACTGACGCTGACACCGATGCTGTGCAGCCGGTTCTTGCGTCCGAAGCACGAGCAGAGGCACGGGAGCGTGTACATGGCGCTCGAGGGATTCTTTGACCGGCTGCTGAAGCGATACGACCGCTCGCTGCAGTGGGCGCTGCGGCATCGCGTATTCATCATGGCAGCGTCCGGGTTGATTTTGTTGATCACAATCTGGCAATTCACGGTCATTCCCAAGGGCTTCCTGCCGGAAGTCGATGCAGGCATGGTGCAGGGCTACACGCGGGCCGCTCAGGGGATTTCGTTCGATGCGATGAAGGAACATCAGGAGGCCGTTAACAAGATCCTGATGGACGATCCGAACCGATCGGGATTCTTTTCGACGATCGGCCTGGTGGGCGGAGGCGGCAATTCCGGCTTCATTTTCTTCCACCTACAGCCAGTCTCGCAGCGTCCGGAAGTGCCCAGCCAGACGATCTCGGCGCTGGAACGCAAGTATGGCGGTGTGCCAGTGGTCGGCGGTGCGCTGCGCGCGATGGCGCCACTCTTTGCACACCACCCGGACATCACCGAAGTGATGCAAGAGATGCGGATGAAACTCGGGACGATTCCCGGGATCATGGTGTTTTTGAGGAATCCGCCGCCGATCCAGATTGGCGGCGACGTCACCGAAAGCCCGTACCAACTGACACTGCAAAGCCCCGACACTGAGGAGCTATACCGCAGAGCCACCGATTTCGAGCAGCGGATGCAGGGCCTCCCCACCATCCAGGACGTGACGAGCGATTTGGAGATCGCCAACCCGCAGGTTGATGTGAAAATCGACCGCGACAAGGCGTCCGCGCTGGGCGTGACTGCCGAGCAGGTTGAGGACGCGCTGTACACGGCGTATGGCCAGCGCCAGGTCTCAACGATCTATGCTCCGAACGACGAATACTGGGTCATCGAAGAGTTGGAGGATAAATATCAGCGGGACCCGACCGCTCTGTCGATGCTGTACGTCCGCTCCAGCACGGGGAATCTGGTTCCGTTGAATGCCGTGGCCCTTCTCTCGACCAGCCTTGGTCCGCTGACCGTGAATCACCTGGGCCAGCTCCCGTCGGTGACGATTTCCTTCAATTTGAAGCCCAACGTCGCGATCGGACAGGCTGTGGATCAGATCAACGAGCTCACGCGGTCGCTCCCGCCGACGATTTCGACGCAGTTCCAAGGAACGGCGCAGGCGTTTGAGTCCTCGCTGACCGGACTCGGCGTCTTGCTGGCGATTGCGATTCTGGTGATCTACATCGTGCTCGGAATCCTCTACGAGAGTTTCATCCACCCGCTGACGATTCTTTCCGGCCTGCCGTCGGCGGCTTTCGGCGCGCTGCTGACGCTGCAGATTTTCGGCTACAGCCTGGATCTTTACGGCTTCGTCGGAGTGATCATGCTGATCGGGATTGTGAAGAAAAACGCGATCATGATGGTGGACTTCGCCATTGCGCGCGAGCGCGAAGGCCACACCACCGCCGCCCAGGCAGTGTACGAGGGCTGCTTGGTGCGGTTCCGGCCGATCATGATGACCACAATGGCCGCACTGATGGGCACGCTGCCGATCGCGATTGGCGCGGGCGCGGGCGCAAACTCGCGGCGTCCGCTGGGAGTGGCCGTTGTCGGCGGGCTCGTCTTCTCGCAGCTGGTGACGCTCTACCTTACGCCCGTGTTTTATACCTACATGGATACGTTTCAGAGTTGGATGGAGCGCCGGTTCGGCAGGATCGTGGGAATCGCAAAGCCGCGCCTGGCCGACAGCTCCGCATCCGCCGACTAATTCTCTCTCACACGTAAGCGCTTTCGCCCAGTCTGCTCCTGCTTCTTTCGCTTGTCCCGGCGTACAGCGAAGAGCCTGCCTATCCGTACTATTGACCGACCTGATGCCCGCTCCTAGCATGACGCTGTTAGAAGAACGATGATGGCGCGCCGTGGGACCGCCAATTTCTGCAGCGCCTCGTCGCCATTCGGTGGAGATGCAGTGAGGATGCCCTTCGGGGAAGATCATCCCAGAGATATTCGCTCGAGAACGAAGCGGCGCGGGCCCCGCATGAATTCCCGCGTCCCCGTAACAATCGAATGGAACGGAAGCACAGGGCCGCTGAAATTCGAAGCGGGCTTCACGCGCGTTGTGAACACGTACGGATGCCTGCTCGTGAGCCCAAGGGAAATCGGCATTCGGGAAAAAGTCCGGCTGACCAATCTCGCGACACGCCAAATGGCGAACGGGGTGGTGGTGTGGAAAGGCGGGCAGCGTCCGGACGGATGGGATTTGGGCGTTGAGCTGGTTTCTGCCGATCTAAACTTCTGGGGTGTGGACCTTTGAAAATCCAATCGTTGATGAGTCCGTCGCCGTACGCATCACCAATGAACAAGCCGAAGTCAACTACAGCGGTTCCGGTCGCGGCACCGCCGAAGTCCGCTCCCCAGCCCGCTGCTGCAAAACACACGGTTGCCGAACACGCACGCCGCCGCACACAGCGAGTTTTGCTACGGGTTCGCGCCAGCATTCACGTGGCGATGCAGGGCAAGGCGACTTCGCTTGACGCGGCCACGCTAAGCGTGAACCCGCATGGAGCGGTGGTGGTGATGAATCAGAGCCTCCCAGCGGATACGCGCGTTGTGCTGGAGCATTTGGGGACAAAGGAGAAAGTCGCCTGCAAAGTCGCGCGGCCGCCGCGCCAGATGGCCGAGGGTTACCACGTTCCGTTGGAGTTCGACACCCCCGCGCCCGATTTTTGGAAGATCGACTTCCCTCCTTCGGATTGGCGCCCGGACAGTCTGTAGCGCCTTCTTCGTCTGCAACTGTCGGCCGAGCGCCGCGTCTGGCACTTCTCCGAACATTAGAATCGTTGACTGGCACACCACTGGATGCCATCTTCGGTAAACCCTTCCGGCAGTTCTCCAACAAAAACAGAACCAGAGTCTAGGCAGGAGGACGACATGTCAGGCAATGAACGGCGCAGCTCGCCCCGGAAGGAATGCGCGGTACCGGTTCGCTTTCGAGTTGTGCCAAATGGGCATAGCGCCCAAACGGATGCGCTCGCAGCGGATCTCGGCGCGCCGTCGATCAAGCCGTCGGTTTACGCCGCAACGTGCGAGGGAGAAGCCTTCAATTTATCGGAGCGCGGAGTCTATTTCCGATCGCGGGAGCGAGTGAACGTGGGCGAGCGGCTCGAAATGTATTTCACGCTACCTCGCGAATTGACGGGACGCGCGCCGGAGCAGGTGCGCTGCAGCGCGCGGGTGGTTCACGTAGAGGATCAGGCGGATCAGAGAGGTACCACTGGGATCGGCGCGTTCGTCGAACGGTTCGAGCCGCTCATGGAACCTCGCGGCTGGGCGAATTGAGCGCATCATGAGTTCGCTCAGGTCCGACTGGACCAACGCGAACTACTGATTGTGCGACAAAACCGTGAAGGTTATTTTCGCGGTCGCGGTGTTGCCGAAACTGTCCGCGACCTGAACCGCCAGCGTGTGCTCGCCTACAGCGAGTCCGGGAAGCTCCATGAAGTAGCTTTCCTTCGGAGCGTCGGAAAGCAAACCAGTCGGGAAAATTGTCTGCCAGTCTCCACTGTCGAGGCTATATTGCGCGCGGGCGACGGGTCCGGAGGCACTCACCGCGTCGAAGGAAGCCTTTGTGCTGAGTTCGCCGTGGCCAGCCCGCAGATTTTCGATGTGGGGCGGTGTATTAGCCACTTGCCATCGCTCGCTGGTGCGCTCATCCCAGAGGGCCTGATCCGCCGGGTTCGAGGGAGAATCCGAGGCCACGATCTTCAGATAGTAGGCTCCGTCGGGCATCGTCGAGGTGTCCCACGCGTAGAATCGTTGGGTCAGCTTGTCTTTCAGCAGGCGCTAGTTTTGCTCACCCTCGCCGCGATAATAGATCGCGAACACCAAGTCGTCGTCGTTGTCGTCGTGCGCACTCCAGAGGACGCTCTGATAGCCTTTTTGCTCGAAGCCCTGCGGAGGAACGTCATTCTTGGAACCGACCCCGGGAGCTTCGGCACTCATCATCGCCAAGGGTGGGCTACCCGCAGGACTGCGCGGGCTGCGGAGCGGGACGGGAGTGGCGTTGCCGGGGCCGCCCGGTTGCGACGAGAATCCGACGGCACGAATTCCCGGGTCCTGGATTGCGATGTCGTCAATGACCGGCGCGACGTTCTTGGGCAGATACGCAAGGCTTACCCACGAGACGCTCGGGGCGCTTCCTCCATCTGCGCTTCCATTCAAGAAAACCGCTTTCCATTGCGCGAAGCGCGCGGCGGGACAGCCAACCGACTCGCCCGCAGGATCTTTGTATGGACCCGCCCAAGAGCTCCAGTTGTCTTCGGGGCTCGACGTATTGCCGGAGCGCACATAGAAAGCGACCTTTCCTTGCATGGCGCCGTTCTCGCCCCACCACGTCAAGCGGCCCCAACGCGAAAAAATCTTGGCATCGAAGGTGTCGGACTCGAAGGTCCCATTCGTTTCGTAACCTGGTCCGAGCGAGAAGATTTTTCCGGGATTGGCGGTGGCGACAAAGACCCGGCCATCGGATCGCGCGACGAGGCTCGTCACCTGGGACGACGCGGTGCTCGCAACGCTGGAGTAGAGGTCGTCGCCCTCCAGCTCAATCAAGTTTCCGGTGTTGCCCGTTCCGAGCAACAATTTGCCTCTTGCCGAGAATCCCACCGCGAATACGAGATCGTCGCGCGATGTCCACAACGTTTCGGGAGAACCGTCGGGCGCGATCTTGACGACTTCCGCTCCGCCAGTGGTCGACACCGAAGGGAAAATGAAGGGAGTGGCTGGCTGCTGAACCGAAGACTGCGTCGATATGACGACCGCGCCCTGCGGGCTGATCGTCGGCGTGCCGGTTTGGGGCGGCGCACTCGGCAAAAATCGGGGAATCACCGTAGGGCGGGTCTTTTCTCCCACGGACGCGGCGTAGATACTGCCATCGCTGCCCTGACCCAGAGAGGTCACTTCCGACTTGTTCGTTTCATATAGGACGAAAGAGGCGCCAGGCTCCGGGGCTGCGTTCGCACTCTTGCGCACAACCTCCACGCGCAAGACCAGGCCGTCTGGTTCCGTGCCAATCAACAGATTGCCTTTGGAATCGAGGGCCAGAGACCGGGCATGCCGCTCACGGCTCTGGTAGAAGAGCTTGCCTTTGCCGTCCGGAGTCACGACAAAGACCTGCCCTGTATCGCCCGTAGCGACGAAGAGCGCACCCTTCGAATCGACGGCAAGCGCCCAGATATATTTCGTCTTCGGCTCGAAGAAGACTTTTTTGTTTCCGTCGGGTGTGACCTGGTAGACCTTGCCGTCTGGCGAGGTGCCGACGTAGAGATTGTCGGCCGGATCAAATGCGATCGCCTGGGCAGCTAACTCCGAGGAATCGAAAACGGCGGTCGACTTGCCGGCTTCGTCGAAGCGGAGCACCTTCGCATCGGAGCCTCCGGCGGCATAGAGGCGGCCGCGCGAATCGAGGCTCAGCGCCCAGACGTACGCCAGATTGGGGTCCGCAAACGAATCGAATTTCGGCGCTGGCGCAAGCGTGCCGTCGCTGCGAATGGCCACACCTTTGGCGGTGCCCTTTTCGAATTGAGCAAAATCGTTTTGCTTCCAAAAACGCGTGTGCTCGGCGCGCGCCGCGAGCGGCATCAACCCCGAAACGGCGAGCAGGCACACCAAGATTGCTCGGCGCATCATCGCTGGAAAACTCCTTTAGGATCGGGCGTCACTTCACCGTAATCGTCAGCATGTGCTGGCCGGTTATGACTTGATGCATCGGCACCGACCATTCACCCGCGGTGGATTCCCAGAGTAGCCTCGCTCCGCCGGGGTTTTGCCGCTGGTTCAGCACGTTAATCGCCGATATAGGGACGTTCGGCATTTCCTTGTCTTCGACGAGAACAGTGGGCGTTGGCTGGAGAAGAGTGGCATAGAGGCGATCGTTGTGGCGCTCACGGTTGATCAGCTGAATGAGTTCCTCCAAACCGGCGAGCTGGCCCTGGGACGTGGCGGCAAGAGACTGCACGTTGCGGTTCAGGAATTCCGCGTCGCTGATGACGAGCTGCAGGGCGCCGCGAGCGGTCTGTCCCGGAATCGTGATGGGAATCTCTTGTATGAAGGGTTCGCCGCGGTAGGGACGCAGCAGCACTTTCACCGCGAGCGTCTCGCCGGGATGCACCGAACTACGCTCGATCCACGCGCCGTCAATCGAGGCCGAGCGGCGCTCGGTAAGCGTCTTCACCCGCAGATTGATCCGGTTGATCTGCGGCAGCTCGTAGGGATTCGAATAGATTCTCGAGAACGCGGACTGCACTTCGGTAGCCAGGTAAAAGGCCGCGGGCGTTCCCGGATCCGCGGGCGCGAAAAGATCCTCGAGCTGCACCGGCGTGTGGCCCTTCAAGTCGATTGCGCCGTCCATCTGCAGTGTCGGCCCCTCGGCATACGCCGGGCTGCCAATAATCCCGTTGTAGGCCGCCGCAGCCACAAGCGTGGGAGTCAACTGCGGGCTCTCGATCACCTCGAAATGATATTGCTTTTGTTCGCCCGGCGTGTCCAGCGTGACATCGAGGGGGATCATCGGCGGGCCGGCGCCGAGCTTGCCCATGACGGCCGTCTGACGATCCTGCGTGAGCGTGCCGATGGTCGCGCCCGTGGTGATGATTTTCGTCGAAGCAGCGGCGGAGGCGAGCGTCATCAGCACATGCGCGCGCGAGAGCGGCATCTCGACCGAACCGAATCCAAACAGCGGATGGCCGCACGCGAGAATGCGCCCGTCGGTGACCGTCGTGACCGTGCAGCCCGAGCTGATCGAAAGATCGCCGCGGACCAAGTCCATGCCCACCATATCGCCGGGTTTCAAATTCGGGTCGTCCGGTGACGGTGCTGCCGTTCCGCCCGCCATGGCCGTCATGCCCCATTTCGAAAACTCTTTGCCAAATCTCGCGAGGGTTTCCGGATAAAGGCCAGTCGTGATCAGCGGTGTCTCGATGGGAATCAGGAACTGCCCGCCCGCAGCCACGGATTGAGCGAATTGGTCGGGCAGCGCCACCTGCGACGGCATAACCGCGAGCGTCGTTGCAGGTTCTGCCGCGGATTGCGCAACCTCGAGCATGTCAGCAATCGGGGTAACGCCGGCGATTGCCTCTCGCGTGAACGTGCCCAGCTTGAGCGCCAGTGCACCCGCCAGCTTGCCATCGATATACACAGGGCTGCCGCTCATCCCCGCAACCACGCCGGTCTGCTGCACCTTATCGCCCAGCAGTCGCACAAGAATCACGTCCAGCTTCGGACCAATGGCGTTGTGCAGCACGCCGATTACTTCTAGATCGATTTTTTCGACCTGATCGCCCTCGAAGATTGTGTAGGCGGCGCCCTTCATCCCCGGCTTGATGTCGTTCACGGAGAGGGTTGCAGGATTGTCCGCCGCGCGGGCCGGCCACGAAGCGCCCAGTAACAGGGATGCGAACAGAAAGAGAAACAGTTTCCGCGGCAGGAATGGCATGGGAAATCCATCATACGCGCCTGTATAGCGGTAGGCAAATGGTGAGGCTTCTTGGACGAGCCTGCTGGCGGTGTCCTTCGCGGCGGTGTTGTAGTGGCCGGCGCAGCCGGACGGAAGAAATGAACCGGCACGGAATCGAACCTAGTTGGCAGAGACTCCAGAACACTATCGAACTTTCATGGTTTCGCGGGGCTAGGAGGCCCTGTAGGCGTCGTTAACATCGGTTACGTTTTCACCCATCATAGATTAAGCCGCCTGTGAGCACTTTACGTCGCCCGTCTTAACCTCCATCTGAATAGTGAGTTACAGAGGCCGCTCCCTGGCCTAATAGCTGCACTATATCGGCCGATAGAAAAGGGTGATCCAGAACGATTGAGCCTGATTTCGAGGGTGTGCCGGTGAATAAGAAAGACATGCGAAACGAGATTGAAACCCAACGGCGAATGAACTCCGAGCGGGGATATTCAATCGTCGAAATGGTCATCGTGACCTTGACCATCTTCATCGTATCCGCCATGGCTGTGCTGCAACTGCAGCCAGCCTGGCAACAGATCCAAGCCAACACTGGCTTGGCTCAAGTGAAGACCACGCTGCGGCAGGCACGCGAGACGGCCATCTCACAGCGCCGCGCCATTGTCGTCCAGTTCATGAATGCGGCGGTCGGCACGCCCTGCCTTCCGAGTGGAAACACAATTAACTGTATCGCGTTGACGCAGATGGTGGTCACGCCGGGAACGCCGCCGACTCAAGCGCCCGCCGCAAACCCGTTCCTGATCGTTCCCATCGAGAGCAACGTTGGGCTGCTCTCCTTCGCTGGCGAGCCGGACACGCCCGATGCTTTCATCGGGGCTGGTCCCGCTGCTCCAACGGGACTCTACACTGGCTCCGTCGCTGGCGCTCCACCGTCTGGTTTGCAGTTTCAGAGCGACGGAACATTCACCAACGGCACGGCGAATCCGATCAACCTCACGATCTTTCTCGGTGAGAACAACATTCCTACCACCGCGCGAGCCATCACCATTCTGGGCAACACAGGCAAGGTGGCGGGATATGCGGGCACGGGTCTGGCATGGTTCCAATGATGACAAGGAGAGAGCAAATGCAACTGCGTGCGCCCCGGACTGGTGAGGCTGGATTCACGCTGATCGAAGCAATGATTGCCTCCATCGTCCTAATTATCGGCGTTCTAGGTGTCGCGGCCATGCTCGGCACGGGCCTCGCCTACATGAGCACATCTCAGGCGCAGTACATCGCCCAGCAAAAAG
>Ga0187782_10000059_pt1 | contig 58256 bp, 50 predicted proteins | sample 0715_SJ02_MP15_2_FD_132454 | JGI IMG/M metagenome (GOLD analysis project Ga0187782, IMG submission 132454) | Tropical peat soil microbial communities from peatlands in Department of Meta, Colombia - 0715_SJ02_MP15_20_MG | ecosystem: Environmental > Terrestrial > Soil > Wetlands > Peat | place... | reverse complement strand
GAAGGGGTGCTGGCTCCCGGCCAACGTGTCCGTGATGATGCCCGTCGTCAGCGGAACGATGCTGCCGATCAGGCCCATCAGGAAGAGCGTCAGAAAGCCGAGGGCGATCGCGCCCTTGTAGCGTCCAAGATAGGGCAACAGACCACGAAGGTTCCGCCTCGCGGACGTTTTTGCGGGAGAGTTCGCGGGTTTGCGCCCGTCCTGCGCTGTGGCGGGCTCGCTCATCGCAGCAGGGACCTCGGAGAGCCGATCGAGGGCGCCTCGGTCAGGAAATGCTGATAGGACAGATCCATGGACTGGTAACGCTTGGTGGCGGGGTTCCAACGGACAGCAATGGGCAACGTCTTTTCATTGCTGCCCTGCTTCACGGGAGTCAGATAAAGAGACATACCTTTGTCCGGGCTGTTTTCATACTGAAGCTTCCAGCCGGTCACGGCCTCGAGGGGGGTCAAGGCAAGGTATCCTTTCTGGTTCTTCAGGTACTCGTCGGCGCGGAAGAGTTCGGTCCACTTTGCGTTCGCATTTTCCGCAACGACAGCTCGCGTCACAACGGTCCCGGCAACCGTGCTCTTGGGCGTATTAGGTAGGACGTTGGCGGCCAGGATTTGTTGCATCCCGTTTCTGGCCAAGTCACCGTAGAGCAGTACCTGGGCGTCGCTGCCCAGAAGGGCCGCGGCGGCGTCCTGAAATTCTTGGGGAACGGCGGGTTCGGCACTCTTTTTCTCGGCTTCCGCGGCGACTTTAGGCGCGTCGGAGCCACAGCCGGAGAAGACCAGACTCAACGCAAAGAGCGCCGCGTTGCACAACCGGTGCGACCGGAGGGAGTGGGTACTCACTGCCCTTCTTCTATGGGTCAGCACGCTCTTCCACGATGAGAGCAAAGCGAAGAGGGAGCGAGTCATCCAGGTCCTTTCCCAGGCAAATGTTCCGGACTGCAAGGCCATCTGCAACGAGCACACCGGCTTTCTGCTTCGCTAGAGGCTCGGCGCGGCCAGCGTGATTTCCACGACCGTGCCCGGCTGGCCTTCCTTCTCCCGGGTGCAGAGCACTTCCATCACCTGAGGTACGTCGGGTCCGGCCCAATCAAACGCGTAATACCATAATTCTAATGGCTGGCCGCCGCGCGTGCTAGGGCTCTTCGAATCAGGGGAACCATAGAGTTGTGCCAGCTTTGGTGTGGAGTCACCAATGTGGAGTCCAAGGCCCGTTTTCCAGGGACTCGGAAGGGTGACGTGGCAATCCGCCGTAGAACCGGAATAGAGTCCCACTCGAATCTCTTCGATCTGTTTCACCTTGCCGCCGTCAATGGTCAGCGATAAGTCCCGGCACTTGTCGAACCACGCCGTTTGGTCTCCCGGCTGTTCTTTGCCCTCGCCAAACTGCTTATTGAGCCTCGATGCCCGCACAAGGTTGTCTTGACCCGGGCGCAAGCCGGCTAGAGTAAGCTCATTGGCGCGATGCGCAACTGCTTTTTTGGTGGTGGGTTTAGCTTGAGGTGATTGCGCGCTGACAAGCGTGGTGGCCAGGAATACTCCGGAGAGTGTCCCCTTCAGAAGACGGCCGCTACGAAACCCAATTGGCATCTCCCCGGCACCTCTCCTTGGTAAAAAGACAAAAACTCAAGACTTGGACCTTATTACTCTCAACTACCTCTGGGCCAGGATCGCATCCAGGCGTGCCTCAAAGTTTTCTTCACCCTCGCTCCACAATTCGCTGCGATCCACGGGCAGAGCCGCTTCCACGCTTTCCACCCAGCCAAATAACTTTTGGATGTTTTCCCTGGTCTTGTGGTGATATTGCCTCAGGTTCTCCGGATTGCCCATCCAACTCCGAAAAGTCCTCTCAACGGGGTGATCGGAGCTGTCGAAAGGGTTCTTTGCCGCGCCTGGAGCCAGCAGTCCCGCGTGCCCGGTGAAGAAATGCTCAAAGCCCAGATCCGCCTGGAAATGGCCTTCCGTGGCTGCGACGCCGCCATCGTAAGATCTTCCGTGGCAACTGAGCACGAGCGTTTGAAGACCCTTCATCCACTTCAGGGTCTCCATGTCGAAACTCCACAGGTCCCATCGCGCCTGGACAATGTAGGCTGTGTCTTCGTTGATGTGCTGTGCGGCCAGAGCGGCAACTTCGGCTGGGCCGAACTTGCCGTCCTTCAAATCCCACTCGTCCACGGGCATTTCGGAAGGATCGACAGCTTGCACCGTGAGTTGCTGAAAGTTTCCCTGGCCCTCTGTGAGCGGGGCCGTGGTGAGGAAGCGCGCAAACTCCGCGATCATGGTTTGTTCGGAAAAGTCGCGCGTCCAGACGCGCATATAGGCACGGTTCGCCATGGTTTGCCTTTAGAAGTATACATGGCGATCCGGGAGTTATCAGTTTTCCATGAGAGTTCTAAGTTCTGTTCTTGACAGCTATACCAAACAGACCTGCAGTGGAAAATAAAGAAAAGTGTTTTTGCCTTACTGAGACTTAGAACTCAAGACTCAAAACTACTTCTGTTGCGTCGACTTCTCAAATCCCATCGCAATCTGCTGCAAGCGCTCCCGCAGCGTGTCTCCAAATCGCGCGAAGACTTCCGACGTGGCTTCGCGCAAGCGCTCTTCCGCTGTTGCCGCAATCTTTGCAATCACCTCTCGCGACTGATGATCGAGTGTTGCCACGGTGGCCACCATCCAGGAGTTGGAAATATTTTCAAGCCGCGCGCGGTACTGCTCTGCGCCTTCGTTGCTTAGCTTCCCAAGCGCACCCTGCATTTCCTTGAGATTGGACTCGTTCAGTTTCTTCCAGGAATCCCAAAGGACCGACAAACCTGCTTCCACTTTTTCGCGCGCGTCCGTCACGCCCTTCCCCAGGACTTCGTTCATCTCCGCCTGGAAGCGCTTCAAGAAGTCTTCCTGCTGGCTGGTCAGTTTCTGACTGAACTCCATACGCGCGGCATCCATGCGCTCGCGGGACTCCTCAAGCGAACGATTCGTCAGTTCCGTGAAGCCTTCCAGTTCCTGCCGGGCGTTACGCTGAATTTCGTCGGTGAACGCCGCGGAGGTGGTATCAGCAGCTTCAGCAAAGAGCAAGCGCACGCGTTCGAAGGACTTTTGAACCTCGTCTTCCAATTGCTGCCGCGTCTGGCTGATGAAGCTGCGGCTGGTGTTGTTCAACTCGTTGGCAAAGGCGCCGGAGATTTCGCCGGCTTTTTCCCGCAACTGCTTTCCCGAATCGTCGACCAGCTTTTCGGTCAGGTTCTGCAGCTGGGTCTGCGTCTTTTTCTCGTACCATTCGGCGGATTTGTAGAGCTCTTCGACAGACTGGTGCTTTAGGTCAGTGGCCTTGCTCTCGAGTTCTTCCAGGTGGCGCGACGTGATGGCCTGAGACGATTCGTTCAGCACCTGTTCGACGCTGCCCAGGTTCTCGCGGAAGCGCGCCAGCGATTCAGCAAAGGCATCGTCTGCGGAATGTCGAATGCGATCCTGCTGCATGGTCATCGCGGCGTCGAGCAGCGATCTTCCGCCCGCAAGCCGGTGGATCGCCTCCTCGGTCTGTTGCAGGTGCGGAGCAACCAGCGACTGAATCTGCTGGTCGAATCGTTCCAGGGCCTGGCTGTTCGCAGCTTCAAAGCTGCTCTGAATGCGCGAGTGAATCTCTTCGAACAAAATTTCCGAGCGGCGGTGCAGCTCGTTGCGATGCAGACTCAGCACATCGTCGAGTTGCGACTGAAAGCCCGTCACGGCCTGATGCTGAACGGTCTCGATGCGCGCCGGGAGCTGCTCTAATCGCTCGGTGGTCTCTCGCGCCTGCGCGAGCGTTTCTTCGAGCCGCTTCGTCTGCGAGTCTAATGATATCTTGAGAGAATCACTCTGCTTCGCGCTTTCTTCCTCAGCTTGTTTGCGAAGTCCTTCTGCGTGGAGCTTCAGTTTAGCGGAAGCCCGTTCCTGGGCGCTGCTCAATCCACTCTCCAGTTGTTCTTGCCAGCGGGATTGCGCGGCCTGGACTTCCTGTGTAAGTTGCTCGCGAAGAGCATTCTGCGCTTCCGCTTGCGCGGCGGCCGCGCGCTCTCGCATTTCCGAGACGGCCGCATTCAAGGCTTCGCGATAGGAGCCAGCGGACTCTTCCCGCTGCCGCGCAACCTCCAACGCATTGTTGACGGCCGCTTCCAGCCGCGTGGAAACCTGCGTCTCCGCCAGTTCGGCCTGCATACGGAGCTTCGCCGCCGCTTCGTCCGCTTGTGCGCAAAGCGTCTGCAGCGCCTCCTGAGCACTCGAGAGCTGTTTCTCGTGCTGGTCCCTTTGTGCTGCACCCTCTCGAGCAAGCTGCGCGGTGAGCTGGTGCGTCAATTGTTCCAATTGAGGAGCGAGCCAGCGTGGCAATTCATTCTTCAGCGCTTCCGCGGCGGCAGCCTGGGCCGTGCGTGAACGCGTCTCGGTCTCTTCCTGGATTGTGCCGACAGCGTGAGCGGTCTCTCGCGCCACTTCCTCGCGGAACGCGGCGAACTTCTGCTCCCACTGTTCGAAGGCCAGGCGTCGTTCGGAGCTGACGGCTTGCGCTGCAGCTTCGCGGGCCGCCGCATGAATCTGCTGGCGTGCTTCCGCGAGCAGGCGAGCCACTTGCCGCGCAAGCTGCATGGACGCGTCTGTAGCGCTGGCCGGGGCAGGGAAGACGCGAATGTTGTCCGGTGTCGCCACTCCGGGTTCCACCTCTTCGATCGGGAGAGGCGTGCCCGCAGGCTGTGTCGGCAGCGGGGCCCCGCTTGTGTCCGCGGGCGCAAGCGCGTTGGGGAGAAACTGCGTCTCTTCGGGGAACGTAAACCAGTCTTCCGGCGGGAAGCCGATGCCCCACACGTTGCCCGGCGATTCCAGTTCGAGAGCGACCTGAAACAGTTGACGTACGGTGCGCGGGCGTTGAATCCAGGCGACCTTTCCGCGGACGCGGCGCGGAGCGTGCCCGGGCTCAGAGTGTGGCACTTCCAGATTCACCCACATGTTTTTCAGAACGTAATGCTTGGACTGATAGCGGCAACCGTGGCAATTGATGATCAAAGTGGAGGTGCGCTCGGCGAACGGCCGGCCGAGGGCGTCCACTCCGGTTACGACCAGGGGAACGGCCTGGACAATGCGCGTGCTTCTTCTCTTGCGCAGTTCGGTTCCTGCGTTCACAGCGCCTTCGGTCGACATGTCGATACTCTCGTCCGCCAAGTCGGGGCTCTCTTCGTCATTCAGCATCGTCGCCGTACCTTAGCAAATGCGGCCCATGCGCTGCGCCTCTATTATTTCTTGAGAGGCATGCCCTCGGGGCTCTCGCCGCGATGTGCTCCGGTCAGGAACGACCACAGTTCCTTTGCGACCCACACAGGCCCAACCAGCAAATAAACTGGTCCTTGAAAAAACGCCGGTTTGTTTCCCTCAATTCGGTGGCCCAGAAACAGCAACATCCAGCCTCCGATGAAACACACCGCTCCGGTTCTCCAGCGCATGAGCAGCAGAAGAATAATCCCCGCAAAAATGAGCGGAATACCGATGCCGTGTAGCAGTTTGTTCCACCCCGAACTGTGTTCGTGGTCGTACTGGTTCATGTAGTGCGCTAATCCCGGCAAAGCGCACCTCCTACTCCAGTTCGAGGAAGAACTGGCGACGATTGACGGGGACAGTCCACCGTTGAAACGGACTTTATCGTGAATTGGAGTTTTTGCCTAGAGTGACAATCATTCTGTACGTACTAGCTCTTCTGGTCCACGAGTTCCATGCTCAGATTCGCCTGACGTTGTTGCATCGTTTTGTGGAGGATAGCGATTACGGCGCCGGCAATATGGACTAAAGGTCGCGACGACCTTCCATTGCCTTCAGCATGGTAACCTCGTCGGCATACTCGAGGTCTGCGCCGACGGGAATACCCACGCCGATACGCGTGACTCGCACGCCGAGCGGCTTCAGCAACTTGGACAAATACACTGCGGTGGCTTCACCTTCGGCCGTGGGATTGGTGGCGATGATGATCTCTTCGATCGCGCCCCCCTTTAGTCGTTCGATGAGGCTCTTGATGTTCAACTGCTCAGGGCCACGGCCCTGCAGTGGCGAAAGCGATCCCCCAAGCACGTGGTACATGCCGCTATACGTGCGTGTCTTTTCGATGGCGAGAATGTTGTGTGGCTCTTCGACCACGCAAATCGTGCGCTTGTTGCGCGTGGGCCCGGCACAGTAGAGGCAGGGGTCCGAATCCGTGATGTTGTGGCAGGTCGAGCAGGTCCTGATCTTTTCCTTTGCTTCGCGGATCGCATCCGCAAGGCCGAGCGCGTCTTCGGCAGGAATCCGCAACAGATAAAACGCAAGTCTCTGTGCAGTCTTTTGTCCGATGCCGGGCAGGTGCTTCAGTTCGTCGATGAGTCGTTCCACAGGAGCGGCAAAATCTGGCATGCCCCTTGTGTAGCATAAGCTCGCACACCGACGCAAACCGGCGCGCCAAAGGCGTAGCCGGTGCTTACCCCTTGGCAGTGCGCTTTGGTGCTCGTGGGCGAGTTCTCAGGGAAGCGAAATCACGAGGGGCATGCAGCGGTTGCGGATTAGAGAGATCCCTGCTTCGGAAAAAGCTTGCCGATATACCAGCGAACTTAAATACTCACACCTTGGAGTTGCCCTTTTGGTGTGTTTTCTGAGGAAATGAAATCTAAAAGAAGCCTGGAATTTTCAATCCGGCGAGGCCGGGAAGGCCGCCCGCAAGACTCTTCATCTGGTTGGCAAGCTCCTCATCGACGCGGCGCGAGGCTTCATTCACAGCCGCGCGGAACAAATCCTGCAGCATTTCCTGATCCTTGCTGGCAAACACATCCGGTTCGATTTTCACGTCCAGAACCTGCTTCTGGCCGTTCATTCTGACGCTGACCATTCCGCCTCCGGCGGAGGCTTCCACAGCAACGGCGTTCACTTGCCGCTGCAGGTCTTCCTGCACCTGCCGCAGCCGCGAGAGCATCTGTTGGAGAGCGCTGACTTCCATGTTCATTTGATGCCTCCTTTGCTTACTCGCCCGTGCGTCGCCGCACTTCGGAAATTCTGCCCCCGAACCGTTGCAACATCGACTTCACCATCGGATCATTTTCAAACTGCGCCCGCATTTCCAGCGTGGTCGCAGGGCGTGGCGCGTTTGCATCCTGAACCGTTCCACTTTCAAGCTTAGCACAGACGCGCACCGAGCGCCCCAGTACCTTGCTCGATGAAGCACGGATCTTCTCTAAAGTTTCTCTCCCTTCGATTAATCCGGCAAACGCGCTTTCTTCCGACGGAAAATAGATGCGAACTTCCGCGCCTTCCAGTTCCCAACGCGATGCGTGTTCCAGAAGTTCGCCGATGAATTTCTGCTGAGACTGAATGGAGGATTTGATTTCGGTGACTTGTTCCGTGCTCAGTCCTGAGGCGATCACTTCCTTCTTAATTTCTGCTTTGGTCGGTTCGGAGGAATCGCCGACTGTCTCCACCGGTTTTCTTGCCGGAGCAACCGCGGCCGCGGAGCCGCTTGCGTTGAAGGCGCTTGCCGTCGACGCAGGCCGCAACTCGCCCCTCGCTTCGCCTGTGTAGCCGCCTTCTGCTGGCGCTGACGTAGGAAGGGAGGCGGGCGCCCTTTCGGATGAAACACGAGGGGGAAATCCTACACTGACCGCCCCCGCCGACGCTGTACGGGAAGGGAATTGTGGCGCCGCCGCACTTGCCGTGGCGCTTCTCGGTGCTGATCCACCACCCGTCCTTCCACTTGCCCCATCGCTCAGTTCGGCGAGCAATTCCTCCAGCGGAGCGAGCCGAGCGGCATTCACCAAGCGCAACAAACCCATCTCCAGATGAACACGCGGGTCCATCTCGTACCGAACCTCATTGTCGGTTTGCAGGAGAATCTGGAAATAGCGCGTCAGGTCTTCCTCAGTGAAGAGTGCGGCAGCCTTTGCGATGCCCGGGCGCTGCTCGGGCGTGGCCGCAATCAAATCCGAATCCGCCCCGCACACACGCGCGATGAGGAGATTCCTCATGTGACGGATGGCTTCCCGGCAGAAGTGCTGAAGGTTGCGACCTTCGCGCTGGAAGCGGTGCACCAGACCGAGGGCGCGATCGGCGGAACGCTCGTGGATGGATTCCACGAGCTCCTGAAGAGCATCCTCGGGGACAACCCCGAGCAGCTCGCGCACCTCTTTGTCCCTGATATCGTCGCCGCAGTAGGCACGGGCTTGTTCGAGTAGCGAGAGCGCGTCGCGCATGCTGCCTTCGGCCATACGCGCAATCACACTCATTGCGCCGTCGTCGATCTTCAGTTTTTCTTCGTTGGCGATGTATTTCAGCCGGCTGGTAATCTCCGCGAAGGTCAGCGCCCGAAAATGGAAATGCTGCGAGCGCGAGCGGATGGTGTCTTCCAGATTTTCAGGCTCGGTCGTCGCCATCACGAAGATCACACGGTCAGGCGGTTCTTCGAGCGTTTTCAGGAGCGCGTTCGAAGCCTCGCCCGTAAGCATGTGCGCTTCGTCGAGAATCACCACTTTGTGCCGCGCAGCCGCGGGAGCATAGCGCACCATCTCGCGCAGCTCGCGGATCTGGTCGATGCCGCGGTTGGAGGCCGCGTCTATTTCGATCACATCCAGCGAAGTTCCCGCGGCAATTTCTTTGCAGGAGTCGCATTCGCCGCACGGCTTCGGAGTTGGCCCCTTCACGCAGTTCAGGGCTTTTGCCAGGATTCGCGCCGCCGTCGTTTTTCCCACACCGCGCGCCCCGGAAAAAATGTAAGCGTGCGCCACGCGATTATTCCGAATCGCATTTTGCAGAGTCTCCGTAACGTGCGCTTGTCCGACAAGATCAGCGAAGGTTTGCGGGCGCCACTTGCGGGCGATGACTTGGTAGGTCATACGTGTCTTGCATTTTCGGCGCACGCCCCCAAAAAGTCAAAAGTTCTGTGATTGCAAACCCGCACTACTTTCGACAAGGTGCGCCCAACGCGAGACGGATTTCGCTCACGTTCTTGCAGGCGAGGGTCAACTCTCGGTGAACTGGGCGACCGGGAACTGTATGTGAACATTTTCACCATCCATGTGCCATGCGCATCATGAAGGCGGCCCACACCCAAACGTGCCGGGCCGACTCTTGCGCGGAAGCAAGGCGCGAGCGCATAGAAGCTGAATACAAGGGACAAGAACAGCGTCACATACCGGTTGAGTCCTTTTCCCCAAAGCGTGAATCTATTCAGGTTTTCGAGCGAGTCGTCTAGAGGGCGCTTCATCCGTCTTGATAAACGCGCTCCCGCATCCTTGACGCTTTGCTTCTTCAGCGGGCAACAAGTCGGCGAGTAATTATCGCAGCCAATCAGAAATCCAAGAAGAACGAGAACGGCTGCAACTAGGGAACGGTCATCCGCCTCGATCCAGAACTACTCGGTTCCGATCTTGCGCTCTTTTTTGTGGAAGGCAACAAAAACGGCTGGCGACAATAACAACGGACCCGAGTGAACTGATTACCTTCTCAACTCGAGGAACTTCGGAGTCTCCGCGGCACACTTGGCTAACCCGGTACCGTTGCTCCCTTCCGGGCCTGGCGGGGTTCGCGGGACCTCGTTGCACGGAGCCCGAAGTTCCACGTGTTGGCAGTTGTTGGAATTCCGAACTGCATAAAAAGTCTAGCACAGCGTAAGGTGCCACGCCGAACCGTTGACATTCGGGGGGTGCGGCTTGCCGCCGCTGTTACCCCGACCGACCGGGTCTTGCCGGCGGGGCAGGGCTGCCGCCGGCCGTGGGTAACAAAAGCTCACACATTCTGCGAGGTCAGGAGCTGGGCTCGCGCATTCCAAGGTGCTCAACTGAGCACATTGGTGTTTGGACTTGCACTTTTTGTTCGGGGGTGGCCTAAACTTGGTTGCGGTTGGAGTTCCTCCCCAACCGCCTTGCGGCTGTCCGCAACAGCTGTAAGGTCCGCGCGCCAGCGCCAGGTCCCCCGGCGGGACCAAAGCCCCACGTCACGGGGCAATCGCTGCACGACTGTGCAAGCAGGAGGAAGTTCATGAAAGTTGTTTTATCGCTGATTCTCGCGCTGGCTTTGGTGTGCCCCGCCGCCCCTCCAACCTATGCCGAGCCATCGCGACAAGTATTGCAAGGCACGGAGATTCATCTCACGCTGCTCACGCCCATCAGCTCGAATCATTCCAAAGAAGGTGATCCGTTCGTGGCTGTGCTCGCGCAGCCGGTTACGTTCGATAGCCGTATCCTTCTCCCCGCAGGCACACGGTTGAACGGGGTTATCGGCACGCTCCAGAAGGCCAAAGCGTTTTCGGTGTTCCGCGGGCAAGCCTACATGACGCTGAACTTCAAGACCATTGAGGTCGACAGCCGGCTGATCCCGGTGCAGATGAGCATTCTGGCAATCGGCCAGCCGCGCGTGGACTCCTACAGCAAACCTCGCAAGGACGTGAAGATCACCGAAGGCGAAGTCCTGCAAGAGAAGCACGATTACAAGGGCGACGCCATTGGAGTGGCCATCGGCGGAGGTGGCGGAACTCTGCTTGGAGCTATCTTCAGCAATGTGGGACGCGGTATGGGAATCGGCTTTGCGGCTGGCGCGGTTTACGTGGTGGCTCGGAAGGGGAAGGAAGTCGACCTTCCCGTGAACAGCGGCATGCTGGCGCGCATGGACAGCACAATCACCGTGCCGTTCATTGCCGCGGGAAACATAGGCGCCACGACGAACTCGCAATAGAGAGAAGAAGAGTCTCGCCTTCCCACCGCCCGGTACCGATGCAGGCCGGGCGGTTTGTTTTTTGGATGAAGGTTGGCCATTTTCCTGTGGAGAGAAATTCGGGCGCCGGGGTATCTGAAGTATGGTTCTGGGTTGATTGCCCCGAATTCCAAGACGCACCCACTGTGTGTGGCGCGACTGGAATTCGCGGTTTGTCCAAACTACTCGAAGAGTGAGTGTAGGCGACATGCCAAAGCCGGAAAGTGAGAAATGACCGCAAACAGGTGGTTTAGTTTTGATAGCGGGGTGCAAAATCCGCGTTGGAACCAGCATCTTTCGATGCAGGATATCGAAGAAGGATTTATCGCACGAAGGAGTTGGGAGCAAGAGAATTGCGGTGACTCGAGTTGCGGACTTGGTTCAGAGTGAAGCTGATTTCTAAGTTGGCCTTCTCGCCATCCAGTTTTTTCATTCATCTGATTCGTTTTTCTTCTCACGAGTTTTCCACCGTTTTCTATTTGACCCTTGGCAGATCGCCGCGATACTTTAACAAGCGAAAGGCCAGGCATGCCGATTCAGCAGTTGCCACCAAAACTCCAACAAAAATCTATCGAGGAGATTCATGTCGACTGATTTGCGCAATTTCCTAGCCCTCACGTATGAGGAGCTTGAAGAACTGAATCTGAAAGCGAAAGATCAACGCAAGAAAAGAACAGCGGTCCACAAAATCCAGGAAGAACGGCTGAAATATCTCACGGATGAAAAGCATATCAAGGCAGTTACTGTCCTGTTCACCGATCTTGAGGGCCGGCTGCACATGCTGGATTACGACAAGAAGTTCCTGATCAAGAGCTACGACAACCTGACTTTCGACGGCTCTTCGATCCGTGGCTTTACCGCGCAGCGCGAAAGTGACCTTCGCCTTGGCATGGATTGGACGTCCTTCTATTGGGCGCCTTCCGATATCTTCGGCAATGGCAAGGTCCTGGTGTTCGGCGATGTCATCGATAAGGATGGCAGTCCCTATAACGCGGACATTCGAGGTGTACTGAAGGGCTACGCGGACTCGCTGTACAAGAAAGAGGAGTACACGCTGAATGCCGCGAACGAAATTGAGGGATTCCTCTTCAAAGGGCCGGACGCCGAGCGGCACTATCATGAAACGCAAAAGTTCGAATATGTGAACACGGGCGGATACTACCACTCGCTGCCAGGAGATCCGTTGAGGACGTTCATCGACACCTGCGCAGAAGTACAGCGCTCGATGGGTTTCCAAAACGAGAAGGATCACCCCGAAGTCGCGCCCTCTCAATTTGAAATCAACTACAGCTATACGGACGTAGTTGGAGCGGCCGATCAGATCCAGCTCTACAAACTGATTTGCCGTCAGGTAGCCAACAAGATGGGGCTGACCGCGAGCTTCCTGCCCAAGCCAGTCGTTGGCGTGAACGGCAGCGGCATGCACACCAACCTCTCCATTTCCAAGGACAGCAAAAACCTCTTCTGGGATCCCAAGGGCGAGGAAAAGCTCAGCAAATTCGGCTGGGCGTTCGTCGACCGCATCCTTACACACGGTAACGACCTTTGTTTGCTGATGAACTCCAGCGTCAATTCCTATCGCCGGCTAGACCCGCATTTTGAGGCCCCGAATCAACTCAAGGCTTCCCCTGTGGATCGCGGGGCCATGATTCGGATCCCGATAGGCAACGAGCGCAGCATGAGAGTGGAATTCCGCTCAGTTGCTCCCGACGCGAACCCGTATCTCGTAATGTACTCGATTTTCAAGACCGGTCTTGAAGGAGAGACCGCGAAGATCAAGAACCTGCGCTCGGCAGAGCGGTATTTGCCGGACAACATTTATACGGCGCTGGAGAACTTCAACAAGGCGGACTGGACGACGAAGCTGCTTGGCGCCGACGTTAAGGAGCGGTATGCGCTTTTGAAGAAGGCTTCCGCAGACCGCTGCGCGCGGGACCTTGGGACATTTGTGAAGGCCCCCGAAGTGCAGTATCACCACGAAGTGTACAACCAGTTCCTCTGGAACCTTTTCTAGAGCGTGCTGGCTGTTCAAGTTTCAATTTGCCCCCTCTCGCTTTGCGGGAGTGGGGTTTTTCTTTCTTAGCTGTCTGGTGGCCGAACTTTGGATCGGCCAGAGGAAAATACCACCACGCAAAAACAGCGCGTGGCCGCCACAGGTGCTCTGGCCTGGCGAAAATCGACGAGCGGTCACGCACAATTCACTGCACTGTAGCCGAGATGTAACGTTGTGATGCGAGTAACAACGCTCAAACGGCCTTTCGCTTACTCGTGTGTTCAGGAACGAGTCAAGCTCGGCGATCAGGAAAGATGACCAGGTCAGAAGAATGAAGTTCCCCTCGGAAGACGAGGTTTCTGGTGGTGTGCGCGGGGAGGAATAGAAGAAAAATGGGACGAATTGGCACTTATCGTTGCAGGGATAACCATCGCGGTTGTCAAGGGAATCAAAGCGGGTGGAGATGACGACGACTGGGGAAGATTCCACTTTTCACTGGACTCTCTTGTACCAACACGGAGCTTTTACACGGGCAACGCCGACACGTTCAAGCGTGGTGAGACCCTGCCTCCAGGGTGCGCCGGCGGGCTGAACGGCACTACGAACGTGACTCTGCCCAGGGTAACCCGAAGCGGTACGAGGTGGCTCTGGCAGGTTTTTTTTGCGTTCCTAGAAACGGACGGTTTGGATGGGCACACGGGCCCGTTTGGCGAATTCACCGATGCGCTTAGGGCAAATGTAATGGGGAGGGGAGCTGATTTTACCTAAGATCGTGCTGACCGCAAACTTAGGCTCCGGCCAGCCGGGCTCCAAAGGCACGCCAAATGCAAGAAAAGGCGCTGGAAACGGGGAATGTGACGCAGCTCACGCCGGGTTGCGTTGACTTTTCGTTACACTACCCATAGCATTTTTAGTTCAACCCGCGGCGCTGTTCCGCTCTATCTGACGCCGCACACTACACCCCGCACCGGAGGAAGTAATGCCTATTAAGGTTGGAATCAACGGCTTCGGCCGAATCGGTCGCAACATTGTGCGCACTGCACTGGATGACAAGGACATCCAGTTCGTTGCCGTGAACGATATCACGGACGCGAAGACCCTTGCGCACCTTCTGAAGTACGACTCGGTCCTCGGAAACCTTCCCAATACGATTACGCACACGGACAACTCCATCAGCGTGGATGGAAAAGGCTTCAAGGTATTCAAGACAAAAGACCCCGCGGAAATCGACTGGGCCAGCGTGGGCGCGGACATTGTCATTGAATCCACCGGCCTGTTCACCAAGGGTCCGGAAGCGAAGAAACACCTGCGCGGTCCGGTGAAGAAGGTGATCATTTCTGCGCCGGCGGAAGATCCGGACGCCACGTTTGTGCTCGGCGTAAATGACAAAACGTACGACCCGCACAAGCACCATGTGGTGTCGAATGCTTCGTGCACGACGAACTGCCTGGCGCCGGTAGCAAAAGTGATCCAGGACACGTTCGGCATCGTGGCTGGCACGATGACCACGATTCACTCGTATACGAACGACCAGAGGCTTCTGGACCTGCCGCACAAGGACCTGCGGCGCGCGCGCGCGGCGGCGTTGAGCATGATTCCGAGCTCAACGGGCGCAGCGAAGGCGTTGCACCTGGTGATTCCGGAATTGAAGGGCAAGCTGGACGGCTACTCGATGCGCGTGCCAACGCCGAACGTCAGCGTGGTGGACCTCGTCGTATTCGTAGAGAAGCCCGCGACGAAGGACAGCGTGAATGCGGCGTTGAAAGCTGCGGCGAATGGCCCAATGAAGGGCATCCTCGGCTACACGGAAGAAGAATTGGTGTCAGTGGACTTCCGCGGCAACCCCAATTCGTCGATCGTCGATGCCGGTTACACCAAGGTTGTCGGCGACAAGTGCGTCAAGGTGCTGGCCTGGTACGACAACGAGTGGGGCTATTCCTGCCGGGTGCGTGACCTGATCAAGCTGCTGGCGTCGAAGTTCTAAGGCCTGATTCGTGACTTGTGACCCATGATTCGTGCTTCGACAAGTAACGAGTCACAGCTTAGAGTGCTACGGCACGGAAGGTGCCAGAGGATCGGTGCAGCGACTGACCAGACCTCAAAAGCGGCGGCCAGCCGCAGCACTCCATAAGAACGGCCCGCTTCGAAGGGCGGACCTCCACAAAACCGGCGGCCCAATTCTGAGTTTGGAGTGGGGCGTACACCCGGTTCCTGATATCCAATTACTGATTACCCTTAATCCGATGCACGAAAACTCAGAACGGAAGATCACCATGAACAAACTGACGATTCAAGACCTCGATTTGCGCGGGAAGCGTGTCTTCATTCGTGTGGACTTCAATGTGCCGTTGAAGGATGGCGTGGTGACGGATGACACACGGATCCGGGAGACGCTTCCCACGCTGAAGCTGGCCATCGACAAGGGCGGCCGGCTGGTGCTGGCCTCTCACCTGGGTCGGCCGAAAGGCGGGCCGGACCCCAAGTACTCGATGAAGCCGGCGGCGAAGAAGCTGGAAGAGTTGCTAGGCAAGCCGGTAGCTTTTGCAGCCGACTGCGTGGGAGCCGAGGCAGAAGCGAAGAGCAAGGCCCTGAAGGACGGAGACGTTCTTGTGTTGGAGAATGTGCGCTTCCATCCGGAAGAAGAGAAAAATGGTGAGGAGTTCTCGAAACAGCTGGCGGCCCTGTGCGACGGCGTGTTCGTGTGCGACGCTTTCGGTTCGGCGCACCGCGCGCATGCTTCTGTGGTCGGCATTACGAAATTCGTCAAGCAGTCGGCGGCGGGACTGCTGATGGAGAGGGAAATCGCCTACATCGGGAAAGCGGTTAGTAGTCCCACGCGGCCGTTTGTGGCGATTCTGGGCGGCGCGAAGGTCAGCGACAAGATCGAAGTGGTCGAGAACCTGATGAAGATCGCAGACGCCATGCTGATCGGCGGAGGGATGGGGTACACCTTCCTGAAGGCCCAGGGCCTGGGTATTGGCAAGTCGCTGGTCGAAGAGGACAAGATCGGCCTGGCAAAGAAGATCCTAGCGGACGCAAAGCAGAGAAATTTCAAGTTCCTGCTGCCGGTCGATAATGTGGTCGCGCCGGAATTCAAGGCCGACGCGCCTTCGAAGGTCGTCGACTCGAATGCCATGCCCGCGGACCAGATGGGATTGGACATCGGCCCGCAAACGATTGAGGGATACAAGGCGGAAATTGCCAAGGCCAAGACCATCGTGTGGAACGGACCCATGGGCGTGTTTGAAATGCCGGCCTTTGCCAAAGGCACGCTGGAAATCGCTAAGGCCGTGGCGGCAGCGACGGGCGCGGGCGCGATTTCGATCATCGGTGGCGGAGACTCCGTCGCTGCGGTGCACCAATCGGGTGTGGCAAAACAGATTTCTCATATTTCGACGGGCGGTGGGGCGTCGCTGGAATATCTTGGCGGATGCAAACTGCCTGGCGTGGAGGCCCTAACCAACAAATGAGCGAGAGCAAACGTCGCCGGGTAATCGCCGGCAATTGGAAGATGTATAAGAATCAGAAGCAGACCCGCGCGTTTTTCCGGGCGTTCAAGAAACTGGTGGAGGGGGTAACCGACTGCGACATCGTGATTGCTCCTCCGTTCACTAATATTCCAACCGCGGTGAAGGCCGCCAAGGGCACAGCAATCGGTATTTCCGCACAGGACGTTTATTGGGAAAAAGAAGGGGCGTTCACAGGGGAAGTCTCTACCGGAATGTTGGTGGAAGCGGGTTGCGGATACGTCATCCTCGGGCACTCGGAGCGCCGGCAGTTCTTTGGTGACACCAACGAAACGGTGCTGAAGAAGACGAAAGCCGCTCTCGCCGCGGGACTTACGCCGATTGTCTGCGTCGGAGAGATGCTGGCCCATCGCGAATCTGGAGAGACCGAAAAAGTCCTGGAAGAGCAGGTCAAGGGCAGTGTGGGCGCGTTGACCCAGGAGGAATTCTCCCGTATTCTAATAGCTTACGAACCGGTCTGGGCGATTGGCACTGGCCGCACAGCGACACCGGAAATCGCGGCCGCAGCGCATAAGTTCGTCCGGCAACTGGCGTCTGCACAGTTCTCCGAAAGCCACGCTTGCGCATTGCGGATTCTCTATGGCGGAAGCGTCAAGCCTGACAACATTCGGGGGTTGATGGCGCAGGAAGAGCTCGACGGCGCGCTGGTGGGCGGGGCGAGCCTGGACCCAAAGTCGTTCGCAAGTCTTGTGAAGGATTGGCCGAGGTGATCGCTGATAGCGGGTATCTGATATCCGATATTAGGTAACCCGGCCATGAAAATATGTAGGAACGTCCGCGCATTCATTGAACAGAGATTGAGGTGCAGGAAATGCCAGGTTGGATGAAATGGGTATTCGCGTTGCTCGTCGGCTTCGCGATCATTATGGTCGGTTTTCGCTGGGCGCCGTGGCTGCTCACGGGCTTTTTCGTGATGAACTGTCTTGTGCTCATCGTGGTCGTGCTGCTGCAGAGCGGTAAGGCCGCAGACTTGGCTGGCGCTTTTGGCGGCGCGGGCAGCCAGACGGCGTTCGGGCCACGCGGGGCGGCAACCGTACTTTCGCAGGCGACGACCTGGTGCGCGGTGATGTTTATGGTGTGCGCGCTAGCCTTGGTTGTGCGCGTGGATCGCAGCGTGGAGTCGGGCGGATCGATCTTGCAGAAGTTCTCTAAGCCCGCCCCGGCGCCCACGAAGTCCGTGCCGGTCACTCCAGCTCCGCCCACGCCTCAGCCCGCGGCACCGCAATCCTCAACGCCGCAACAGCCAGCTCCGGCTGCGCCAAGCAAGAAGTAGGTTGATTCGGGTGTCTTGCCGCTTTCCGGCGGCGCGGCTACAATAACTGAGTTTCCTCTGTGCGGTCGTGGCGGAACTGGCAGACGCACCAGCTTGAGGGGCTGGCGGTAGCAATACCGTGGTGGTTCGAATCCACTCGACCGCACCATTCCTTCCCTAAAGTACAGCCATCCTTCGAAGACGGTCATTCTCCCCAATGAATTTCAAATACCCAAAAGAATCGGAGGAGGTTTGTGTTCAGAAAAGGGGGCAGGCCAGGTTTTCCCGCCCCCGTCGGAGTCGATTAGCCCAACGGTGGATGGGTAATCGATTGTGTGCTGATTTACACGGTATTCCCTCCTGACGCAAAAAAAGTTCCCTGCCGGTTCGACACAGAGCACGAGTCTGAAGGGAGCAGGAGCTACCTGCCACCGGTGTGCGAGGCGCGAGGTAGAGGTCCGGCGGGTGAAACTCCCGGGCACCCTTGTCCGTAGCTATCTCGAAGGCATGGAAAGGAAGACGGCCGAGAGCCACGGGGAGACGTCAGGAAGGAGGACAGATGCTTCGAGAACGAGCTCTAAAGGTCGTGTTGGTGATGGTGGGGCTTCTCTTTCTAGCGGCTGTTTATCCTCTTGTGGCATTTCATCTGGAAGAAAGCTTGCAGATGATGCTTGGTGTCTATGCCACGCTGGGAGTTTTCCTCTTGCTGGCGGTGCCGAACCCCTCGGCGAACCGCAGTCTGATTGCTTTTGCGGCGTGGTCGAGCGTGGTGCATGCGGCCATCATGGCCGTGCAGGCAGTAGGCGACCTGGGCGAGCGAATGCATCTTCTGGGCGGGGTGGCTCTGTTTGGAGTTGTGGCCTTGGCGCTGATTGTGCTCGCGCCTGCAAAGTTACCCTCAGCCGCGGAAGCCGGGTGAAAAATTCCAGGCGCTAATTTCGGGAGAATTACGGAGTGGGGTTGCTTGCGGCCGGCGGATTGCTAATCGCCGCGGTTCCCACAACCAGGAATTCGTATTTTTTGCCGTTAGCCTTGAACTTCATCTTGTTTTTGTTCAGGGTGAACTCGATGGGCGTGTTGGGCGGAATCAGATCCATCTCGCCGGGCTTCTGCTGGCGAATCTGATATTCCGTTGTGGTGGTGCGAACCGTGTATTGCTGGCAGAGAATGTTCGTGGATTCTTTCTTTCCGTGCTTCTTGGTGCCGCAGTCTACGGAAGTCTGGGAAATGACCGTCGCCTGCGCGGCTTTCTGATCCCCTGAGGCAAACGTAGCGCCGAGAACCATGGCCGCGAGGACTAACACCTGTCTGCGCATCTTATTCTCCTTTAAGGATGGTAGCCTTAGAATGCCACTGTTTGCGCCTTACTGTCACGGTCGAATGCGCACTGCTGCTATCATCTCTTCATGACCATGGAACTTTCCGAAACCGAAGTGCGTGTGCTGGGATCGCTGGTCGAAAAAGAGACGACCACGCCGGAATACTATCCACTTTCCGTCAACGCGCTGATGAATGCGTGCAACCAAAAATCGAATCGCGAGCCGGTCATGACGCTCGAAGAAGAGACAGTGAAGAAGGCGCTGCGATCGCTCACCGACCGGGCGATGGTGCGGTCTGCCAGCGGTGATTCGCGCGTGCCGAAATTCGAGCACCGGCTGAATGAGTTGTACAACTTTCACCGTCACGAGATTGCCGTGCTTTGCGTACTGATGCTGCGCGGGCCACAGACTCCCGGCGAACTGCGCACGAGGGCTGAGCGAATGTATGCGTTCGAAGACCTGGATGCGGTGCATTCGGTGCTCAACCTGCTGATGCGCCGCGAACCGCAGTTGGTGAAGGTCTTGCCCCGACAACCAGGAACGAAGGAATCGCGGTATATGCATTTACTGTGCGGAGACGTTGCTCCCGAAGAAGCCGCTTCCGCTCAGGAGGACAAGGGGCTTGAGGCAGCCGCGATCGCGACGACTTCCGAGCGGGTCCGCGATTTGGAGGAAGAAGTGATCCAATTGCGGCAGGAGTTGGAGACGCTTAGGGAGCAGTTCGCGGCGTTTCAGAAGCAGTTTCTGTAGGTCCCGCCTTGTGAGGTTTACGGTCCTGCCTGCGGTTACAACCTAAGCTGAAACCGTATAGGCAACGGCAAGCCCCTGCACTCCAGGGTTACTTGCGGAAGACGGCCTGCACAACGGCCGCGGGGCCACGGTGCATATGGCCTTCGTTAATGTGAACTTCTTTCTCTTCGAGCAGCAAGGTTTCCGCTCCAGCAAAATCGCGTCGCAAAAGCTCCGCGGTATAGAGCAACGCAACGTCTTTAGGTCCACCGGAGGTGTGTTGCAACTGCGCCGGAGAGAAGGCTTCCAGAATCAGAAAGCCTCTGGGTTTGAGAGCACGCAGGATGGATGCGTGTACTTTTTCCCGGTCGTTTGGAGGCAAATGCAGAAAGATCGCAAAGACGCCGTCGTATTGGTCGACGGGCCAATTCCAGGTTGTGAGATCGGCCTGTTCGATGGTCATTGTGACGCCGGCCCCTTCGGCTGATTTTCGCGCGCGCGCGACACCCACCGGAGATAAATCCACGGTATGCACCTGAAAGCCCTGACGAGCAAGCCAAATGCCGTTGCGGCCATAGCCATCGGCAGGTACAAGGAGCTTCATGCTAGGCTGAAAGCGGGACGATTGCTCCTCGAGAAACGCATTCGGCCGATCACCGTAGACTGGCTCTTCTTGCGAGAACCGCTCATCCCACATCTTTTGCGGATTTGACCACTTGTCGATGGCCATAAACGCTCCTGGATCATCATATGTCAGGATGCGCCCCGGACCACGCGCCGGCACTCCGGCACCCAGCGGTTCCGCATTCGCTTTTCTTGCAATTTGCAGGGCAGGCGGTAAGATACGAGTTTGGTTCAGGGCATCTCTGCCGCCCAACAGCTCCGAAAATGGTCACTTACGACGCAGGGGGCAACGCCTCCGGGTCCTCCGGTTCCGGTCTACTCTCGCGTGTATTCTCGACGCGGCACAAGACCATTGGCCTGCAATATCTGTGGCTGTCGCTGGCGAGCGTTCTGGTGGGCATGGTGCTTTCCGCGCTGTTGCGCGTGCACACGTCTTGGCCGGACACGGCCATTCCTTTTCTAGGCGGGTTTGAGAGCACCCCCGAGCGGTTTGCTGCGGTGAGATTGCTCCATGGTTCATTGATGGTCTTCTTTGTCTTAACCGCTGCGCCGCAACTGGGCTTTGGGAATTTCTTTCTGCCATTGCAAATTGGCGCCGAGGAGATGGCGTTCCCCACACTGAATTGCCTTTCGCTTTGGCTGACGGTTGCGTCTCTGGCGGGCATGACCGCATCGTTTTTCGGCCCGCTCGGCCGGGGTATTCACATCTGGCTGGTTAGCGCAGCGGTTTTCTCCTTTGCGGCGCTTCTCAGCTCGCTCAACTTCTGCGTCACCACGATTCAGCTGCGCACGACGGGCATGACCTTGCCTCGCCTGCCGGTGACCGTGTGGGCGTGGTTTGTGAATGCCATTCTCAGTATGTTGATCTTCAGCGTATTGCTTGCCGGCTGCACGGCGATTCTTTCCGACCGCCTGCTGGGGTCGAATTTCTTCAGCAGCGCGGAGTTTCTGGCGCTGCAACCTCAGAATCTGATCCGCCAGGCGAGTCTGCCGATGCTTTGGCAGCGGCTGTTCTGGTATTTCGCGCAGGCCGAAGTGTATGTGGCGATGCTGCCGTGCTTCGGGATCATCACACATTTGGTGGCTACGTTTTCGCGCAAGCCGGTGTGGAAAGAGCGTCTGGTCGTTCTGGCGATTTGCGGCGTGGGCGTAATCGGATTTTGCGTGTGGGGCTACCACATGTTCGCCACGGGAATGAATCCCTACGCACCACTGGTTTTTTCTGTGCTTGCTTCTTCGCTGGGGATCCCCGCAGCGTTTCTCCTGGCCAGTTGGCTCGGGACCCTGTGGAATGCGCGGATCCGGTTCACCACTTCTGCCCTCTTTGCCATAGGATTCATATCGCTCTTTATTGCCGGAGGACTGTCCGGAATTTTCCTCGCGAGCCACGATCTGTCGCGCGCAGCGGTCAGCCAGGATTTTGTGATCGGGCACTTTCACCTGGTAATGGGCGTGGCGGCGACATTTGCGATTTTGGCGGGACTCTTTTTTTGGTTCCCAAAACTTTTCGGCTGCCGGATGAACGAAACGCTGGGGAAAGCGCACTTCTGGTTGACGTTTTTGGGGGTGTACTGCATTTTCATGCCGATGCACTGGCTGGGTCTGCTGACGCAGTCGAGCCTTTTGCCGGAGGCGCAGCGGGTAGCCGTCGCGTCGGCGGGGGCATCCATTCGCACGACGGTTACGGTGGCAACGATCTGGACTGTCGGCGCACAAGTGCTTTTCATGGTGAACTTCTTCGGCAGCTTGCTGCGGAGAACAAGGGAGGCGGATAACCCTTGGGGAGCTTCGACACTCGAATGGAGTGAGGCCTCGCCCGCGCCGCAAGTGAATTTTGAAGGGCAGCTGCCCGTGGTGTACCGCGGCGCTTATGAGCTACTGGAAGGATCAGCGGAATCGTTTTCGCCTCAGCACCTCTCACCTGAGTTGCTGGACCAGAAAGTACGTTGAACGGGGAAAGAAAAGGGAAGAGCATGCCGGCTACAGCTTCATCTCACGAAATCGAACTGATCATCGAGAAAAAGGGTGGAGGCGGAGGGGGAGTTGTGCCACCCGCGGGCAGAAACGGCGGTGGTGGTGACGAGGGAAAGAAACGTCCCAATCGTCCGGCTTCGCCCGGCCGGTACTACACGGGAATTGCGATTGGCATTGTTTCCGTTTTGATGTTCTTCATGGCATTGGCCAGCGCGTTCCTGGTACGGAAGGGCGGCCCGGACTGGGTGCCCATACACATTCCGGTGCTCCTCTGGGTGAATACGGCGGTGCTGCTGGCAAGCAGCGGCACAATGGAGTTAGCGCGCAAGCGGCTGGCGGCAACCGACTTGGTGGGGTTTAGCAGATTCTGGCTGGCCACCACTGTTCTCGGCCTGGTTTTCCTGATTGGACAGGTGGCCGCGTGGCGGATTCTGGTCGGCGAGGGAGTTTATCTAGCGAGCAATCCGGCGAGCAGCTTCTTCTACATCTTCACCGGCGCGCACGGGATCCATTTGTTGGGTGGCGTTTGCGCGTTGATTTATGTTGCGCGGCGGAATTTTGACGTGGCAAAGATCAGCCGGCCGGTGGCGGCGGAAGTGACCTCCTATTATTGGCACTTTATGGATGCGCTGTGGTTGTTCCTCTTGGTGCTGATGTATTTGGGAAAATGATGCCGGCCTGCCCCGGAAGGCTGGCCCTATTAACGACGCGAAAGTATTTGCTGGCGGTGCTCCTTCAATCGCAAAAGCGGCGGCTAGACGCCAGCACTCCAGTGCTTAGCGAAGGCGGGCAGGGGGATCCGCAGAGGGTGGAAGGGGTTTGACTACGGACTGAGACGTGCTGTTCGCTTCCACTTTGATTGGCGCAGGCTGAGGAATGCCGACCCCGGCATTTTGCTCCAGATGTTCTTTCGCGCACTTTGGGCAATAGCCTTTGCCCGTATCCTCATCGCGCTGGCTGGCAAGTTCATAGCAGCCACAAATACAGTCGCAATAGCCGGTTTCGGAGGCAGTTTTTATGGATGTAAGGGCCATGGGTGTCTCTCACAAAAAAGATAACATGCTGCCAAGAGGGGCGTGAAGCGAAAAGGACGAAAGCCTTAGCTTCGCAGATTTTTCAACTGCGCAAGGCGGAAGGGCGACCCGAGATTCTCACGGAGTTCGATCCAGTTCTGCTCCGGAATGGACAGAAATACCTCGACAATTTTCGGATCGAACTGCGTGCCGGCGCAGCGGCGAATCTCTTCGCACGCGTAATTCATCGGAAGGGCTTTGCGGTAGGGACGGTCGCTGATCATGGCATCCAGAGCATCGGCAATGGAGAAGATTCGCGCTCCGAGAGGAATCTGCTCGCCCCGAAGACCTCGAGGGTAGCCGGTTCCGTCAAAGAACTCCTGGTGGGCAAGGACGATCTCCGCGGCGTCGCGAAGAAATGGAATGCGCGTCACGACGTTGTAGCCGATCTCGCAGTGGGTGCGCATGATCTGTTTCTCATCGTCGTCAAGCGGGCCAGGCTTTCGCAAAATGGAGTCTGGAATCGCCATTTTGCCTATGTCGTGAAGAAAGGCCGCCCGAGCGAGAATCGGCAGGTAGTTCAGGGGCACGGGAACCGTCTTGGCGATGCATATGGTGAAGGCGGTGACGCGCTGGCAGTGACCCTCCGTTTCGGCGTCCTTAAGGTCGAGCGCGCTCCCGAGAGCCTCCAGCGTGTCGTCATAGGACTGCTCAAGAAGAAGGTGCTTTTCCCTGAGTTCGGCCGTGCGCTGTTCGACCCGCCTTTCCAGGTCGGCCTGGTAATTGCGAACTTCGATAACCAAGCGGCGGTGTTGCAGAGCGCGCTCCACGCCGTGATAGAGCTGGTCCTTCTCAAAAGGCTTCAGGATATAGTCGTAGGCCCCGCGCCGGATCGCCTCGAGTGCCGTCGAAATGTCATGGATGGCGGTGACCATGATGACCGGGACTTCCGGGTCGAACCCGTGCAGCCAATCCAGGAGCTTGATGCCGTCCATTTCAGGCATGATCATGTCGCTCAGAACCAAGTCGGGCGTTTGCTTGCGCACATATTCCTGAGCGGAGCGGCCGTTGCTCACCGCGGTGCAGCGGTAGCCGCGGGATTCGAGCATGGTCGACACGACCTCACGAATGGCTTCTTCGTCGTCCACAACCAGGATGTGATCGGCGTCCACGGTGGTTTCTCTCCCAGCCAGCATTATAAGGGACGGCACACGGTCTTTGGGGCACCCTTGCCCAGTCAGAAAATAGCGTGTTAGCGTCAGAAGAAAGCGGTGTCTGGCCAGTTGCGAGGACAGATACCGAGGTCCGATTCATTCTCATTCCGAACTGCGACTGGGAGGATCCCCGTGGTGCCGAACCAAGGCCTCCAGGGTATAGCCTTCTTCGAGGCGACCGTCTGCCTCACCCTGCTGGTTCTGTTTGTGCACCTGAAGCGCGACAACCCCGGAGTGTTCTATAGGCTGTGGCTTTTCGGTTGGATTTGCCTGACCGTCTCCTCTTTTTGCGAGTTGGCGATGTTCTACCGGCCACATGCGTGGCTGCAGGTATTGGTGTCAGCGGCAGGAGTTGCATCGCTGGCGCTATTTCTGGCCTCTATCGTTCAGTACGCTGTTGCGCCCAACCGGCTTTACTGGCCGATGTGCTGGCTCACCCTGTTGGTGGCGTTGACGGTGACGTATTATCAGCGGCGGATACCGCGTTTCGGAGAGACGGCGTGGGAAAGCGCTATCTTGTCGAGCGCCATCTGTCTCTGTGCCGGGTGGATTTTATTCCGGGTTTCCCGGTCGCGAACGGGTCACGGCACCGTATTACTGGCCGGGGCCTTCCTGCTACTCGGGCTAAATAACTCCGACCGCATGCTTTGGACACAGGAAGACATTCACTCTCTCCGTTTTGCATTCGACCATTTTTTGAACGCTGGGCTTGGGATCGGGATGATCGTGATGCTGCTGGAAACCGCGCGGGCGCGCTCTGAGGAAATTAGCGAAAAAATGCGGCAATTCACGATGCTGACGGCCTCAAGCAGTCAATCGATCTCCTTGCGGGAACTGTTGCAGAAGGTATTGACACAGATTGCCGGAAGCGTGAATGCCAGCCACGGCACCATCCGGTTGCTCGAAGGCAAGGGAGATACGGGAGAGTTTCTGATCACCGCGTCGGTCGGATTTTCCCAGAACTTCTTGAAGCAGCACGAACGCGTCGCGCTTCATGGGGCCTGGGCACAGGAGGTTCTGAAGAGCGAGTATCACATCGGGCGCTATGAGGAGGAAAAGGACACCAACGTCCGGCGAAAGATGGCGGAGGCGGGGATTACGCAGCTCATTACTGTGCCCTTGTGCGGCAAGGAAGGACCAGTGGGGTTGCTTACGGTTGGCGCTGTGCCCGGCAAGCGGTTCCACGAGGATGAATTGGCTTATCTCGTGAACGTTGCGAACTTTCTGGGCACCACGATTGAGAACGTCAACCTGTTCGAGCAGATCAAATCCGTCCAACAACAATGGGTGTACACGTTTGATTCCATAGGCGATCCCATCCTTGTTCATGATGAAATGGGACGCATCCTACGCACGAACACACGGCTTGCCAATCTGCTGGGCAGGAAAAACCAGGCGATCGTCGGGCGTGCTGTGAGCGAGCTGTTTCCTGTACGGGAAGAGTCCTTCAAGACTTGCCCTTACTGCGAAGGTATCTCCGGCGAAGGAGATTCTCCCGACCCCTGGCTGCAAGGCTATTTTCTGGCCTCCAATTCGCAGTTCACCGATCCGTCCGGTCACAGCCTGGGTACAATCCACGTACTGAAGGACATCACCGAGCGAAAGAAGGCGGAAGAAAAATACCGCACACTCGTGGCGAGTGTGCAGGAGGGCGTTTTTATCGCCACGGTGGGAGGCCGGTTCCTCGATTTCAACGAAGCTTTTATGCGCATCACGGGGCACGAGAGCCGCGAGGAACTCCTGGCCATCGACATCGGGCAGCAACTGTACGTGAATGCGGCAGAATACGAACGGCTGTCCAAACTGCTGCACGAACACGGTTCCGTAAATGACTTTGAATTCGACATCCGCCGCAAGGACGGTGAAATCCGCACGGTAAGCGAGTCCTCCACGGCCGTGCGTGATTCTTCGGGGAATGTGATCGCGTATCAGGGTTTCCTTCTGGATGTGAGCGAACGGCGGAGGGCAGAGCAACAGATCCGGCGCAGAAACCGGGAACTGGTGGTACTGAACTCGATTGGAGAGACTCTGTCTTACACGCTGGATCTCAGCGAGTCCGTGCACCGCACCCTGCGCCAGATCCTCGAGCTGTTCGAATTGGATGCGGCTTCTTTGTATCTCTTTGACAAGGATGACGTTACCATCCGTCGCGTGGCAGCGGTCGGCCATTATTCGGACATGGCCAGGAGTTTCCCGGTATTCAGCGTGCCCCCGGGACTGATCCAGCAACTGCGCGCTACACACGCGACGTTTCTTTCGGTGCAAGGCCTGCCCTTGCCTCCCGTAGTGAGAGAGATCCAAAAGCGGGAGGGCATCGAGTCCGCCTATGTGGTCACCCTGTGGGCGAAGGAGAGGATCATCGGGGGACTCATTGTGGGCAGCCGAAAGGTCCGCGAGTTCTCCGTTGCAGACATCAGCTTGCTCACTGCCGTGGGCAGCCAGGTGGCCAGCGCCGTCGATCACAGCCGCTTGTACGAAGAGACTCGGCATGCGTATGAGAATCTCCGGCGGACGCAGGAGCAGTTGGTACATAGCGAGAAACTGGCGGCTGTTGGTCAGCTTATTTCTGGTGTCGCCCATGAGTTGAACAATCCCCTAACTGCAATCCTCGGTTACAGCCAGCTCTTGTCATCCAGCGGCGAGGTCGGGCCGCAGGCCCTCGGATACAGCGAGAAGCTGTACAAACAGGCCCTGCGCACGCATCGGATCGTGCAAAACCTGCTGAGCTTTGCCCGGCAGCACAAACCAGAGCGCGTACCCGTCCGGCTGAACACCATTCTGGAAGATACATTAGCCCTTCGGGATTATGACCTGCGCATGAGCCACATCAATTTGCACCTGGACCTCGCGAGTGAGTTGCCTGAAGTGCCGGCCGATCCACACCAGCTTCAGCAGGTCTTCCTCAATCTGATCAACAACGCGGTCGACGCAATCTTGGAGACGGGGTCTGAAGGCGACCTTTGGGTGCGGACTGGATCGCAAGTAGGTCAGGTTTTTGTCGAATTTGTCGACAGCGGCCCGGGGGTGAAGGATCCCTCGCGCGTCTTTGATCCGTTCTACACGACGAAGCCGGTCGGGAAGGGAACGGGGCTAGGCCTGAGCATCTGCTATGGAATCGTCACGGAGCATGGCGGGAACATTCAAGTCAAAAATATGCCGGAGCGGGGCGCGGCTTTTCGGATCGAGCTTCCTCTGCACTCCAACACGATTTCGCGCAAGGATGCAAACGTCGAAGCGCCGAAAGCCGTGCGCAGCGGGCGAATCCTTGTTGTGGATGCGAATGAGTCCGTGCTGGAAACAGTGGCGGAGCTACTCTCCGGCAACGAGCACCAGGTGACGACCTCCAAATCGCTTGCGGAAGCGCGCCGACTAATGGCTGCGCATGAATTCGATCTGGTCGTCGCCGACTGGCAGATGGTTTCCCAGGACGAACCAGCGCGACCTGGAACGGCCGGGAGTGCCGACAGGCATGGATTGGGATCCCGAGTCCTATGGACATCCTCCGTATCCGCAAAGGAAAAGGGATTGACGCGATTTCTTCCCGAAGATGCGACCATTCTGCAAAAACCATTCCAACCAGGCGAGTTGTATGCGGCGGTAGAGGCAAAACTATTTGGGGCCTCGATTCTCCAGGAATAAAGGAAATTCCGAAGCGATAGCCGCCCGTTCGCCTAATCGAGAGGTAGCCGTTTCTAGGTGAAGGGTCAAATCTCCTTCCATGTCCGAGAGGATGCCGAAGACATCCCAGGGCTGCAGGCCGATGCGAAGCCGCCAGCGCAGGTATCGGCATAAGAGGACAAAGCGCACATTCAACCGAAATCGTTTCCATTCATCCATCGCCGTAACTTCCGGCGCAAACCTGGCCAGTATGCGAGAGGCCTCCAGCAGGAGCCGGTATTCTCCCTGGAGATGCGTCAAATAGTTCAGCGCAACGCGTTTCCGTTCCCGCCGTAGACGGTCGGCGAGTTCATCATGGCCGTTAGCGTAGAGGAAATCGGTGTCTTCATTGCGTAGCGATTGCAGGATTTGCGGCAAACGGGCGTAATGCCGCCTTTCGGAGAGTGCGTCAAGCACTTCGTCGAGCGTAAGGCGCAACTTCGGTGGGCGGCGGCCAGCCCAGGCCAGCAGAAGAACCAGAATGACGACAAACACGAGGAAGAGAAGGAGTGTGAGAGTCATGAGTGTGTATCCTCGGAATGAAAGAGGTGGTCTAACCGGTCGTTGAGTATCCTCAATCGGGAATTCAATTTTTGCGAGAGTGCTGTGTATGCCCCTGGAGAAAGCACGGTCGGCTCCGCCTGCTCCCTTGCTTCCACAGGCTGCCGTGCTGCTCCGATCCATAGCAGCAGGCTGGCGATGAAGGCCAGGCTATTGACGTAGTTCAGAAAATCCCAGATGGGCCCTTGCCTGTTCTCCAGAATCGAATCGTTAATGACCCACGAGCACGAGTAGAGGCAGAAGCCGATCGCGAGCTGCCGCTCCATGTTGAGCATGGGCAATTGGTAGTACCGCGCGAAAAGGAACATGCCGACTATGAAGCTGGCGAGACACAATTCCACAGCGCGGTCCGCATTCAGCACCATATACGCCCAGTAGAATTGGGAGAACGCGAGGGAATAGAAGAGAACACAGAAGCTTAAGACGATCAGGATTCGGCCCGCCAAACCCCATATACCGCGGTAGTCCCCCAAGGCCTTCCTGGCAATTTCAACGACCGCAAACCATCTTGCCACGATCACGACGGCCTGCGCAGCCCAATAGATGCCCCATTGCTGCCGGCTCTGCTTGCCCCATTGCCACTTCGCGGACTCCCAAAGGAAGCTTTGGAGCATTACGAGCAAGACGTAAATGAAGAATGCCGGGTAGGAGCGATAGAGCTTTCGCTGGACAAGATAGAACACCAGGAGCAGTTCCAGGGCAGCGGTAGCAATCGCCAAGATAAGGTTGTGGAGGTTTAGGAGCTCAACCATTGCCCAAAGAGTATCATTGACTTAACTCGGAAGTATACATCCAGGTTTCGGTCCAAGGCGGCGGGACGGCAGGCAATTCAGAAATTCCCCATACCGTCCCGCCTCGTCCTTTCCGTTGCCCGCAAGCGACGGCTAGACGTTGACAGGCAAAAACACAGGGTTTGTAATACCCCCGCCCTGTGGAGGCGGTGGAGGCGGTGGAGGCGGGATTGGCGATGGAGCGGGACCATCGGCCACCAGAGCGCCGCCCGGCGGCGGTGGCGGCGGTGGAATAGGAGACGGCGCGGGGCCGTCTGCCAAGAGCGTGGTTCCATGCCCGATTGCAAGAAGCGGGGCATGATTGACAAGGACAACGACAGCGAACAGAGTTAGACTTACAGCGAGTGCGAAAACCCGGGTGAGATGGCGATTGTTCATGGACACCCTCCTTGAGCGGGAGGGTGAGGCGATTTGCCATGATTCGTAATCTGTGCTGCAAAAAGTTCCGGCTACGGAACAACCGGATTTAGAGATTACTCATGCTCGACCAATTCCAGACTCGGCAGCAAATCCTGTTCGATCTGACCGCCAACTATCTTGAGCCGTTGAACGGAGCCTACCAGCGACTGGCCTATCTCTCTGATTTGCGTGAGATTACCGACGGAAGGTATGTTCACGCTGAGCTTGCCAGCCTTTATGGTGCGGACGCCGTGGACCAGGTGGTCGCGGAGTGTCATGAAGAGGTTTTCGAGCGATTGCTTGAAATGCCGCTAAGTACGCAAGCAGCGGACCTGCGCGGCTATCTTAGTTCTCTGGCCGGAACATGGGAAGAAAACGTAGGGCTTTGCCGTCAAAAGTGCCAGGACTGGGTTCCACTGAAGGCGCCGAATTACCTCAGAGAGCTTTACGTGTCCAATCTGGACGTCCTTCTGGAGTTGCTGCTGGAAGATACGTCCAGGGCTCGGCCAGGTAGCTAACCACACCAACAACCTGCCCTACCACTTCAGCCTCCTCGGGCATTTGCCAGGACTCCGGGGCGCAACGCGACAGCGTGTGAGGTTGCATAATCAGGCGGGACTTGTCCTTTTGAAACCAGCCGCATCGATAACCGTTCCGAATTTCCACGAAATATATGGGCCGGTCATATTCGTTGGACCACTCGGCGTCTTCTATCCGCCGCAAGGTAGTGTCTATGAGCACAGTGCTGCCGGGTCTCAGAAGGGGCATCATGCGACGGTCCGACAAACCGACATAACCATAGCGATGCTTGCCAGAAAGGGGGCTATCGGGCTCGGGCATGGGGACAACGGAGGCAGGCCGTCTGGACAGAAGCTCTGTATTTTCTGAAGGGACGAACCTTTCCGAGGTTGAAGCTGCAACGGGCAGCGGAGAGGCGCTCAGACAGGTTCGCGGAGGAGGAAAGCTGGCACCGTCATGGAAGGTCTGACGGAAGGGAACGTCGTACCAACTGGAGATCTCCAGGGGATCGAGATGCAGGATGACTGCCAGTGAATAAAGTTTGTGGATGCTTGGAACCACGCCGCGATTCTCGATATCCGCCAGACGACTGATGTGCAGGACAAAATCCGGCCGCCCGCGATGGACGGCTATCTGGTAACTCGCGCGCTCCACGTCGCGATAGGTGAGGCCGAGGGCCTCGCGAGTTTGACGCAATCGAAGGCCGGGCGAGCGCATAAGGAACTCCTTTCGAGGACCTGGTGTCTTCTTGTGATATAGTAAATTACTACTCAGTTATGAATATGGACTGGCTTTCTGCGGAGACACGAATTGCCGCATATGTTCCTTTCTGAAACAGAGATCTGCCTATCCGAAAATGTGTGTTTTACCGACCGGCAAAGTTAGCGCCCAGGTCCCGTAGAATCGCATGCTCACTCGCTTAGGGCAAGAAACGTCCTGCAGGGAGCCCGAGGTTCGTTCACATGAATCTGCTATTCTGACTTCCTATGCAATCCATGCGAGCAACTCGTTGTCTTTGGGAGCATTCGGCCTTTCTATTCCTGGCTTGCCTATACCCTGTCGCTCCTGCTCGATCGCAACAGGCGGCCTCCGTGCCTGCGCAGGCGGAAGCGAGCCCCAACCCGGAATTCCTTGCCACTGCTGACGATGTAATGAACGAAATGAGCCAGATTACAGGGTGGAAACTCAAGTCCCCTCTGAAAAAATCCATTCGGACGCGGGAAGAGATCCACGCCTACATCCTGGAAGAGATGGATGACGAGAAGGACGCCAAGGAACGCTACGCATCAGAGAAGAGCGCGGAGGCCTTCGGCCTGCTGCCCAAGAACTTCAACTTGGACACCTTCCTTGTGGATCTTCTGACCGAACAGATCGCGGGACTCTACGATCCTAAGAAGCACGAGTTCTATATTGCAGACTGGATTCAGCCCGACGAGCAACGCATGGTGATGTCTCACGAGCTGACCCACGCCCTTCAGGATCAGTATTTTCACATTGAAGCCTGGGCGCGAGCCGCAAGACCGAACGACGACGCCGAACTGGCGCGGGAGTCCGTCCTGGAAGGCAGCGCCATGGCCGGAATGCTCGAGTATATGCTCCGGGACAAAGGCCTGAAGTTAAGGGATCTGCCTGATATCGATCCTTCGGCGTTTGTCGGGGATTTGACGGACACGCCGATGCTAAAGAAGGCGCCGCCCTTCATTAAGGATTCTCTGATGTTTCCGTACTTCGACGGCCTGCGTTTTTCCCTTGCGGTGCTGAAAACAACTGGTTGGAGCGGGTTCGACGCCATCTTTGCCAAGCCTCCGGCCAATACGCAACAGATCATGCACCCGGAGCTATACCGTGCTGGCAAGGTTGCCCTACCCATCAAAGTGGATCTTCCAGAGGACATTCCGGGAAGTGACTGGAACAAGCTGGAAGAGAACTCCATGGGCGAGTTTGGCTGGATGGAGGTCCTGAAACAGTTTTCCTACGATGAACCGGCGGAGAAGGCAGCGGCGGAATGGGATGGCGACGATTACGCCACGTTTGAGCAGAAGGATACGAAGCGGCTGATGCTGTTCACGCGTACGCGGTTCAACAGCCCGGAGGGGACTTCGCAATTCTTTGCCGGTTATTCGAAGGCGTTAAAGAAAAAATACAGGCAGCGGACGACCGAGCAGCACGGGCCGCAGGAACTGTCGTTCGAAGCCTCCGGCGACAGAGTTTTCTTCCGTTGCGTTGCCAAAGAGTGCATCACGCTGGAAGGCGGAGAAGCGAAGCAATTCGCCGACTGGATAAAGAAACTTGGCTGGCCGCCTTCCACGAACGCAGCCGCCACCGCATTGCTGAGCTTACCTAGGACAGACAGTGACAAGCCTTCAGCGAGAGCGATGCAACACCAATAACGTCAGGTCGTCCTTCTGTTTTTCAGTCGCCGAAAAATTGTGAATCTCATCCAGGCATGCGGTCAGCAGTGCCGGTGGCTCCATGAAGGCATACTTTTTGGCTAGGGAGTGCACGCGAGCGACTCCATATTCATCTCCCGCGGCGTTGAAGATTTCCGTGAGGCCATCGGTATAGAGCAGCAGCTTGTCGCCTGGTTCCAGCTGCATTTCGCAGGTTGGAAAGTGCGTCGTGCAGAACATACCGAGAGGCACGCCGGTCGATTCGCAGGCCCTCGCGCATCCGTCGGAGATGTGGAACAAAGGCAAGTGGCCCGCGCTCACGTAGGTTACCTTTCCGTTCGGTTTCGCGCTGCCGACAATCATGGTGGCAAATTGGCCGGCCGTGGTGCTTTCCGCAAAAAGACGGTTCGCGTGCTCCATCATCTTCTGCAGCGGCAGATTCTGTCCAGCAAGCGTTCGGAACGTTGCATGAAGATGGCTCATGAGCATCGATGCGGCCACGCCTTTGCCGGAAACGTCGCCAAGCAAAAAATAAAATCCATCGCCGTTTTCAATCAGATCGCAATAATCGCCGCTAACGATGTTGGCCGGCTGGTAGTGGTAGCTGGCCTGCCAGCCGTCCACGGACCAGTCCGGACGCGGCAGAAGCGCTTTCTGGATGCCAGCCGCCAGGACCAGGTCTTTCTCCAAGGCGCGCTGCTCGTCGGCTGAGAGATGGTCGATACAAAAGCGCAACAGGGGATTGCAGATCAGGCGATCGGCCTCGATCGTGTCCTGACACTGTTCACAGATGCCGAAGGTGCCGGAACTCAAGCGAGACAATGCAGCGTCGACGCTGGCGAGCAACTGGTTCAGCGAGCTGTCCGGGGCACCGGCTTGCGTGGCGGCGAGCAATCGCTCGCGGCGCAGTTCGAGTTCCGCGCGAAAATAACCTTGTTCGGTGGTGGCCATAGTCCCTCCACCGTTAGGTTGCCTTGCTGTTCCTGGGGAATCCATCCGCTTTGTACCTCCAAATTGAAACTGAATCGCAGAGGCTACGGAAGCTTAGTGTGATCGATGCTGCGTACCGATGGCGGTCGCTGCTTGGGCCAACAACGGAGCGCCGGAGGCGTCCTGGCGGCTCCTTATGCGATGCCGCAAACGCTCGACCCGGCACATGAGCTTTTGCACCTGGCGGCCCCGACGCGCGCTGGCATAAGGATCTCGAGAACGGGCGATCTGGCGTTGCAGAGTCTTCAGGCCAAGCTCGGCGAATTCGAGCGCACGGCGGTAATCGTGTGCCTGACGCTCGTAGTGTATCGCGAGTTGTTGGCAAGCAAAGATCGTTTCCTGGGGATCGTTGAGCAGGTCGTGCCAGAGGCTCGCAGCTCGCTCGCGATCGCCACGCCGTTTGGCCATCAGAGCCAATTCGCGAGTTGCTTGCGGCCGGTATTCCATGGGCAAACCTGCGTCGAGAGCTTGAGCACAGGCGGCATGGGCCAGCTCTCGTTGGCCTCTCCGCTGAAGGAATTTTGACAAGCCAAAGAGGTCGCGTGAGTCCGTTCCTTCGAAGCTGCCCTCGCGTGATTCCAGCAGGGTATTCATTTTGCCGAACAGGGCAGCCAATCCGCGCAGGTCCATCTGGTTGTGCCTGACGACTCCGGCGAGTGGTTGGCCGGTGCCGCCGCGCAGATAATCGAAATAGAACTGCGGGATGAGAAAAGAGGCGAGGTCATCTTCGCGGCGCCAGCCGAGGCGCGTTGCGTCCAGGACATGGCGTTCGAGTTCGACCAGGCGCACAGAGCCCAGTCGTAACTTCCATAACGCGCGCGCGGGGTGGAGCAGGTCCAGGTGCGCGGCGAGTTGCGGGACGCGCATGGATCGCGTCATGGCAAAGCGATTTTCAAGAAGCGGCCAGTCAAAGGTCTTTCCGTTGAAGGTGATTAGGACCGGGCGTTCCGCAATGCGCCCAGAGAGTTCGTGGAGCAAGGAATACTCTTCGTGGAGATCGCGGAGAAAGAGCTGCTCCACTTGGAGGCCACCGGCATCCCACCAGGCCAGGCCGACAAGGAAGGCGTAGGTGCCGGTGCCACCCGCAAGGCCGGTAGTTTCCGTGTCCAGGAAAAGCCACTTTTCAGGATCTTCCAATGCGGCCCGGGTACGGCGGCTGATCTTCTCGTCGCGTGTGCGCGAGAGGAGATCGAGAGCGACGGGCGAGGGCAAAGCGAATTCCGGGGTCGAGAACCAATTGCGAATCGCCAAATGCTCGCCGTACCGGTTGCGGGCGATACCGCCACCGAGAATCAGGCGGATGGGATCGGTCTCGTCCGGGGCACGAAGGTCTGCGGGACGCGCCGGGAGGGCGCGCGTGGGTTTCAGTGCGGAAAGGCGGGCGAACTTGTCGAGAGAAACAGGCATCCGTCTAGCTCATGCGCACAGACGATCCAGGATGGCCAGGGCCGCTTCTTTCGCGCGTGGGGCGAGTTCACCGGCGGGCCCGACACAGGATGGGCAACCGGTCTCGCAGGGGCAAGCGCGAATCAGTTCGCGCGTCTTTTCGATGAGCAGATCGTGAGCCCGGAAAAGTGGCTCAGAAAAGCCAATTCCGCCAGGATACGCGTCGTACAGATACAGATTCGGTTCGAAGAATTCCTTCTGGCCGCTCATCCAGGCTTCGGCGGAGCCGGAGGCAAGATCCTGCGGTTCGCTCAGAACGACAGGAGCGTCGTGGTCAGGCGCAGGGGGACGTTCACCGATGGCCGTACCGAGGTCACGCCCGTCGCACATCAACAGGAGCGTGGCCACGGATTCCATGGCGTGGAGCAGGCCGAACATCCCGGATTGCCGTTCGCTGATGCTGTAGGAAAGAGATTCGAGCAGCCGGCGCTCGAGCGTCATCCAGTAGGACGTGGTGTGCATTTCGATTTCGGGGAGTTCGAGTTTGCCCGCGCCGATACTCTCGTTGGTGAAGAATTTGATTTTCTTGAAGCCGACGACTTGAGAGCGGACAAGGACCTCGCCGTGGGAGTGCGACGCGGGGATGTTCGGGGTCTTATCCTTTGCACGCGTTGCATCCGCGATCTCTAGGATGCGGACTTGCGTGTAGCGGATCGCATCGGTGTAGTAATCGACGTCCACCTGCTTGACGTAGGCTTTGCGTTCCTTGAAGTCCAGATGCTCGACGTGGTACTGCTGCGCGCCGTGGAGATAGATAGCCTTCTCGTGAACGGTGGTAAGCGCGCTGACGAAGTCCACTTCACCAACGACAATCGGCGCGCCAGTAATATCGATGATGATGAAATTGTCGCTGGTGACCGAGCGCAGGCTGATGGTGTCGGCGGGATAGGCTTCGTTCGTCCAGTGATAATTCTCTCCGGCGCGATGGAGATAGCCCGCTTCCGTCAGGCGCGCGCAAAGGTCCTGGACGTCCACGTCGCCAAATCTCTCGCCGGGGGCGATGGGCAGCTCAAAGGCCGCGCATTTCAGGTGATTGACAAGAATTTCGAGGTTATCCGGTTGGATGAAGGCGTGTTCCGGCGTGTTGCCGAAGAAGTAGTCAGGATGGCGCACGATGAACTGGTCCAATGGTGCTGATGAAGCGACAAGCACGGCGCAGGAACTTCCGCTACGCCGTCCGGCACGACCGGCGCGCTGCCAGGTGGCGGCGATCGTACCGGGATAGCCGGCCATTATCACGGCGTCCAAAGAGCCTACGTCGATGCCCATCTCCATGGCCGAGGTGGTCACCACGCCGCGAATGCGCCCGTCGCGCAAGCCGCGCTCGATTTCGCGGCGTTCGCTCGGCAGGTAGCCGCCGCGATAGCCGCGAATCGTTTCCGGCTTGCCGGGAAATTGCGGGTTGGCCTGCTGGAGGTAGGTGAGAATGATCTCCGTGTGCAGGCGTGAATTGGCGAAGACCATCGTCTGCAAATCGTGGCTCAGGAATTCCTGAGAGACGCGCGACGCTTCATTGATGTAGCTGCGGCGAATGCCGAGGGCGCGATTGACCACCGGGGGATTGTAGAAGACGAAGGTTTTTTCCGCGGCGGGCGCGCCGTTTTCGGATTGCACTTCGACTTCGTCCTCAATGAGGCGCGATGCCAGCTCACCCGGGTTGGCAATGGTTGCAGAGCAACAGATGACCTGCGGCGTGCGTCCGTAAAACTGCGCGATGCGGCGCAGACGCCGCAACACGTTGCAGAGATGACTGCCGAACACGCCGCGATAGGTGTGCAACTCGTCGATCACGATGTAGCGCAGATTCTCGAACAGGCGCGTCCAGCGGGTGTGATGCGGCAGAATGCCGGTGTGCAGCATGTCGGGATTGGTCAGAACGATGTGGCTCCTCTCGCGGATGGACTTGCGCGCATCGCTGGGCGTGTCGCCGTCATAGGTGAAGACACCGAAGCGGTTTTGCAGTCGCTGGTTCACATCGTAAAGCTCCGCGAGTTGATCCTGGGCCAGGGCTTTGGTGGGGAACAGGTAGAGCGCGCGGGTGTCCGAATCGGCCAGGATCGCATCGAGAACCGGCAGGTTGTAACACAGCGTTTTGCCGCTGGCTGTGGGAGTGACGATCACAACATTTCTGCCTGCATGGACCGCTTCCGCCGCGGCGGTCTGGTGTGTGTAAAGCTGGCGAATGCCCTTAGCTCTGTAGGCGGCCTGCAAATCTTCGTGAACCCAGGCAGGGAACTCCGCCCACTGCGGCGGGCGGGCCGGGTAGTGGCGTACGGCGGTCAGGACTTCGCCGTCGATGTCTCGCTCGGCAAAGGTGTCCAGAACCTGAGACACTCGAGCGAGAGAAGTGGGGGTGCGCGGAAGCTCGCTGCGGGCAGCGTCAATCGGAGTGACGTTGGCTAAGCGTACGGCGAGAGAGTCGGGCATAAGGTGATTCTCCGGTTGTTCGCCTTTTGTTCGCTCAGGCTAGCATGGGGGTCGCTGCGTTGCAACCCGGATTTTTGAGGACGTGTGGAAACTGCTCCGATCTGCGATAATGCCCGCAATCCCATTCTCTCCTGTGGGGTGCAAGAAACGTATGAGCGGGAGCGAAATACGACGCGGCCGCGCTGCGAGCATCCTCGGAGACATTCATTTCTGGGTGCCCGCAATAATGCTGCTCGGCGGATTGCTGTTGCTCAGGTTCCTTCACTGAAGCTTGGCCCGGAGAATCATGGCAGCCGAATCGGAGTCCTCGTTTGCGAGCCCAATCCCGGACCTCGGTCGGCGCCGCCGCCTGCACCGTCTTGGCGTCCTTTGCGGCTTTGTGGCCGGGGCGTGGCTGGGCGCGGCGGAAGCTCCGACGAAACTTGTCAGCACCGGGATCTCGCCGATCGTGATTTCGCTCATCATGGTCATCGGTGTTTTTTTGGCGCGGTGGAGTTTGCCTGCCTTAGTGCTTGGCACAACTTCTGTTCGTGCCGACGTGGCTCGCGCTCCGCACCTGGTTCTTTGGGCGCTGCTTGCAGGTTGTCTGTGGGCCGTGGCCAACACGCTCACGATTTTTGCGATCCGCGACGTCGGTTTGAGCATTGCTTTTCCACTCTGGAATTCCAACAGTCTGCTCGGCATTTTCTGGGGATTTCTCTTTTTCAAGGAACTGCGCGATGCCGGATGGAGGCGTTGGTTCGGAGTCCTTGGGGGCACCCTGGTCATGTGCATTGGCGCCGCGGCCTTGGCGATCGCATCTGCTTCGCAGTCAGCCACGACCCACTCATCGAATGGTGTCTTCGCTGCACTGGGCGCCGGGGTGCTTTGGGGCACGATGTACATCCCCTATCGCAAGGCGTATCTGACGGGAATGAATCCACTTTCGTTCGTTACGTTTTTTACGCTTGGCGAGCTTGGCACGATGGGCACGCTGGCGGTTATCTATAACGGCGTTGCGTCACTTTGGCACGAACTTGTGGTGGCGCGTGGAGTCATTTTCTGGTTGATGCTGGGCGGCTTTATTTGGGTAGTTGGAGATCTGTTTCAGCAATATGCGGCGAAATATGTTGGCATCGGCAGGGGCATTCCTCTTTCGAACACCAACCAGCTTTGGGGATTGCTGTGGGGAATTCTCGTCTTTGGCGAGTTACATGGAAGGAGTCATACGACGTATGTGCAGGTGATTGGTGGCTCTCTCCTTATGATGCTGGGCGTTGGAGCCATTGCGCTTTCTTCTGCCAACCGGCAGGAGCAGAAGCACTGGAAAGAAGCAGCCGAGCGGGAAAGCGCGCGATATGGAGTGTCTGCGGAGTATGTGGCCGCGCGTTTCGAAGGCCGGCAAGCCACGGACGAAGCAGAGCCTCGGCGAACCGTTCTGGATTGGGTGCTTATCTTCTCGGCCACGGCCGTTCTTGCTGCCTTTGCGACAATCGCTCGCGTCCCTCAGCTTTCACTTCGTTGGGGACCTATAGTCCTGTTGGCAGTGGCAATGCTCCTCCTTCTTCTTCTTTGCGGACGTGCGCTTTGGCGCACCACGCGCTTTCATTGATAGAGTAGTCCTTGCGAATGACGAACATTCCCAAAGTAGACGTGGTCGGTGTGGGATTGAACGCGACCGACACGCTCATTCCCGTTCCGCACTTCCCCGCGCGAGGATGCAAAGTCGAGATTCACTCCGCGAATGCGTTGCTCGGTGGTCAAGTGGCGTCCGCGATTGCGGCATGCCAGCAGTGGGGCTTGCGCACACGGTATGTCGGGAAGCTGGGCGAAGATCACGCGGCGTCGCTTCATCGCGCGGAATTTGAGCGGCTTGGCGTCGAGACTCATCTTTTCACGGCGCACAAATGTTCGAGCCAGCAGGCTTTTATTCTGGTCGATCCCGGCGGGGAACGCACCGTTCTTTGGAAGCGCGATCCGCGCCTGACATTGCTTCCAGAAGAGCTCCGGCGCAAATGGATTGTGAATGCACGCTCGCTTCTCGTTGACGGCCACGACACGCGCGCCGCCGCACAGGCCGCAGAATGGGCGCGCGAGGACAAAGTGCCGGTGGTAGCGGACCTGGACGATCTCTATCCTGGTTATGAATCTCTTTTGACGAATATCGATTTCCTGATCTCCAGCCGCGACATTCCCGCCAGACTCACCAACGAAACGGACTTGCGTGTTTCACTTACGCAGGTGCATAGGCGCTATGACTGCCGATTGACGGCGGCCACTTTAGGAGAAGACGGCGTTCTGGCCTGGGATGGCGGGCAGTTTCACTATGCGCCGGCCTATGTTGTCGAGCCGGTCGACACTACCGGCGCGGGCGACACGTTCCACGCAGGCTTCCTATACGGGTTTCTGCAAGGCTGGCCGGTGCAGCGGCAACTGGAATTTGCCTGTGCCGCCGCGGCGCTGAATTGCATGGGCGTCGGCGCCCGCGGGGGGATTCAACCCGTCGCGAAAATCGAACAGTTTATGGCAACAAACACCAAGCACCGAAACGCATTTTGAAGGATCGACTTCTATTGCGCGGCGCTGGCGGCGAGTGTTTCGATCACCGCGATATTGGGCAGCAGGTCGGCGGGCAGGTTGTGGCGCTGCTGCAGATAGGAGGGCGAGTTGTACGAGATCCAGACTTTGCCGGCGGTGCCTTCGGCAACGAGGATCTTTAAGGGAAAGTCGAGAGCGACGCTGGGCGAGGCCAGCATCAGCGGCGTGCCTCCTTTGGGATTGCCGAAAATGAGCAGTTTCGTGTCAGGCATGGAAAGCCCAACTTTTTCTGCCTCGCCGCTGTGGTCGACCACGATGAAGAGCTTCACGTTCTTCGCCCGAAGCATTGTTTCGAGTTTCGCTACCGTATCGTTCACCGAATGCCGACTGGCAATTCTCACAATGCCGTCGTCGTGGGCTGCCTCAGGAGTTGCGGACATAGAGGACTCCTTCACCTTGGTGACCTTGAACGCGGAAATGTGGCGCGTGGCCAGAAGATAATAGCTCATCGCCAGTCCCAGCACACCGAGCAAGATCGCCACGCCCACAGCCAGCGCCGACGCGTTGGCAAAGGAGTGCGTCGCGTTTCTCACGTCTGCCAATAGCCTCAGGTAGCGCACCAAGGACAAAATGCAGACCAACACCCCGAGGAGAATCAAACCGGTCCCAAACCAGAGCGAGTAACCGTACGAGCCGGTATTGAAATCCGGGCTGGCCAGACGGAATTCCTGGAGGAAAATCCCAAAGCGCGCCAGGACGAAGCCAAGGGCCATGAGCGCCAGACCGGTGCGAATCCAAGCCAGGAAAGTGCGTTCAACAGCCAGAAAGTCCGCGACGCTGCCGTGTTGTTTTTGTTGCTCTTCCACCGCATTCTCTCCTGCGCCGCGGCCTGCGATGCCAAAACGTGCGGGGTTGCCACAGCGGGCCAGGAACCATAACCAAAATGTTATCCTGAGGCCGGCGCCCTTGCCGCCATGACAAAGCAAACAACTTAGGGTGTGACTTTCACCATAACGACGGAATGTGGCGCTACCTTGGCGGAATAGCTCCCCGTGAACGAGCCCATGTCCTTGTGTGCCCACAAATCCCGCACTTTGGCGGGAAGACGATTGGGATAGCCGATCTCTTCCCAGGACACGCTGACATCGCTATCCGAGGTGCCGCGATTAAAAAGGATTACGGCGCGGCTGCCATCGTTCAGGATTTTTGTCCAGATCTCAAGGTCGCCGTCCTTATGAATGCGCTGGCCTTCGCGGCCTAGCTTGTCCTGATTGACGGCGATGACTTCGCTATTCGTTAGAATCTCCTTGATTTCCGGGGTCATGGACCGGACATCATTTCCGGCAATCAGCGGTGCGGCAAGCAAAGCCCAGAAACTGAAGTGAGCGCGATATTCGGGGATCGTCATGCCACCGTTGCCGACTTCCATCATGTCCGGATCATTCCAATGTCCGGGTCCGGCAAACGGTGCAAGGTCGACCTGCAAATCGAGAATATCCACCATGCCGTACTCGCAGCAATCGCCGTTAGGCCACTTCTTCTTGCTGGTCCACTTGTCGCTGATGTCGCCCGTGGTGCGCCACAGATTCCCGATACCTTTGCCCCAGAACCACGGCTTGGCTGTGCCCCATTCGCACATGCTGAAAATAATCGGGCGGCCCGTGGAGAGCAGGGCATTGCTCATTGTCGAGTAAGCTTCCTCTGCATTGCGCGTGCCCGTGTTGCACCAATCGTATTTCAGATAATCCACGCCCCACCGTGCATACTGAATCGCGTCCTGATATTCGTGACCCTGGCTTCCGGGGCGGCCAGCACAGGTCTTCGAACCGGCATCCGAATATAACCCGAACTTCAGTCCCTTCGAATGAACATAGTCGGCAAGCGCGTTGATCCCGGAGGGAAACCGCTGCGGGTCCGCCACAATGAATCCATTCTCATCGCGGCTGACCTGCCAGCAATCGTCGATGACTACATACTGATAGCCCGCCTCCTCCATGCCGTTCGTGGCTATAGCGTCGGCCACGGATTTGATGAGATCTTCACTTACGTTGCAGGCGAATTTGTTCCAACTGTTCCATCCCATCGGCGGCGTCCGCGCCAGTGAGTTTCTTTCGAGTTGCGCGTTCGCGGGGATGCCCAGGAAAATCGTCGAGAACAAAAAAAGTCCGAGGATCGTCCAACGCATACGGCTGCGTTTCATCTGTTTTCTCCTATGGACTGTTCCATCAGTTGAAGAGCGAGCGCCTGGTTTGCCTGCGTCCATGCCAGGGGCGTGTGGCCATTGGCAATATATCTTCCGTGCTTGAGGAAATAAAGCTCCGGGCACTGTCCTTCAGCGGTGAGCTGCGCGAGTGAACGGTTGAAGTAGTGCATTTGCTTGTGAAAGCTGGCCTCGTCAGAACGGTTTGCCAGGTAGCGGCGGCCGTAAATAATGGAAAGCAGCGGATCAAAAATGCACCACTGCGCCTCGCAGTTGGGTTGCAAATGAGCGTCGCGAAAATCCAGGTTGTGACTGAAGTCCGAACTCATTTGGCCCGGGGCGAACCATTCGTCGTAGTCCTGGCAGAAGTAAGAGTCTCCGACATAGCGTTTGATCCCGACTTCTCCCTTCAATCGTGCCTGTACCAGGTTGAGAATGCCGTCCTCGTTATCCGGCTTTCCCAGGACATCCAGAGGGTGGATCAGGGAAAGTAGCGCGCAATCCACCATGCGCTCCGGCGGCGATTCAAAGGGCAGGGTGGCATCGAGGTGTTCGCGTCCCTTGGCAATCAGTTCCCGCAAGTATTCGACGTCCGCCGCGCCGGCAGCCGCCGGGCCTTTCTTATGACTCTTGGCCTCGTGCACGAAATACCCGCGCATCTGTTCGAGCCCCGCGACGACGGCACCGACGCTCGAGTTATTGACCTTGCGACCTTCTTCCCACGCGCCGCTGTCGCGATCTTGCCAGTATTCGATGGCCTCGAAATAAGGAGGGAAGTGACGATAGATTTCAAGATCGTCCGCAGACATCGGCAGGGCAAGCGTGTTTGCCAACAGAAAGCGAAACCACAAGGCCAGACCTAGAGCATCATTTTGAGCGTGCGGCCATTGCTCCTCGACTTCTCCGAGGCTGCGAGCGTCAAAACGGATGTGCGGCCGGCGGTTTACGTCTTCGTGCAGGACCCCCGCCGGGTCCTCTGTGACTTCGCGGAACCGCCGAAGCTGCGTTTTCAAATAGGCGCCCAAGCCTTGCGCGCAAGCGATGGCGGTAGCAAGTCGGCCCCGCCGGCGGAAGGAATCTGCGACCATCACATTGTCTCGAATCCAAACGTTCTGATAGCCGCTGGCGGAGCCGGGCGCATGAGTGGAGCTGGCCGCAAACAGGCCATGCGCGACCGGCATGATTTCGTGCGTGCGGTACTCAGCTAGCACCTCTTTGATCTTTGCCAGAGTTTCTGGCGTGTAGCTTTCCGCAATCAGGTGCCGCAGCAATCCGTTTTCCAGGGCCAAGGGGTGACTCCGGCGCGGCCTCGCGCATGTGTCAGATGAAGGCGAGAGGAATTTTATCCCAGCTGCGGTGATTCGGAGACAAAAGAGGGAGATGTCCCTCGAGTGAAGCCGGTGGTCCTTGTGTCCAAAATGGCAAATGGCAGGAACAAAACATTGCTTGCCGGTGTCTGAAGCAACGTAGCTTCCCCCGTCGTATCTTCATGGCATAGGCACGCTTGCACGGTTCGTTCCTGCGCGCCATTGTTACTGCTGAGGGTGCTGCGGCCATGAAGATGGGGGAACTAGGAATCAGCCCTTCGGAGCGGAGGCGGGCGCCTCGCTTTCGCTACCAGGCCAGCCTGGAAATCGAATGGGGATCCGCTCGCTTGCGAGCCCGCACGCGCGACATCAGCGAGGGGGGAATGTTCATCGAAGCCGATGACGTTCTCTGGGTCGGTGCCGGTTTTCGCGCGCGCATGGCCCTAGAAAGCCCTTTCTGGATGGACTGCTCGGTCAAGCGTGTTGAACCCGGAAGTGGAATGGGTGTTACCGTTGTCCTTCGAGAAGACCAAAGCCAGCGTTACTATCGGGACTTGCTCGCGAAACTGGCAGAGAGCTAGTCTTCCCGCCGTATACTAGAATTCATGACACGCTGCCTGGACTGTGGCTCACCACGCACCAGCGATCAGTGTCCGAACTGCGGGCTCACTTCCGCGGCTGCCGAACTGGTCTTTCGGCGGCGGCTTCTGCGCCAGATGGCGTTTTTCCTCGCAGGTTCGCTGCTCTTTCCTTATATCAGCCAGGTGTATCCCCCGCTGGACGTGGACGCCATGCTGGTGTTTTTTGGGCTGGTGTTCTTCATTGCGCTGGCCCTGGTGATTTTTCTCGATCGCCAGGCGCGGGCGCGCAAGGACATCGAGGTTCTGCGCCATCTGTTCACCGGGCTGATTCCGATTCCCTTCATTCTTTCCACGGCGCTTTTCTTGAATGGAAAGTTCGATTCGACACAGAAGGTTGTTTATCACCCCACCACAGTCGAGGGACGCTACCTGATGAAGGGCATTGTGCGCGGCACGCGGAGGTTGTTTGTCTATTCCTGGAGGGATGGGCGGAAGATTGAGCGCTTGGCGGTCGATCCGGACGATTATGACCGCTTTCAAGTCGGGGACAGGGTCAACGTGGGAGAAGAACCTGGAGCACTGGGCATTCCTTGGTTCTACGGAGTGTATCGGGCGGGACAATCCGGCGTCCCGCTTCCTGCGGAGACCCACCTGAAACCAGCCGCGCCGAAGACCACTCAAGGCGCTCCACGCCCCCCGCGTCAGTAGATGGGCCTTCCGTTCGGTCCCAGGGGGATCTGCAACTCGAGAAAGTGGCCGTCCTTTCCCAGCCGGAAGCGGATGCGCTCCATATTGCCCACATTCCTTTCGACAAAATCGGGAGTTTCGATCGGCTTGTCGGGCATGTCCGCATAAGACCATTCCGCGGAATCGCCGGTGACCTTGATTTTCTGCGGGTCGATGTCATAGACCTCCTCATCCTGCACATTTACTAGCAGATAGCGCTTCCAGAGGCGAACGAGGAAGACACCCTTCTTTTCCGAGTGATAAATGTTCCAGGAGTTGGGGGCATTTTCGTTGAAGCGCACGATAGCGAATTCCAGTGTGTGCCAGGTGAGTTTTTTTGCTTCGGCCTGCGACTGCCTTTGCGCGCGAGTGGAGCTCGGAAACGCAAAGAGAGAGACAAACCCGATCGCACCAGCAGAAAGAATCCGGGAAATCTTGCTCATTTCCCGAAACCGCATTCGCGCCACAAGGTGCCCCACTCCCATAGGCGGAAACCCGTCTGGGTGGGAATTGTGTGACCGGCTAGCCCCCCGAGCATGGCGCTTTGTCCACCGTGGTGCGAATCATGGGAGATCAGGTACCCGATAAACGCCACCAAATCCGGCTTGAAGTGGGATACCTTGCCGGCCGGACCGTAGAGAGCCTTCCCGATCAGCCCGCGGATTGCGTCAGCGCTGGCCTTCACTGAAGCCTTCATCTGCGTGCGCGTGGCCCTGTCGGGATCCAGTTTCGCAGGGTGCTTGGCGGTCTTATCCCCAGCGGAGAGCCACATGAGCCGCACATCGTGAATGTTTCCGGCAGTGGACCCGATAGAGAGACCCTTGCCGGAGGGAGGCGCTGCCCGCCGAGCGGCGTCCGCGACATGGCTCAGGAGCAGTTGATTGGTTCTTTCGTTGATGGCAAAGGTTTCCATCAACGACTTCCGGAAATCCAGGTCGGGCGATTTGGAGCCAGCCATGTTCCGTTCCTCGTTTGTCGAGTATAGGAAAAGTGTACGACAAGCGCGACACATTCGATGAGATTGCACAAGACGGAACACCGTCTTTGGGACGCGTTTGCCAGCGGAAAGGTGTAGGTGCTCTGCGCGATCTATTTTACGTTGATGATCGTCCTGTACGGAATCGCTTTCTGGCTGCCCACCATCGTGAACGCTTTTGGGGTAAAGGGCTACCTGGAGGTGGGACTAATCACCGCAATACCTTACGGCGTAACGGTGGTCGGGATGCTCCATCTGAGCCATCACTCGGACAAAGCGGGTGAGAGGCGGCTCCACTACGTCTTCACCGTAACCGCCGGTGCGGCGGGCCTGGTCCTGAGCGGCCTTTTCGCGGGGCACCCGGTTCTCGCCGTCCTTTTTCTCTCGATTGGCACGCTGGGGTAATTGGGGCCATGCCGCTGTTTTGGCCTCGGCCTTCCGCCTTCCTGGCGGGAACGGCCGCAGCAGCCGGCATCGGCATCGTGAACTCGGTGGGCAATCTGGGTGGCTTCGTTGGACCCAATATTGAGATCTGGGCAAAATCGCTTTCCACAGACAAATCCGTTCGAGGTTACATCATTGCGGCAATTCTGGTGATTGGGGCTCTGCTGACGTTTTTCTTAACCCGAGGGATCTGCGGGCTCGAATTAGCGCCGGCGACAATTCCGAGGCATAAAAAATTTGAGGGCGCTGGAACCTTGCGATTCTCGCGCCCTCTTTTGATTGTGCTGGCAAGTTTTTTACGCTTCCCGGCTCAATCTTGCGGCAATCTATTCCTTGGGATTGGTCTTGGCAAGAGGGCTACGCGAGATTTTCTGTGTATTTCTGTGCATCACTGTGCAAAACGGCCAAGTCAAATGAGCATTGGCGCAGCCGGGACTAGTCAGAACGCCAGTTTCAAGGAGAATTGGATCTGCCGGGACGGTCCTGCAGTTTTGCTGATGGTCCCAAAGCCGCTACCCAGTACGGTGTTGGAAGGCAAACCGAAGTTTACGATATTGAAGATGTTAAAAAACTCCGCGCGGAACTGGAGCACTCCCCATTCGGTGCTTCCTCGCCCCAAAGGAGTGTTCTTAATGATCGCCAAGTCGAACTGGTGAAAGCCGGGCCCACGGAAGGTATTGCGTCCGAGCGTTCCGAAATCGCCCTGGTTGGGACCTGTACCCCCGGGAAGATGGATGGGGATCGAGAAGAATGAACTGTTGTTCGCCCCTCGCCCGAAATAGTCCTCACGAATCGTGCGACTGGTGGAAAAATCCGGCATCGAAAGCAAATCGGGACGGTCCGCCCCTCCCGAACCCGCTCCCGTCTGTTGAATGCCGGAATACACGGTGAACGGCGGACCGGTCATCAGGGAAGTGACGTTGAGCAGTTGCCAGCCCGCCGTAACTTTCTTTCCCAAGGGACCCAGGAAGCCCATCCGGTCGAACGGCAGCATTTGGATTAGGCTCAACGAAAACACGTGAGTGACGTCGAAGGTCGAGGGGCCTTTATCTGCACTGGGATCTCGAGGATTTTGAAATGGCGCCTGCAAAATCACCCCAGCGTTCGCCGGGATCCCTCCCAGAACCGTGCTGGTGTCGTCGAGCGACTTGGAAAAGGTGTAGCTCGCTTGAAAGGCCAAGCCATATCTCTGGCTGTTCTTGCTGATGCTAGTCTGCAAAGCGTTGTAGGTCGAGTGCGAGCCAGGCTGCATCAGCATTTCCGGACCGTACCCCCCGATCGCCTGGCCTGCGGAGTTGAACTGCGTGAATGGGGCGAAGGTCGAGTCGGCGCCGCCGTAGCCGTTGGGCGAGAACACATTGGGCACGTGAACTCCGGCAATTCCGACGTAGGCAGCGTTCCACTTCACCTCGCCAAAGTCGTGATCAAAGCCTAGCGTGTACGTACCCAAATACCCGTCACGAAAATGGCGCGACATGATTCCTGCGGTGAGTAACTGCGGCTCATGCCCGGGTGTCAGTGCTTGCACGTCGTCGAGATAGCGCTGCACGTCGATCTCCGTGTTCGCCGGAACATTCGCGCTATCACCGTTCGGAAATAGGGGAGTTCCGGAAATGGAATACACCGTGGGGAGTTGCAACGGAACGGCCGTATTGTGAAATGGCACGGGCGTACCTGGAAGAGCCGTCACCAGGGGTTGGAAAACCAAGGGGAAGCCGCCGGTCACGAAATTGTCCTGCCACAAATTGGGAAGCAGACGGTTAATCGCCGCCCCCACATGCCATGTGGTGTGCTTCGTCGCCGCGTAATCGACTGCGACACGCGGTCCCCATCCACTCCAGTCGGTTGGATATATCGGTTGAGGATGGAAGAGAAAGACCTGCCGAGCACCAGGAGTAAGGAACGAAGCGGGTTGTCCGTCCGGCCCGACAGGATAAGCGACCGAGGTGCGGTTCTTGGCCTCCCGGATCGGGGAATTAACCTCGTAGCGCAAGCCATAGGTGACGTTCCAGCGCGGTGACAATTTCCAGCTGTCCTCGAGATAGAAGTTGTAGGCGTTGCGCCGGACGGCTGCTTCGTCGAACTTGTCTCCTTGCGGCGTGACACTTGCGGCAGCGGTAACCGAATACGAATAGGGCGTAGCAGTCAGCAATCCCGTGAGTGCATCCGGCAGAGGAGCCCCTGGCTCGATATTATGCAGTCCGCTCGCGGAGATGATCTGAACCGGAGAGTAAGCCGTTCCGCCGCCAAACGTATACACCCCGTTCGGATTCATACCGAAAATCGTGGCGTCCTTGTTCAGGCGCACTTCTGCCCCCCATTTGAGGCTGTGCGATCCTCGGGACCAGGCCATATCGACCTTTGCCTGATAAAGGTTGCCGTAAGAGCCGAAAATCGATCCATCCGCGGTGTTGAAGCCGTCGTACAAGCCGTCGCCATACGCCAAAGCGGGATCGGTGGAATCCTGAGTAGGGAAGATCGGAGTGCTGCGTACGTAGCCAAAAGCCGCATCCAGATTCAGCCGGGAGGATATCGTCTTTTGGTAGTGGATGGTTGCGCTCCGCTGGTGATCGTAGAAATTCACGCCAAACAAAGGATCAATCGCGGTTTGGTCGGGATTGGTGGTCGGCCCGGTCACTTGATTCAAACTAAAGCGGCCGAAGAGCATTGAGCTTGAAGAGAGAGGGTGATCCACGCGAATGGAAAACTGGTCCGTGTTGGTCACCACCTTCGAATACGTCGCGTACGTGCGTGCGCCAAATGCTCCTTGGGGGTCATTGGGAAGGGGATAGCGATTCACTAGAGGGGCGATCTCCGGATTGACGGGCACAAACAGCGTATCCCCGGGAAATGTCGTAGTGTCGATGCCTTGGCGTTCGTTTGCGGTGGGAACGGCAAACACCTGTGTGGTGCCGAGTACTTGACGGAATCCCTGATACTCTCCGAAGAAATAGGTTTTTCCACGGCGGTCATAAAGACCGGGGAGAATGAATGGGCCGCCAATGGTCCCGCCAAATTCGTTGCGGACAAACGGCGGTATCCGGCGGGTATCGACCCCGTTGCTGTGGTCAAAGAAATTGCGCGCATCAAACGCCGCGTTGCGGACGAACTCAAACGCGCTGCCGTGAAAGTCGTCCGTTCCCGTTTTGGTTACCACATTTGTGAAGCCGGCGGCACCTTCCCCAATCTCCGGCGGCATTACCCCGGAGCTCGATTGCACCTCCTCGATCGCGTCCACGTTGAAATTTGCAAACGTGGCCCCTCCCATTTCCGGATCGCTCGTGAATGTGCCGTCCGTCGCAAAGACCGAATCCACGCCGCGTTGTCCGTTGACGGAAAATTGCTGGGTGAAATTCGCGGCCCCGTTGCTGTCGGTCATGGTTCCGGCGGCGAGCAACAGCAGCTTGCTGAAATCACGCTCATTCAAGGGAATGGAAGAGACTTCCCTGCTCGAAAGGCGTCTTGCTTTATCTGACTTAGTGGGGGGCTGGTTGCCCTGCTTGATGATGCGTAGCGTCCGGTCCTGCAGAGAGAGTTGAAGATCCACGGCGAGCTGCTCGTCCTGCTTCACAACCAGGGGTTCCGGAGTGGTCCATTCTTTCTCGGCCACCTTTACGGTGACGCGATAGCTGCCTGCGTCCAGTGCGCCAAACGCGAAGTTGCCATCGGCGCCGGTTGTGGCCGTGTATTCCAGCTCCCCGGCGCCGGATCTCAGAAGGATGGTGGCGTTCGAAAGTGGAGCGCCGGACTCGGTCGTCGCGATGCCCGTCCAGCGGGCAGCCGCCAGCAGCGGCGACACGCAAAAAAGAAGGAGCACACAAAGGCAGCCCGCAGAGTTGCTTTTAGCGCGGTTCTGCTTCAAGGCGCCATCGAAGTTTCCTGGCACTTTCCTGTCTTTCCACAGGTTCAAGTGAGCGAATCGAGGACCTGGATTGGGATCGGCGAGCTGGGCCAACTGGCTCCGTAGGTGCACCAAATCGATTTTATACTAGCGAAAACAGGAAGTGAAAAAAAACTGGATGGCCGGCGGCAGCACAAAAAAATTGAGGGCGCTCGAACCTTGCGATTCTCGCGCCCTCTTTTGATTGTGCTGGCAAGTTTTTTACGCTTCCCGGCTCAATCTGTCCACACTCCATTCCTGGTGGCGGAACTTGGCAAGAGGCCTCGGCGAGCTTTTCTGTGGAAAGTAATGCGGATTGTGGAAAAAGAAGTACAGCGTTTTACCCCACGTTCGGGAAAGTGAACACCGCCTTGCCGTGGTTTCCTGCGGCGACGTAGAGTAAAGTTCGCGGGCCTCGTCGAGTGTGCCGTACTTGGCAATGGATGCAGGCCGGAGGTGGCCGGCCTCGAACAGAGGCGCGAGCGAGTTGAGAAGGCTGGCACCGTCGGTGACGGTCAGCGAAAGGGAATCGACACCGAGGAGGGTCAGGCGCCGGTAATAGAAATCGCGAATATCGAACCTGACGCGTCGCGGGGCGGCGGAGGTAATGACCACCTGGCGGCCGAGCAGCCCGAGGGTTGAGAGCACCGGTTCGAAGAGCTCGCCGCCGACGCAATCGAAGGCCACATCCACACCTTTCCCCTCTGTAAGTTCCTGCACCGCCTCCCGCAGATTGTCTTTGCTGATGTCGACATAAGCCGAACAGATCGAGCCCGGCGAAGCTTTCCCGCACAGGGGGCTTGCGGCCCACGGCGATGAGCTTAGCGTTGTGGGTCTGGCCGAGTTGCAGCCTTGCGATCCGGTGACGAGCAGCGTTTCACCCACTTGTAGCTTTGCGCAGCGGAAAAGGCCCTGGTAGGCAGTGAGGAAGTTTACGCCGACGCAGGCTGCCTGCTCATAGGAAAGATTGCCCGGCTTGGGGGAGACAGCTTCCGCGGGGATCATCAGAAATTCGGCGTGGCTGCCGTCGCGCGTGAAGCCAATGTCTCCGCCGCTGCCCCAGACTTGCGTGCCCACCAGGTAGGGAGCGCCTTCGACGACGATGCCGGAAGTCCCGGCCGGGAGTGCGTGGAGGGGTGGTGCGCAGCATCCTGCCCTGGAGATTCTTGACGTCGCTCGGATTGATGCAGGCGGCCACGATCCGGATTTTGACTTCGCCAGGGGCCGCCGCGCAATCGGGCATCTCTTTGACGGAAAGATTTTGCAGATTGTCGGCAAAAGCCGAGAAGCGAACGGCTTTCATGACATGGTCCAGGACGAAATTGTGAAAAGTGCGAGGAGATCACCATTGGTTGGATGGTGAGGGTGGAAGGCCGGGTACAATGCTCGGGTGAGTACAAAACGAGTGAGCTTCCTATTCCTTTCCATTTGTTCCAGCGTCATTTTGATTTTTCCGGCAGGGGCACGGCGGCAAAACACCGACGAAAAGGATTTCCCTTTTACGTGGGACGACGGAGCAGTGGTGCGCGGCGATCTGCAGCAGAAGTGGATCGCGCTGACCTTCACGGGAGGAGACTACGGAGAAGGCACGCAGGCAGTCTTGGATACACTCGAGAAAACGAAGGTCAAGGCCGGGATTTTCGTTACAGGCGGATTCCTGCGCGAGAGCGAGCGGCGAAAACTGGTGCAGCGCGCGGTGCAGGATGGACACTACGTTGGTCCGCACTCGGACCAGCATCCGCTCTATTGCCCATGGGATGACCGCGAGAAATCCCTGATCAGCAAGACGGACTTCCAGAAGGACCTTCAGAAGAACATTTCAGACCTGAAACAGCTTGGCGCGCTTGACTCCGGGCCGATCTATTTCATTCCACCCTATGAATGGTTCAATCGCGACCAGGTGCAATGGGCCAAGGAAATGGGCGTTCGGGTGTTTAACTTCTCGCCGGGGAGCGGATCAAACCGCGACTACATGCCGGAGAGCGATCCGAATTTTGTGTCGTCACAGAAAATCTTCGACGATATTCTGGCGTACGAGAGGAAGGATCCGCATGGTTTGAACGGGTATATCTTGCTGTTGCATTTAGGCGCGGACCGGAAGGACAAGATGTTCCGGCTGTTGAAACCCTTGATTGTTGAATTGCAGTCGCGAGGCTATGCATTTGTAAGGTTGGATCGAATGCTGATGGGAGCAGAATAAGGAAAGGAAGATGCGAAAAAGGGAAGCCAACCAGGCCTTGCTGGTTCGCTGAAGGATGAATGAGACAGTGGATATAATGCAGAAGATCGCGAGGGGGCACATTGACGAAGAGACTGTGGCGGGTGTTGGAGCGTGTGTATCCGCGATGCAGCACCATCACGCAGGCAATTGCCTATAACGTATTTCTCGCATTTTTTCCCATGTTGCTGCTGGCCGTGGGAATTGCCTCGACATGGATTGGAACCAAAGCCGGGATGCTCGATGCGTTCCGCAACTTCACGGACTTCTTGCCGCCGGGGAGCCAGGGAATCGTAGGGGATTTTCTGGAACGCCGGGAAGGGGACATCTGGAAATACGGATTGGCGGGCGCTGCCGGAGCGCTGATCGGTGGAACTCAGGTGATGAAGCTGCTGATGCAGGGCATTCACCTCATTTATGACGAAAACGAACGGATCGGATTTCTCCACCGGCAGTTGCGCGGGCTGTTGCTGCTGTTAATCACCATGGCTCCGATCGTGGCTGCCGGCATTCTGGGCGTCTTTGGCCGGCCGCTGCGGCATTGGCTGACAGAGCAGTTGTGGCACCATGCGCCCGTGCACAGCATGTGGCTGGTATTTTTTCCCCTGACCGCGATGCTGTTGGCGATGCTGGCGCTGACGGTGATCTATTGGGTGGCGCGACCCAAGGAGAAACACTTAAGCCACGTGCTGCCAGGGGCAGCCATGGCTACATCGCTCTGGTGGCTGGTGAACGCCTTGTTCGGGTTCTACGTCCGCAAGATGCCCCCCAACGTCGTGTATGGAGGCCTCGGAGCGGTGATCGGTTTGCTGATCTGGATGCAGATTTCGGCGGTGATTGTCTTTCTGGGCGCGGCTTGGAATGCGGAGGAAGCAGCGGCGAAAAATGGAGGGTGACGCGTGAGGAAGGTGGAAGTTGAGACTTATGCGGGTTACAAAGCCGACGAAAGACCGATGCGGCTGAAGTTGGGCGGGCAAACGCTCGAGATCCTGGAAGTGGAAGACCGTTGGTATTCGCCGGGGGAGACCTTTTTCCGTGTGCGCGTTGAGGGTGGTGACCGCTACGTGCTTCGGCATACGGAGGCACAGGATGTCTGGAGCTTGGAAGGATACAGGAGCGGGGCGAACTAGGTTGGAGGAATCCAGGAGTCCAAGTGTGAAGCCTTCCGGAACCGAAGAATGCATCGCAGAGAATTGATCAAATTTATAGGAATTGGGGCGGGGATGAGCCTGCTTCCCTCTCATGTGAAGGGCGTTTTTGCGGGGGAGGCCAAACCCGACGCCACTCTACGCATTGCGCCTGTGGAACTGGAAATCGCTGCAAAGAAGATTGTGAAAACGACGGCCTACAACGGTTCCATCCCGGGACCCGTACTGCGTTTTCGCGAAGGGCAGCGCGTGTCGATCGAGGTCATCAACGACACGAAAGAACCGGAAGTGACGCACTGGCATGGACTGTTTGTTGCGCCAGAAGTAGACGGTTCGGTGGAGGAGGGAACGCCGCTAATCCCGCCGAAGGGTTCGCAACGATATGCGTTCGAAGCGCGTCCTGCGGGGACGCGCTGGTACCACTCGCATGTTTCGGCCGGGCGCAACCTGAATCGCGCTACGTTCACTGGCCAATTCGGAATGTTCTACATCGAGCCGCAGAGCGAGGCGGGACGCTACGACGCGGAGGTTTTGCTTTGCCTGCATGGGTGGAAGGCGTACCTGGGCACCATGGGGGGAGAAGGATCTCTCGAACCAGTCTATGAGTTGTACTCGATCAACAGCCATGCCTTGGGGTTTGGAGAGCCGATTCGCGTGCGCGCAGGACAAAGAGTATTGTTCCGGATTTTGAATGCGAACGCCACACTGCAGCACACGATCTCGCTGGCGGGCCATGCGTTCGAAGTGATCGGCCTGGATGGCAATCCTGTGCCCACACCGCGCAAGGTGGATGTGCTTTCGCTCGGTCCCGCCGAGCGGGTGGACGCGATCGTCACCATGAATTCGCCGGGAGTATGGATTCTGGGGGAGGTGAGTGAACAGATTCGGAATCAGGGCCTGGGAATCGTGGTGGAGTATGAGAACCGGAGCGAAAGTCCCCGCTGGATTGCGCCAGAGAAGACAGAATGGGACTACACCTTGTTTGGCCATTCACCCGACCGCACAGGGGAACAGGTGCCGGCAGCAGAGCAAGTGGAAAAAGTCCCGCTGGTCTTCCGCCGCAAATTTGCGGGGAACAATTGGGTGGACCACTGGACGATCAACGGCAAGGAGTACCCGAAGACGGACCCCATTCTTGTGCAGGAAAATCATCGCTACAGGCTGCAACTTGACAATCAGAGCGATGACGATCATCCCGTTCACCTGCATCGTCATACTTTCGAGTTAAGAAACGTAGCCGGCAAGAACACAGCCGGTGTGATGAAAGATGTTGTGGTTGTGCCGAGGCGGAAGTCAGTTGAAGTGGGACTGCTGGCAGATCATCCGGGGACGACTCTGTTTCACTGCCACCAGCAGATGCACATGGATTACGGATTTATGACCTTGATGCGTTACGTAGGATGAGGACGAGCCCGGTGATGGAAACCGGTCACTTCGACAAGGTTGCCTTGACATCATCCTTCCCTGGGCGTACATGGTTGTTCAGAGCTCCATCCCCATGAACGATGAACGGAGGTCGCCATGCCCCGCTATGAGTTTTACTGCGAAGATTGCAAAAAGCCGTTCGAGGTCATCCTGACGCTTGCGGAATACGAAAAGGGCAAGGTCAAATGCCCAACATGCGGCCGAGAACACGTTCACCAGGAGGTGGCCACCTTCTTTGCGGTGACCTCCAAGAAGAGTTAACGAGCGCCACGGCCCCAGGGGGCGAGGCTGTTATTGGGAGCCTACCGCCGTACTGGGTGGCGGCACGTGCCCCTGAGTTTTCCCCCAACACCAAGTGTTGTGAAACCCTGAGGAAAACGGCATCCTTGACGCCTGGAATCGTGCCTGCTCGCGATAAAGACAAACGGGGCGAACGAACAAGGATAAAGAGAGCACAGGATGCTCCCTTTTGCGCATAGCGCATAGAAGGTCGATAACGAGATCCGGATTCAGGGACCAACAGACTGTGGACTTGCGTTGACACACCCAAGAGCAGGACCTATAGTCAAACCAAGAGTCCCACCCGCGCAAAAATGACCAATGGGGGCAAGGGAAGGGATGGCACTCGGGCCTGCTAACGGAATCCACTGCCTTCAGCGGTTAAGCTGGTTGGCTGTACTCGCGATTTTGCTCGCGGGGATGCCGGGAGCCCGCGCTCAGGAACCCAACACCCCGGCCGGTGGCCAGTCGAATGCCGCCGCCCCCACGGCGAAGAGTTCGGACAGCCCCTCCGCTAGGCAACAAGAGAAACAAACCGAACTCTCCAGCAAAGACACAAATACAACATTCAAACTCCGGGTAAACCTCGTGCAGGTGAAAGTTCTGGTGCGCGATGCCAGGGGAGACTTAGTGCGGGATCTGAAGCGGGAAGATTTTCAGCTCTACGACCAGGGAAAGCTGCAAACTATTTCGACGTTTGGCGTGGAGACCGCCGAAACACGCCGCAAGAGAATGGAAGAGGCGGCTAAAACGCAGCAAGACGCGAGCGAGCAACCTCAGGACCATGGAGCGGCGCTTCCCGAGCGCTTTGTGGCGCTGGTGTTCGACGACATCCACCTGGAGATGGAAGATGCGACGGTTATCCGCTCAAGCGCGGGGAAACTCGTGGGTAGCATGACGCCGGCGGACCGGTTAGGGCTCTTTGGGACCTCAGAGCAGTGGAAGCAGGAGTTTACGAGCGACAAGGCGGCGTTGCAGCAGGCGCTCCTGCAAGTGATACCGCGGCCGAAGATGGGGAAGGTCTTTGCAACAACCAACTGCCCGGACGTGACGTATTACATGGGGGATCAATTTATGAACAAAAACGATCCGATGGTGCTGTCGGTTGTAACGGACCAGACGTTGTCATGCATGTATCAGGGGGACCAGAGGATGCTTAAAGCAGCCCAGAACATGGCGTCCTCTGCTTTGCAGCAGGCTCTGGTTGCGGGAGACACAGACAACGACTACACCTATCGGGCGTTGGAAGATGTGATCCGGCGGCTGAGCGCAATGCCCGGAGAACGGGTGCTGGTGCTGGCGTCGCCCGGTTTTCTGCTGAGTACGCAATTCTTGGATGAAACGGGGATCATTGACCGCGCAAACCGGGCAGGCATTGTGATCAACACTATCGATGCTCGTGGCCTATATACGCCGGACACTTTGGGGGATATCTCCCAGCCGATGACGGATACCCCAAGGACCACCGCAAGCTATGCCAGTTACCGGACCCAGGAACAGCTCGAAAACCAATATGTGCTGATGGACTTTGCGAACGGGACGGGCGGAACCTTCTTTCACAATTCGAACGATCTGGAAGGGGGACTCGAACGGGCGGCCTCGACGCCGGAGGTTTCATATGTCCTGGGATTCTCGCCGCAGAACGAAAAGATGGATGGAAAATACCACGGCATCAAAGTGACCCTTACCGAGAAGCGAAAGTACAGCATACAGGCGAGGCGCGGGTACTACGCACCCAGGAAACTGAATGACCCGAAAGAGCAGGCAAAAACAGAGATACAGGAAGCAGTGTTTTCTCAGGACGAGATCCTCGACCTGCCGCTGGACTTGCAGACCCAGTATTTCAAGACCGGAAGCGAGGCCGCCCAACTGAGCGTGGTTTCTCGAATCGGATTGAAAGGGATGCACTTCCGCAAGTCGGAGGGCAGGAACTTCGACAATCTGACGGTGGCGACGGTCATATTTGACGACAACGGGAATTTTGTGACCGGTGGGGAGAAGATCTTGGAAATGCGGCTGCTGGACAAAACCTACGATCGGTTGAGCCAGACGGGCGTGACCATGAAATCGAGTTTTGAGTTGAGACCGGGCAAATATATGGTGAGGCAGGTGATTCGGGATTCGGAAGGCGCACAGATGGCCGCGAAGAATGGGTCGGTAGTCATTCCGGACTGAGCAGCGATGGGGGCAATATGAAGGCGAGAACGAACTGGACATTGATTGGGTCTTTCGGCGTTTTGCTGGTGATGGTGTTATTGCTTGGGGCGCAGGGACTGGGGGCTCAAGCCCAGCCGCAAGCGCAAGACGCCGCGAAACCCGCGGCGGGAACGGAGCAGGCGGTTCAAACCAACACTGTGATTCGAGCGGAATCACGAATCGTTCTAGTGGATGCGGTGGTGACCGACAAAAAAGGGAAGTACGTCACCGAGCTGACGAAAGGCGACTTCAAAGTATTTGAAGACAACAAAGAGCAGACGATCACGAGTTTTTCTTCCGAATCGGATGCGGCAGTGCAGGCCGCGGGGCAGAAACACTACATCGTCTTGTTCTTTGATAACTCGTCAATGCAGACCGGAGACCAGGCGCAGGCAAGAATTGCCGCGACGAAATTTATCGAGGGCAGCAACGGCCCAGACAAATTAATGGCGGTGGTGAACTTCGGTGGGACCTTGCAGCTCCGGCAGAACTTCACATCCAATGCCAAGCTGCTGGAGGCGGCCGTATCCGGGAATAAGGCGCCCAACATCGAGACGAACGGGCAAACCGATGCCCTGGTGGCTGGTGGACAGGCGACGCAGCCGGTTATGGTGGCTTCGACGGGAATCCCAACCCTGAGTAATGCGGAAGCGGAGTTCGGAGTGCGGTCGATGCTGCTCTCGATTCGCAGCCTGGCCAAGAATCTGCGCGGCGTGCCTGGGCGGAAAATGTTGATCCTTTTCACGGCCGGCTTTCCGCTGGACACCGAGAACATGAGCGAGCTGACGGCAACGATTGATGCTTGCAATAAAGCGAATGTGG
>Ga0187782_10000058_pt1 | contig 58756 bp, 67 predicted proteins | sample 0715_SJ02_MP15_2_FD_132454 | JGI IMG/M metagenome (GOLD analysis project Ga0187782, IMG submission 132454) | Tropical peat soil microbial communities from peatlands in Department of Meta, Colombia - 0715_SJ02_MP15_20_MG | ecosystem: Environmental > Terrestrial > Soil > Wetlands > Peat | place... | reverse complement strand
GAAGTCGAAGCCGTCGTACGTTGGGCGGACCGTGAAGGAATCGCGCTCGTCCCTCGAAGCGGCGGAACGTCGGTAGTTGGAGGGGTCGACCCCTTGCGGAACGGTCACCGGGCGGTGTTGGTGGTCTCGGACCGCCGACTTTCGAATGTCGGGCCTATCCAACCTGAACGGCGAAAGGCGACGTTTGGGGCCGGCGTCCTCGGCCCGGAACTCGAGGCTCAGCTTTGGAAGTCCCAGCTCACATTAGGTCATTTTCCTCAGTCCTTCGAGCGATCCGCCGTCGGGGGGTGGATTGCTGCTCGGTCGTTCGGTCAGGCGTCCACCCGCTACCAGACTCCTGCCGATCGCCTGGAAGGCTTCACGATCGTGACCCCTCGTGGAACCGTCCGTTGGTCCCGGGCCAATCAGCCTCGGGAGTTCCCTGACCCCGGGGCGGTTGTTCCGGGCAGCGAGGGGACCCTCGGCGTCCTCGTCGACGCGACATTGCGGGTCGAGCCGCTGCCGCCTTCTACGATTTGGCTCGCAGCCATTTTTCCGTCCTGGGCGGCCGGGGTGCAAGCCATCCGCCGAATCGTTTCCTCGTCTCCCCTTCCTGCGGTGCTGAGACTTTCGGATGGTTCCGAGACCGACCTCACCTTCGCTGAAAGCGGATGGGAGACGGGTGGCCGCTACGAGCTATTGCGTCGGGCAGCCGCCCGTTTCCTCCGGTTCCGAAGCGAAGGCCCTCGGCGGGCTTGCTTGATGATCGCGTCGTACGAAGGGTCCGCCGACGACACGAAAGCAGGTCGCCGAATGTTCCGCGCCGGGCGGCGAGAAGCGAGGGGCGCGTACCTCCCCGCAACGGTCGGGCACTCTTGGGAACGGTCGCGGTTCCGACCGCCCTATCTTCGCGACGACCTTGTGGAGCGGAACTGGTTCGTGGAGACCTTCGAGACGTACGTTACTTGGTCGGCGCTCGACCACGTCAATGCTGCCGCGCGTGCGTCAGTGACAGCCTGGGCGCACCAGCAAGGCGCGCGGGCGTACGTGGGTGCGCATCTCTCCCATCCGGGGACCGACGGCACGAGCCTCTATTTCACGGTCATCGCCCCCCAAAAGCCGGACCAGGAAGAGGCCTCGTGGTACTCGTTCAAGCTGCTGACCGCCGAGGCTGTGGTATCGGCCGGGGGGACGGTGAGCCATCATCACGGAATCGGGAGGTTCCATCGAGCGTGGGCGAGTCGGTCGCTGCCGCGCGATTGGCTCGAGGGATTGAAGACTCTCAAAGCTCGGTGGGACCCGAATGGGATCATGAACCCGGGGAAGACCCTCCCCGAGGGATGACCTATGTCCGGCGGACCCGTGGTTCCGGAAATCTCAGCCTCGGCTTCGCCGCCCCGTTCGCAGAGGCTGGCCCGACTCGAGGACGTTCGGTTCGACGCGGTCGTCGTGGGGGGTGGGATCACGGGGGCCGCGGTCGCCGCCGAGACAGCGCGTCGGGGCGCGTCCGTGGCTCTCATCGAACGCGACGACTTTGCCGCCGGGGCCTCGGGACACACGTCGAAACTTCTGCACGGCGGCCTTCGATACCTGGCCCAAGGGCGGGTCCGACTCGTTCGCGAAGCGCTGCGAGAGCGTGCCTACCTCCTCCGCCAACTCGACCCGACCTGGGTGCACCCCATCCCCTTCCTCCTGCCGCTCGACGGGGACCTTGGCTCCCGCCTCCGCAATCGATTCGGTACATGGCTCTACGAGCGGATTGCTGGTCGACAACGCCTTGGTCCGCGCCGTGTCCTCAGCCGGACCGATGTGCTGGGCATGGTGCCGGCGCTGAATCCCGAAGGTCTCCGAGGCGGCGTTCTCTATTGGGAGGCGATCGTCGACGACGTCGCCCTCACCTTGTTCCGAGTGGAATTGGCCGAGCGAGCGGGGGCAGTGGTGGCGAACCACGTCGAAGTGCTCTCCTCGCGGTCCGAATCCGGGGGCGGATATCGTCTGGGAGCTCGGGACACCCTCTCCGGTCAATCTCTTTCCATCCGAGCCCGACGGGTGGTCGACGCCACCGGCGCGTGGATGGGACGCGTCTCGTTCTTGGCGCAGAACGCCCCTCGATTGATGCCCGCGAAGGGAATCCACCTCGTATTTCGACGAGAGAAGCTTCCCATTGAGGTGGCAGTGGTCCTGACGGGGCCCGATGCTCGCCCGACGTTCGTGCTTCCCGCGGGATCGCTCCTCATCGTGGGAACCACCGATACGGCTTACGAGGGTGACCCCGCGGAAGCGATTAGCGAACCCCCGGATCTCGATTACTTGTTCCGGATTCTCCGCAAGGGATTCCCCTCGGTCTCGTTCCGCGAATCGGAGTTGGTGGATGTCTACGCGGGCGTTCGTCCGCTCCTGGCAGGCTCCGCGGCCTCGACGTCCGAACTCTCCCGCGAAGACGTGGAAGCAAGCGACCTGCGTGGGGCCGTAGCCGTCGCCGGCGGAAAGCTGACGACACACCGCGTCATGGCGGCCCGCGCCGTCGAGCTCATGGCGCTATCCGAACCCCCGCCGTCCGCTTCGGGTTCCGGGTCGAGTCTCCGCCCTCCCCCTTCCCTCGCCCAGGGAGCTCTCCCGATGTCCGAGGGCACCGAGCTACTGGCACGGCTCGTGCGCGGGCCTCGACCCGACGATTGGACGGACCTCCGGCGTCGGGTAATCTCCGCCCTGACGGACGGACAGGCGGAATCGTTGGAGGATATCATCGACCGCCGGCTTCACGCCCTGAACCGAAGAGAGGCCGGTTTCGAGACGGTGGTCCGAGCGGTGGCCGCCGTGGCGGGGGACGTGCGAGGGTGGTCGGAGCGGATTCGAGAGGAGTCGGTCGAACGCTACCTCGAGCGACGAGCACGCGAGTACTCTGGCCTAGGAGCTGGTTAGGATGAGTGTACCCGCCGGGGTCGGCATTGTTGTGAACCCGGTCGCGGGACGGTTCAAGGACCGGGATCACTGGAACCCCGTCATCGCCCAGCTCCGTGAACGGTTCCCGACCGCGCGGATCCGGATGACCGAGGGGCCCGGCGACGAACGACGGGCCGTCGCTGAGCTTCTGTCCCAGTCCGCGCGTAGGATCATCATCGCCGGAGGAGACGGGAGCGTCCACCAGGCGGTCGAAACGCTCCTCACCTCGCATCCGGACCCGGCGAACCGCCCCGCGGTCGGTTTCGTCCCGCTCGGGAGTGGCAACGATTTTGCCCGAGGGCTGGGAATCCCGATGGACCCCATGGGCGCCGTGCAATCCCTAGCGAGCAGTCGAGAGATTGCCGTAGACATCGGTCGGCTCACGTTTCTCAACGAGATACCGGTCCGCACGGTCTTCTGGATGAATCAGTCGTATCTTGGGTTCGGAGCGCGCGTCGTGGACCGGGTGTCCCGAGGATCGCGGCCGGCCGACCAATCCGCATACGTCCGCGCTTCCTTGCGCGAACTCCTGCACGCGAGAGCCCATCGGTACGCGCTCCGGAGCGACGACCGTCCGGAGGAGTGGGCCGAATCCGTGAACCTCCTGGTCACGAACGGGCGGTATTCGGGGAGTGGGATGTTGACCTCGCCCCACGCCGACCCCACCGACGGGGCGTTCGACGTGGTGTTCGTCGAACCTATCGGTCGGCTTCGTCTCCTCCGGGGTCTCAGTCGGTTTCGGGCGGGGACCCATCTCGAACTTCCCGAAGTTCGTACGTGGAGGGTGCGGAGTCTACAGGTGCGAGCCGAGCGGGCAGACGAGATCGTCGAGGCGGATGGCGACATCGTCGGAAAGCTTCCGGCACGGTACGATGTCATCCCGGGCGCCCTCCGTGTCCTGGTCCCCCCGTCCGGGGCGGCCGGGACATCCTCGGTTCCCAGGCCGTGAGTGGTCGCTGCGGCTTGCGCGCTTCGGCTCGTAAGGACGGCTGAGACCGCTCCGTCCGTTGGACCCGGTTGAAATGGAGCGTCGCGATACGGCTCCCCCTGCCGTTCGCTAACAACGATGGCGTGAGGATTTTCTATGAGGTGGAAGGGCACGGGGCCAGGTGAGATGCCCTCGCTCACTCGTGGGCAACGTTGCGTGGGTGAAACGATTCGCACAATGAAATCGAAGGTCACCGCTGGGGAATTCAACGCCCACGTGAAACGTTGCGCTCACTGCCAGACCGAGTAGGTGGCGGTCGTCGTGACATTGACCGTGTAGCACGATCCGGGGGGCTCTACCGGCCACACGGTCGGTTGGAACACAACGGGCGCATTGTGGGAAGGAAAGCTCGCATTTCCGAACATCCCCAGTTGATCAATCTGCGCGCCAAAATAGGCATAGTAATCGACCGCGGCGGTCGCGGTCCAACGAATGTGGACCATGGCCCAGAGCGGAAACGTGCGTTCGACGTTCGGTATGTAGATGCTCTTCGGGCAGGAGGTAATCTCCTGGGTCCAAACCATCGGGCTCGACGGGTAGAGTCCGGGTAGAACGGCCGTCCAGAAGACAAAGGTGAGGGCCACGGCCACGGGACAGCCCACCAGGAGCCCCAGGTCCACCGGTCGCTGTCGCCATCGAATCCTCGGGGGACGCCAGGGGGGAGGCACCGGCGGTGGCAACGGCAATCCTGGCAGGGACATTGTCTCACTCTACGGCGTGAGAAGTGGTCGTCTCCTCCGTGGAGCGGTAGGAACTCCCGAGGGCGACACTGACCATGAGAAGAATGAACGCGATGAAGAAGAGGGCATACGTCGGATCCGTAGACTCACCGGAGTCTGGATTGAATGTCACACCGCCCCATACTTGTCCGAAGAATCCAGCCACCAAGAGCAGGACGCCCGCCCAGAACGTCCAGCGTTCGACCGGGATCACTGGCAACAGAGTCTTGTCGGCCATATTCCGCCTTGGCCCCGGAGAACCTCGGGAGCATCAACGTTTTCGAGATGGCCTGACCGGTCGAGTCGAGTAATCCGCAAGCTGGAACCGTTGTTGCCCCCAGCCATTTCGGTGAATGGAACGTAGATGGCGCACTCTCCTCAGCCTTCCTTCCGGTCGAACGGAAAGTTCCGGCGGTGCCGGCAAGGAAGTCGAGCCGCCCGTCCGTTCCCTTTCTAGGAGTGACCGCTCGACCGCCCACTATACGGAGCGGGACCGTCCTGCTCGATAGCTCACCGACTGGTTTAATCCCCGAGTCCTCTACGATGCACGAGAGGTCCCAGCAGATGTCGTCCATTCTCTCAGACGCAGCACGGCGCGCGACCCAGTACCTTGATGGGCTTCAGGAACGCGGCGTCGCGCCCACGGCGGAGGCAGTTCGCGCGCTCGACCGATTTTCGCGTCCGCTGCCCGACTCCGGCAGCAGTGCGGAGAATGTGGTCGCGGAACTCGATGAGGTCGGATCCCCGGCCACGGTCGCGAACTCGGGTGGGCGTTACTTCGGATTCGTCATCGGAAGCGGCCTACCCGTTTCGCTTGCCGCCAACTGGCTGGCGGGAAGCTGGAACCAGAACGTGGCCATGGAGGTCATGTCACCGGTCGGGGCGCGACTCGAGCACGTCGCGCTCGAGTGGACACGGGATCTTCTGGGTCTGCCCGCAGATGTCCAAGGAGCGTTCGTGACCGGAGACACTCTCGCGAACTTCACCGCACTCGCAGCCGCTCGGTATCAGGTGCTGAAGAGCCTAGGGTATGACGTAGCGAGCCAAGGGATGAGCGGCGCGCCGCCGATCACCGTCGTGGTCGGGGAGGAAGTCCACATCTCCGTCCTGAGAGCCATCACTCTCCTCGGTCTAGGACGCGACAAAGTGGTCCGAACGCCGGTGGACCGACAGGGACGGATGGAGGCCGAGCGGCTCCCCAAGCTCAGCGGACCGACCATTGTCTGCACCCAGGTTGGTAATGTCAATACCGGAAGCTTCGACCCGGTCCGGGAAATCTCTCTTCGGGCCCATGAGGCGGGAGCTTGGGTGCATGTCGACGGCGCGTTCGGACTCTGGGCTCGCGCGGCACCTCGACGACGGGCCCTTGCGGACGGTGTCGAGGCGGCGGACTCTTGGGCCCTCGACTGCCATAAGTGGCTCAACGTTCCCTACGACAGCGGGATTGCGTTTGTTCGCAACGGGCCGGCCCTGAAGGCGGCGATGGCGACGGGACCCGCCGCCTACATTCAGGGGGGTGAAGCCGGTGAGCCGTTTGATGTCACGCCGGAGATGTCGCGACGAGGACGGGGGATCGATGCCTGGGCGGCCCTGCGGTTTCTGGGACGGTCGGGCGTCGCGGACCTTGTCGAACGGTGTTGCACGTATGCTCGACGCTTCGCAGATCGGTTGAGTGGCGCGGGATTCCGCATCCTCAACGATGTCGTCCTGAATCAAGTCCTCGTGTCCTTCGGCGACGACGCGGCGACTCGACGAGTCGTCTCCGAGATTCAACGAGAGGGCACATGTTGGTGCGGCGGAACTGTGTGGCATGGCACGACCGCGATGCGCATCAGCGTGAGTTCCTGGGCCACGACCGAAGCCGACGTCGACCGGTCGGCCGATGCGATGATCCGGATTGCGCGTCAATAGTCACCCTCCCGAGTGCACCAAGCATTCCCGCCCCCTCCGTCACGGACCGGTCGGACGTATCCAACCTAGTCAGATCGACCGTGCCACCGAAGTCGACGTGAAACTGCGGGAGTCCGGAAATGCAGGATTCGGGCTCGGAAACGTGGTCGACGGGCCGGCTCGAGCATCAACGCGACCGGTTAATGCGTCCCCCGCTACCGTCAGAAAATTTGCCTCCCTTCGGGGAGAGTCTATGAACATGTTCCCTCCGTATCCCGAGCCATGCAGCGCGCGCCGGCACCGCGAGCGAAGACACCTCCGTGGACTCCCATTCGTGACCCAGACGGGCGTTACTCGACCGGAATCCGGGACTTCGATCATCTGCTCGACGGCGGATTTCCCCGTGGCTGCCTCGCGCTCTATCGGATGGACGACACGGTCACTCGAACCGACCTCGACCTGCTTTTGTTCCCGTCCCTCCTCAACCTCCTGTATCAGTCCCGCGGCGTCCTCGCAGTACTGCCTTCCCGTGATTCCCCCCGAGAGTTCCGCTCTCGGCTCACCCGATACGTTACTCGTCGTCGGTTCGACAGTCGTGTTCGGATCATCGACTATGTCGGCGAGGACGAGGGCCCGAAGTATGTGGTCAGCCTGAAGTTCGTTGGCGAGGACGAGGCAGCCCACAAACGGGGCGCGCGAGTCCGTTCGGCCGATGTCGCCAAGATGGAAGCGGCCGAACGCGCGGTCCAGGGCCATCGCCGGCGTGCGTTCCTCGAGCTCTACTCGTTCGAAGTGCTCGACACCCTAGTCGGCCCCGAACAAGCCCAAAGGATGTTTTTCGTCGGGATCAAGAGGGCCCGAAGTGTCGGGAACCTCATGATCGGGCTGCTCGGCCCGGGACTGGCCTCGGAAGCGGGAGTTCGAAGGATGGCGGACCTGGAGTTCGAGCTGCACCGCGGAGACCTAGGGCTCACCATCCGGGGAGTTCAGCCGTCCTTTGCCCCGCATCTCGTCACACCGGACCGTTCCGACGCAATGCCGCATGTGTCGTTCGCCCCGTCCCCGTCGTAAACAGCCCACCGTGCCGCCGTAGAGCGGTGCTCCGCGAGCGAACATGGGCCAATCGAGCTTCAGAAGCGGACATCCAACCCGGGTCCCAGCAGGGGAATGCCCCGCGTTCTGTAGTAGGTGCAATGACTCTTGCACCCATCTTTTGGAAGCGACCCCGAGGGAATGGCGCGAAGCTCACCGCGCTAGCTCGTTGATGTCTCGGGTGCTAAGCAAGGCCTTGGGAGCGCCGTTTTTGGCGGCGTGAATCATCGCGCGTCCCATCTTCTCGGTGGTGGTGATTGAGTTCGGTGCGACGCCTGCCAGCAGGAGGACAATCGGGGACAAGACAGCATAGAGGACGCGATAGCTCCGCGTCTTCGATCGGATTCCGTGGAGGGGCCGGATGATTCCCGGTCGGAACATGTACGCGGCTTTGAACCCTGCGCGAAGGAGGGCATTTTCCGTCTGGCCCTTTACGCGCGCCCACATGCTCCGGCCGTGCTCGGTGCTGTCGGTTCCCGCGCCAGAGACGTAGATGAATGTCATTCCGGAGTTGAGTCGTGCTAGGGTATGAGCGACCGAGATCGTGAGGTCGTACGTAACGCGACGGTATTCCTCCTCGCTCATGCCCGCCGAAGAGACGCCCAGGCAGAAGAAGCACGCATCGTACCCTTGCAGGTGATCCTGAATCGGCGTGAGACCGTTTAGATCGGCATGGACGACTTCCCGTAACTTGGGGTGCTGTTGCCCGGTCGCGCTCCGCCCGACGGAGAGAACCGATTCAACCTCGGGGGCAAGGAAGCACTCTCGCAATACTCCCTGTCCGACCATGCCCGTTGCTCCGAACAGGATGACCCTCATGCTTCGTCCAACCGAGCTCTCATTGGCGCACCCACCCACGGGATATGAAACCCTGTTCGAATCGGAACATCATCACGAAGGCGTCTTTGCGCTCTGGTCAATCAGGGCATCGAGCTGTCGGATCTCGTCAACGTCCAGCTCCAATCCGGTAGCGGCTAGATTCTCTTCCAAATGTTTCTCGGACAGGGTCCCCGGAATCGGCAACATTACGGGAGACCTCTGAAGCAGCCACGCGAGCGCCACCTGCGGGGGCGTTGCCTCTCGCTCCTTGGCGATCCTGGAAAGCGTGGGGTCGCTCGCCAAACTGCCTCGGTGGAGAGGAAACCAAGGAATGAAGGGGATTCCATGCGCTGCGCAGTACTGGAGGACGTCCTCGCCGTCGCGCTCGAGCAGGTTGTAGCGATTCTGGACCGAAACCACGACCACTACCTTTCGCGCTCGCTCGAGCTCTGAAAGCGAAACATTGGAGACTCCAATGTGCCGAATTCGACCGTCTCGCTGAAGGTCGCGGAGCACCCCGAGGCTATCTTCAATCGGTGCGCGGGGATCGACACGATGCAACTGGTAGTGGTCAATTCGATCCCGGTGCAGTCGGCGCAGACTGTCTTCGAACGCTGTCTTGAGATGCTCCGGTCGGGCATCGGTGCCCAATCCTTCACCCGTCCTGATCATCCCACCCTTGGTGGCCACCAGGACGTCTGTCATCGAGGGGGGCACGACGTTTCCGATCGCTTCTTCGCTCGATCCGGATTGATAGATGTCCGCCGTATCGATGAAGTTCACGCCGAGCTCGATTGCCCGATGAAGAATCGCGCGGCCTTCAGGCGATAGAGTTACCCGATTTGTCCCCAGGCCCAAGCGACGGACACGCCGGTCCCCTACGCGAATCCAGTGGCTGGAAGAATCCTCAGCAGACACTCTTACCCCTTCCGCTCATGGCACGGCGTAAGAATCGTTTGCCTTCGCCTAGAGGAGGTCCGCCATCATCAGCGACGTCAGGGGCGTGGTTGCAACCACTCTTACACTCGCTTGCCACCCTTGACCGGCGCGTCGTCGCCCTCGCCGGAGATCCGTGACGGCGGTCAAGTCGTCGTTCAAGCAGGTCCCACGTCGAACGAACGAGGGCTCAGGCCAAGTGCCTTCAACCGCCCCGCTATCAATGTCCTCAGTAGCGAGTACGACGAGCCAAGGACTGGCCGAGCGGGGGACCTACGGAAGAATGGTGATCTTCCCAGAACGTCCAAGCGAAACCTGCAGTTTTCCCCGGAAATCCTTGACCCAACCGTCGGTGATTTGAATCTTCATCCCGACCTGGTACTTCGCAATGTCGTCGCCCCAGAGCGTCAGGGTTGTAGTCCCGGTAGAATCCTGAAGAGTGGCGTCGGCCACCGAAGACGTGCCTCGCGAGGTCGTTACCTGGCGCGGAGCGGAGATTGCAGTGATTGACGCAGAGAAGGTCGCGTTCTGGTTAGCGCGGATGCTCACAATGTCGCCCATGGCGGGTCACGGCACCCGAGCGAGGTTAAACCACTTTGCCCAGCCTTGACCGCACTGGTCGGTTCCCATCGACAATCATCCAGGTGGGACGTCAAAGCTCGATGCGTGGAAACCTTCGACCAAACGGTGCAACCACTGTTACACCTGAGTTGCGCCTCGGATACGTCACTCGGCGGGCCAGGGGCGAAGATTCATGGCAGCGCTCGACCTTCAGCGTCGTACAGAAACTCGTCGATGTCTTCTCCTTCGACGACCGAGGTCACCGCTGGCACCACTCGCGCTAAGCGACGGGTGCCCGATGATGTCCCCCTCGCGATCGTCTTCGTCGGCGTGGCAATCTCGGCCTTCCTTGTGGTTCCGGCAGTCTTCGCGGTGGCGAACTACTACGAGGACACCACGACCGTCACTATCACGAATGTCTCTTGGGACGTGGTGCTGTATGACGAAGACCAACACGAGTACACCATCGCCTGTCAAACGCAACTGACTGGCGGCGGACTGCTCGGTGCGCCTTCCCCCATACCGATAGGGGTCAACATGTGTCCGTACAGGGCTCATCCGGGGTCGGACTACAACGCGTCGATCATCGTTTCGAGCTTCTTCCAGAACTCGACGATGAACCTCGTCACGCCCGCTCCGTTTGAACTCGTGTCCACGACTCCCAGTCTTCCGGTACTTGTGCCTCCGGGCGGATTTGAAATCACGGTGGAGTTGAAACTTCCGACAACAGCCGGTCAGTACGTCTTTGCGGGAACCGAAACGTTCAGTTAGCGAGTCAGCCTTAGCAGGCGCTCAGCATTGGTGGCGCATTCGCGTCGGGCCAGGCGTCTCGGGGTCCGAGTGCGGCGCTCGGAAAATCTTCACGGAGTCAGCTGAGTGCAACAACTCTTGCACCCAGACTTCTTCTGAAGCACTCAGAGGTTCGAGCACCGCCTTGGGATCGTTCAAGCAATCCAAGGGGGCCCAAATCCTAAAGGAAGGATTCCATTCAGGGGATTATGGGCGTCCGACTAACGGTTCGCGTGCAGTTTCCCGATGGGAGTCCCGTCTCGGGGGCCCAGATTAGAGGAGTGAACCACGACGCGTGGAGTGCAAAACACCGGGACTGGCCGGCGACCACAGATCTATCAGGAACCCACACGTGGGACTCTATCGACAAGGGGACGTTGGGCGACCGTTACACGTTTAGTGCCACAGCCACCGACCTTCGAGGCGACAAATGGGTTGGCGAGGTCGCGGTTCGTTTGTCGAAGGACACTGACTTGGTTATCACGCTGCACAGGCCGGACTAGCCGATGATGCAAACTACTGTGCCTCAAGTGCAACTCCCGATTGAGTACGAGCCCTCGTCGAGTAGCCCGGTGTAAGCATGCCGCAAGGAAAGTTGACCTTCCCAAGGCTCCAAACATTGCTTCACAACCATCTTGAAGACACTGTGGGTCGGCTCACCGACTTCGAGGTCACCTTCGCAAAACTAGAACGAGGCGTTTGGAAGGCGAACGTTGAATTCGTGGTGAAAGGCGGTCGCGAGGACGCTCCCGATACCGCGTCGTTCATGGTCGACGCAGACACGCGGGAGGTTCTAGAGTTCCGAAAGGGTAGCCTCTGGAAGGAGTAGGTGTGGGGTTCATCAGGATGCCCGCGAGCATGGAAGGAGCGAATTCCTCGGCGGCCATCCATCTGTTACTCGACACGGGCTCACGACGCAATGTGATTCGGAAGCGGCTCGACTCGAAGACGAATGTGTACTCTATCGGAGTCTCGACGTACCGAGGTGAAATCTACCTTAGGTTGGCCAACGACTCGCCGCTACGGGGAGAAGATGTGGACTTTCCCGGACTAACCGTCCTGGGCCGCCAGATTCGACCAGTCCCCTTCGTCATCGTGGAGGATTTGAAAGAAGAGGCAATACTGGGCGCACTAACCATGCAACAGCTCGGCATGACGCTTCACCCACAGTCCCACTCGGCCCGGTTGGGTGGGCTGCAGTAGCTTGGAACTAAGATTGCGACACAACCGGCAGTAGATTCCCCCCTGGCTTCGAAGGCACTCGAATCAACTCTGGTATCGCCGGGTGACCATGTCGATGCCAACAAGAATCCAAACGATGACGACGCTCAGAATGATGGCAGTCAGTTCGTTGATTCGAAGTAGCTGAGGAAGGTAGACGGCCAGGGCGACAAACGCAATCAGGATTCCAAGCCACTCCCACCAAGTCTTGGGGAGCAGGTCCCGCAGGCTCGGTGATTGGGCGTTGGCACGAGCGCGCGCTCTCTTGTGGGGCGAGGTTTGACTACTGATTCGTCCTCGCGATCGGCGCACGGGCAGGGGTTTCCCCGATGCAAGCCATCGTTCGACATCGTCGACAGCCTTCGCGAGAACCGTTGCCAATCTCGCCATCTTGGTCGACAGTCGAATCGCTTCATGTATCTCCGTGAAAACAGGCGGCGAACGATATGCTCGTAGCAATGTCGTCTTGGCGTTTTGAATGACCTGTTCAACCTCAGTTTCGAGCTGCCTGTGGGGTTGAGAATGCTTCCATTGGCTGAAAAAGGAAGCCGCGGCTTGGTCGAGCGAGTCCCGATCAAGATCGAATCTGTCTTCCAAGTAGTCCAGCGCCTTATCAGAAATCAGTTTCCCAATCGCGTCGCTTCTTTGAAAGGACCGTAAGGCCGCATCATAGCGGGCCCCGAACCCTCGAGCGAAATTCAATTGATTCCGGAGTTCGCTCAGAACCGGGTCGGTGATTAGCAAGGGCGATGATCGCATCGGGGATCGCTCCGACACTACGTCTCTCCGGTCAATCTATGGGATGCGAATCATCAATTAGTTGGTTTTCGGACTAAGTGCAACGAGTCTTACATCCACTTGCCGCGAGGCGTGGTTGCCCAGCGGCCCGCCAGTCGGAGCTACCGGGAGGACGCCCCCCGGGGAGGTGGGCTCTGGCGAAGCCAGACGATTCCGAATCCCGCCATCACGATTCCTAGGCAAAGCAACGCGATCGACACGACGAGGTAGAGCTGGACCGCCGCCGGCCCCGGCGTACCCAAGAGCAGGAGGGCTCCGATACCCAACAAAGCGACGCCGACTAAGATGAACATCCCCGCGATCAGGCGGGGAGGGCCGCGAAGGAGAATGGACCAAGCGACCATTCGAAATGCGAATTCGGTCGCTCGGTAATAAAACGGATTCCCGAGCCTCAACGCGAGATGCGGAGTGGCTGAAAGGAGTCCTGTACGCAGTGCTCCAGCATGATCCACTCGAACCGGATTCGAGACTGGAGGCGCGCGCCTCGACGTTCGTCGCTCAACGAACTCGGTCAAGCAGTGGGACTCCCACGTCGTCGTTCGAGAAGCCACCGTCCCGCCTTTGGACCAAATACTTCCGCAATTGCACCAAAAACAGGGTCACTATCCGCGTCTCTCGGCGGTTCAAGGAGCCTCTCATGGAGAGAACGCGAACCCAGAACCGCTTCCCGATTGTCTACAGCGCCCCGTTCCTGATAGCCGCCGGTCTTTCCGTTCTGATACTCATCACGGACAAGAACCTCCAGACCGACTTTGGATCCGTGTCGAGCGGATACTTCGACCAGTGGTATCTGATTCTCGCGACCGCGGTGGCGGACGTCGTCGGGGCGATCTTGCTGCTCGTGCTTCGAAGCCGCCGAGCCGTTCCCGCGGGCGTAATCGGCTCCGCCTCGCTTGCGGTACTCTTGCTGGCCGGAATCTTCACCTACCAGCAGGTCGGGTTCGCGTCGGCTGGTCAGATGGCGAATTACCTGTTTGGCATCACCTACTACGGCGGCGACATCCGTTACCTCTACGACATTCTCCTCGCCACGTATGTCGTGACGTTCCTCGGAGGGGTCGTTGGCCTGGTCGCGACTCGTTCGGAAAACGCGGCGTCCGAGTCGGCCCAGACTCGGACGTCAACGTCCGGATAAACCGGTACCCCCAATGGGGCCGTCGGTTGCAATCTGCCTTGCACACAGATTTCCGTTTGATGAGCCAAGACTCGGAGAACGGTGCGTTTATCCCGCGAAATCCTCTTGCGGACAGCGATGCCGAAAGCTCCGGAGCCGGTGCCGCGCGGATTCCATACGGTGACCCATGTGATCGTGGTGGACGACGGGGCGAGAGCGCTCGAGTTTTACGCGAAAGCGCTCAGTGCGAAGGAAAGAAATCGGGCCCTCGGCCCGGGTGGGAAAATCTGGCATGCCGAGATCGAGGTAGGGGATTCGGTCATCATGCTCAGCGACGAATTCCCCGACTCCGAAATGAAATCGCCGAGGAGCCTACGCGGCACCTCCGCCTCGGCCTGGCTCTACGTTCCCGATGTCGACGCTGCGTTCAAGCGGGCCGTGTCGGCCGGGGCGAAGGCCGTCCAGGAGCCTCAGACGATGTTCTGGGGAGATCGATTCGGGTCGTTCACCGATCCGTTCGGACACACATGGTCCCTCGCCACGCACGTCGAGGACGTTTCTCCCGCCGAAAGAGAAAAGCGCCGACTGGCAGCGATGAAGGCGATGGGCGGGAGCTCGACCTGAATCGGTGAGAGTGGAACGAACTCGGCGCGAGAGCGCCGACAAGACGGGGTTCTCCAACAGGAAGCAAATCTCGTCAGTGGCACCCGCAGACTTGTTCGCGCTGCCGTGACCCTAGCTACTTGTTCCCTGAAACCGCGGTATGAGTCCTACGTCGAGGATCGGCTCCGACCCCCCACGGCCGTCCTTGACCGAGGATCCGATGCGGGCCTGAATACGATCGCGAGGACCCCTCCGATGAATGCAAAGATCAGGCCAATCAAAACGCCGGAGTCGGCGTAAAAGGTGATCAGCGAGACCGCCAGCACGGCGATTCCGAATCCCAGGTGATACTGCGGTTCGAGCAGAATGTAGATTCCGAGCATGATGATTGCGAACCCGAAGAACGCCGCCAACCCTCCCAGCCATGCGGCTTCGGTTGGGATGTTGTTGAATACCAGCGGTGTCGCGGCGTTCGCGGCGATCGACCCGACAATTCCCTCGATGAGGAGAATCAACCCACTTAGGAGAACCAACCCCGAGGCCACGAGCGGGCGCTCGATTTTGGCCGGTCCACGCACGGGTTGCGCTTCCATTTGCCGTACCAGTTGAACGCGAGCGAACGTGAAATTACCCGCCCCTAGAAGAACGCATCGCATCAGGGCACGAGATCAGGATCACCCCGAGTTCGGCTCCGAGCATGGTGGAAAAGTAGATGCAACAAGTCTTGGAATTTCGGCAGGGAGCCGTCAGAATCGGAGGTACGGCCGTCACGCGAAACAACCGCCATCGGCCTGGCATGTCCCGGCCGCAGCCGATCGGGCCGAGGACGGACTCGTCCCGAAGGGTTCCCGAGTCGGCTCCTACGGAGGGCGCAAGAGTGCGGCCACTTCGGGGCGCCGCAGTTCTTCGCGGACGTACGCGACTCTTGGCCCGATGTCGTTGTCCGTGCCGAACCGGTGGGCGACCTCCTCGACCCCGTCGAGTTGATGGACCGGCACGCCATCGATCACGTTCGTGACGATCTTCTCGGCGTAGGCCCGCCAGCGCTTCGTCAGGAGTCGAGTGTACCAGACCAGCGTCGGAGTGGCGTAGAGAATCCCATCGACCGACTGGGACCCCTCGCTCGCCAGGAAGTCGAAAAACTCCTTGCCGGTCCGATTACCCGAGAAAACGGTCGAGTTGATGACGTCCAGAGGGACGCCGCCGAGGGCGAGGAAACGAAAGCGACAGAGCTTTCCATCGTCCCAGTCGAAGGCGAGTCCCGGTTCCGCCTTCAGGCGCGCCACGGTCGCGCCATAGTCCGAGGTCGCCACCATCACGTCGACGTCCCGCGTGGTCGTGGCGGCCCTCTGCGCGATCGCCTGGCCGCCGACGACGACGTATCGGATCCCCTCGCGTCGGAGGATCGTATCCGCGGCCTGAACCTCGGGGTCGATCATGCGGCCTCCGCGACCGGCGGGTTGTTCTTCTCGACCCAACGGAGCTCCGAGCGGGAGAGTGGGGAACCGACCTTCGGAATCGCCGGCGCGAACTCCTGCAGGCGCACGCGCGTGGCCGGAGCCTCCACGCCTTCGTTGCGAACCCGACGATAGAGCTCGTTCGGGTCCAGTTGGTGGCGGTTTCGCACGGCCACGAGGCGGGCGGCCAGAGGATCGAACCGAAGCAGCAGGGTGACCATCTCGGCGATCCCCGGGTCGCGGAGCGCGTCCGCGTCCTTCACGGGGAGGATCCGGAAGTCCGAGGAGAACTTTCCCGACAGCTGCGCCGGGACCGCAAGCCAAGGGCGAAACTCGACCGGATAGCCGTGCCGAGACACCCAGTCCGGCGTGATAAGGACCGCCGGCACGTGGTGTCGGCGGAGGGTCAGGACGTCGTCGGCCGAGCGCACCCGCGGACGGTATTCGAGGCGGGGTCGTCCCCGGCTCCGAGGTGCCCTCGACCGCATCTCCTCCGGGAGCGGACGCTCGCCGGATTCCCGAAGAAGGCTCCCTTCCATCCGCATTCCGACCTAGGTATCGTTGTGTAAATATATATATTATATTTCGCCGAGCCGTGGTCGACGGTGGTCGCGAGCCCTTTTGCGCACCCAATGATCTACGCGAGCCCTTGGCCAAGCTTCTCGCCCGTCCCAAGTGATTCCTTCGACCGCGAGAGGCCGGTCACCCTCGACCGGGCGGTCTATCGTAGTGGCGGACAGAACCCGGGGCGCACCTCCCGAATCATCGAGGGGTGGCTCGAGAGTTCTGAAATAACAGCCCAACGAGCCGTTTGTCGTCCGCCACGGCCACGGTTTCGGCGAATCGACATCGGAATTTGGCCCGGGCCATTGCCTCGATCACCTGGTCCCGAGGAATGAGGGTAGGGTGAGCGATTGCCATCCCTTTGGCCATCGACGGGGGAAGCTTCCGGCCGGGAGTGACGGCCGTTTCCATGCCCGGGGGATTTTCCTGGAGCACGAGGCCACAGAGCCTCGGCCGGAGGCCCGCGAGCGCTTTCACACCGACGCGCCAATCGATGTGCTCCAATACCAGCGACGCCAAAACCAGATCCGGCGCCGCAGCGAGCCGGGTTCGTTCGAGGTCGTCCTCGATTACCGTCGCCGTGAGACGCCGCCGGGTCAGGCGGCTTCGGAGTACCTCGAGGAAAGTTGGGTTAAGGTCGGTGAAGGTGAGGCGAAAGGGGCGGAGGACTCGGGCGTCGAGGTAGTCCAGCATCTGACCGGTTCCCGCCCCGACGATTGACACCCGGCTTCTCGCTGGGAGCGCGGCCGCGCCAAGAAGCGACCGGGTCAAGGACGCAGCCGCCTGGGCTTGGCCCACGGCGGCCATGTGCTGCTCGTAATCCTCTGGAGTAACGATCTCGGTCCAGGCCCGACGCGAGGCAGGATCCATATTTCCAGCCCAAATCTCGGAGAGTGACAAAGTGCTGTCGCCATGCAGGTTATACAGGTCGAGGGGACGAATCCTCACCACCAGCCGGAACGCCCGCAGGGGTCCGGAGACCTTGGGACTAGCTTCGTCGGGGATTCGGACCTTGACCCTTGGGGTTTAAGGCGGAGGAAAAATCCTAATGAATCGGGGTACGGCATGCCGTCCGCGAACCTTGCGACACCGCCTGAGACCTTGAATTGGCTCGCCGTGGGAGAGTCCCCTGCAACGATCGAGGAAAGCCAGGCAGACCGGCTGAGGCGGGGCCTCCCCTACTTTTCGATTGGTGCGGGACTGCTCATCGGAGGCCTAGCGGGGGTCTGTGGTGTCATTCTTGTCTACGGCGGCCGCTGGCCCACCCCAACGTGGGTGGAGCTGTTCCTCGTCATCGCGATTCCGGTCGCGGGGGCCTCGTCCTTCGTCAACCGACTCATGGTACCGTGGCTGATTCGTGCCTCCACCCTCCATGTACGCCGTGTTGCCATTTCGAGCGGCGAACTGCACATTGAGGATATGTCGGGCCACGTGACGGTCGTCCCGTTGCAGCGGGTCGGCGTGTCTTCCACAGTCACCGAAGAGGGTTGGATGGTGGTCATGATTCAGGCGGGACGTGTCACCCCACGTTTCTGCGTCCCCGGGGTCGTCGGCACGACCATCTCCAGTGCCTTATCGCGATAGTCGAGGCGAAAGGCTCGCTCGTCCGGTCCATAGGGTCGTGCGGGATGCCGTCTGGGTCCCACGACCCGCCTGGGACAATCGCCACTCCGGGGCAACGCAGTTCCGGTGTGTCACCGTGGCCCCGCCCACGGTCAGATGAGTCGACCCGTCTCCCGCCGGCGGACATCCCGGAGATAGAAGATGAGTTGTTGGAGGTTCGTCGCATCCGGCGGCATCAGTCCGAGGAAGCTGTTCGTCCCCGTCATGGTCCCAAACTGATACTGGCCCGCCCCGTAGCCACCGACCGGCGTCCCCCCGAACGGTTGGACCCAGATCGAGCTCAGTCCGAGGATTCGGTCCGCGATGCTCCGCTGCACGATCACATCGGAGATCGTCTCGAGGGGAATCGAATCGATCGAGTAGCCGATCACCCCGCGGCGACCCACCGTGCGATGATTGGTGATCCAGTAGCGGAACTTGCGGTAGGCCAAGGTCGCGTAGACCACCGACACCACCACGATCACGAGGAAGATCCCCACGAGGATGCCGGCAACCGCGACGAACGTACCGAGGGCAAGTCCGCTGAACACGAACGAGATCGTGAGCGGGACGATGAAGACGAGGAATATCAGCGCGCTCAGGAGGCCGCCGATCATGAGGCGCCAGCGGAGCCGGGGATTCGGGATAATCTCCCGAAAGATCACCTCGTCCGCTTGAGGGTGAAACGGAAGGTCCGGGGGTACCGGAACGGGCTGAAGGTTGAGCGTCGTCGGGAGCGAGAACGGTGGCGGCACCGAAGGGGGTGCGGTCGGTCCGACCCCGACCGCCGGGGGAATGGGTCCGGGCGGCGGCCTCGACACCCCCGGCGGGGCCACGATCGGCGAGCCGCAAACTTGGCAGAATCGGGCGTTATCGGGGATCGAAGCACCACAAGAATTGCAGAAGGCCATCACCCTCCCGAGGTGGCTCGGTTAGAAAGAATTTCTGGGAACCGACCGCGAAGCGCGTAGGGTCTCCCGAATCCGGCGGAGGGCTTCGCCCCATTCCGACAAGCGAGCACGGCGTCCGAAGGCTCAGCGGATCCTCGAGTATCGACCTCGGTGCCGAGCCAGCCTTTCCTCGGCTCCTCGGAACTTCATGACGGAAGGCGCATAAGCCACGCTTCCTTCACGTTCGCATGCAGTCCCCCGGCCCTCGTCGGATCGTGATCAAGGGGTTCGTTCCACCCCCGGAAGGCAAGCGCGTCCGGGTCGATGTGGAAGGTCAGGCGGTCGCCGTGTTCAACGTTCGGGGCACGCTCTTTGCGATCGGCGCGGATTGCACCCACGAGGGCGGTCCTCTCGACGAAGGCGAGCTGGACGGACACCGGGTCGAATGTCCCTGGCACGGTTCCGTGTTCGACCTTGAGACCGGGAAAGTACTGCGGGCTCCCGCGGAGACTCCGGTCGTCGCCTACCGGGCGTTCATAGAAAACGATGGCCTCGTCCTGGAACCGCGTCCGTTCGGCGCCGGCGTTCCCGCGGGCCACTGAGGCCGGGCGAGGGAGGTCCGGCATGGCCGCTCCCGGGACCGCCGACCTGTTGCTCTTCGTCGCGGGCATCCCCGGCGAAGCGGAGGAACCCGAACTCCACTCGTCCATCGTTCGGTGGTTCCTCGGCACGAACGCGGAGGTGCGGTTCGCGCGTTGGCGGCGCGACCGAAAGCAACGTTCGTCGGAAAGCGCGGTTTCGGCGGAACCGCTCGCGTCCGATGAATCGCCGTGGCACCTTCCCCGAGAGGTGGTCGCGTCCGTCGAGCTCGTCTGCGACGCCGCCTCTCGGGCCGGGAAGCACGTCACGCTCGTGGATGTCAACCGGCCGGGTATGCACCAGGAGCTCGTCCAACGATGGGTCGGTGGGAACGACGTGTTTCCGCTCCTCGTTCGTCCCGACGGCTCTCGCCTCGAGGGGATCGAGAACTTCAACCCCCACCATCTCCGAGCCTTCGTGACCGGCGCGTAAACCCCCGGCCGGCGCCGCTCACGACCCCCGGACTATTGACGACCCGCCGGCCACGCCCTTGGGGTCTCGACGGAATGGTCGTGGCGGTCCGGCGCTAAATACCCTCTGCGGGTAATAGTGAGTGACTGCTTCGAACCGAAGCCGCCAAGAGACAGGCTCGCGTCCCGATCGAGAGCGAAACACGATGACGGCTTCCCCTCCGCCGTTCGGCCGGACTCCCCGGGGCATCTACGTGGTGGCCGGGCTGCTCGGAGCGGCGGCGGTGCTCGCCACCTTCGCGAGCGTCGTGCCGTGGTACGTGGACAACGGCACGTCGGCCCAGGCCGGCGGATACAACGTCTACTCCCAGTATTTCACGCCGGGTCCCGGGGGATACATCCATACATGTTCCACCTACGTTACGTCGAACGCCACGGTATGCGTCTCGTTCTCGTACAACTATAGCGCCGGGAGCGGGACGGGAGTGATCTCGGCCCTCTACGACGGTCTGTTGGGGACCTCGGTCGCGACGGCCGTACTGGCGTTCGCCGGGGCGTTCACGATTTCGGCCGGGCTTCAGGGCCGGGTGCGCGCTCGTACCACGCGCAGGCTCGTAATCATGTTCGTCGCGGTGGCCCTCTGCGCGGCGGCCACCTCGACGATCCTACTGCCCGCCTACCAGGGCTCGGCGTACACGGGATTTGCCGGATGCCCGGGGTTCAATGGGACCGCCTCCCCGTGCAACAGCTTCGTGGGTCACGCGAGCTGCCTCGATGGTTCGGGCACATCCTGCGCGGCGTCCAACCTCAGCTGGTACCCCGAGGAGGGCTGGTATATCGCCATCGCGAGCGTCGGGGTGTTGTGCGCGGGTTTGGTCGCGCTGCACTTCCAACCGTTGGGAAATCCGTGTCCGTTTTGCGGTACTCCGAATCGATTCCCCGCTCGGTACTGCGATACGTGCGGTCGTGCTCTCCCCGCGGTCGAACAGAAGGAATCGGTGGGCTACCGTATCTAGGTCCGACGTCCGTCCCCGGCCTACCCCGCGCTCTCGGTGACCGGTAGATAGGAGGCCGCCGACAGGTTCTTCTCTCGCGGTCCCTCCCGCGAATTCCGATGATCGTTTCTTCCGAGACCGCAACCTTGATCGGCAGCGTCGCCGCGGTCTGCACGACCGGGGCGTTCGTCCCTCAGGTAGTTCGAGTCTGGCGGATGAGAAGCGCCGCGGCAATCTCCCTCGCCACGTTCTCGGTCTTCGCGTTCGGGACCTTCGTTTGGCTCCTCTACGGGTGGTTCATCAACTCGTGGCCGGTGATCGTCGCGAACGCCGTGACGTTCGCGCTCGCGATCTCGATCGTGCTGCTGAAGCTCAAATACGACCGCGCGGCCCGAAGGGCTCCGGCCGACCGCACAGGCCGAGGCTAGTCGGAACGCCGGCCGGGGGTCGGGCCGAACTACGCTCGGCCCGAGGACGTTCGCGGGCCCCCGGAGGCTACTCGATGACGTTGAGCTGGGCCTTCTCCGCGCGGAAACCGACGGTCCGGTGGGTGCCGTCACACATCGGCTTGTGAGACGAATGGCCGCACCGACAGAGCGCCATCGCGACCTTGCCGTCCACCATCACGAGGTTCGGGCCGTTATCGTTGGAGACGATCTCGACTTTCGGCATGTTTTCGTAGCGCGACCTCGATTTGGGGGATAAGGCCGCGCTGGTCCGTGAACCCGTTGGTGTCGTGGCCACCACCGCGAGCCGGGGTGCGCCACTGGGTCCCGGGGCTGCCCGCGCCGGGAGACTGCCCCGGGCACCGTCTTCGTTCTTGGGTAAACAATCGTCGTGGCATTCGAGACAGAGTCGCTTGTGCCCGGACAACAAACGTCGGCCGGCGTTCCAGCATTCGTCCATCGTCGGGTGCCCACAGCCCGGGCACGGATGGAGCAAAGAGGGCATGCGTCGTGAACGACGTGGATCCCCATAGAACCCTTTCGGCGGACTCCCACGCGGCCAAGCGCCGAAACTCAGGTCGCTCCCGGTCGGAAACCGGTCGAAATACGCTCCGGGGGGTGGGGGCCGGGGGGTCCTCGAAGTCGCCCCGCTCCATAGGGTCGATGCGCTGGGGTCGACAGCTCGCCCGACACGGGTATGGGTTAATCAAGGGGGAGACGATACACGAATGCGTCCTGGCTCTCGGGGTCCGAAGCCGGGGACCCGAGGCATGAGCACAGGTCCGAAGTTCCCGATTCGCGGGAAACGACCGTCCCGGGCCCACGCTCCGCTCGTGGAAGCCCGAGTCCGTTTCCGTTTTCCCCAGGATTTCCCTTTTGGTCAGTTCCTGCAGGAGCACCACGACGTCGAGTTCCTCCTGCTGAACCGACTTCCCTTTCCGCCTCATCACATCGTGGCCGAGGTACGGATTCGATCGCCCATCGAACGCGACTGGGTCACCGAATTGAGGTCGGTCCCGGGCATCGAGTCGGTCCAGTCGCTCGAGAGCAGCGGACGACCGGACATGTTTCGATACAAGTGGTCGCCGCCGGAGTACCTACCCGCGATGCTCGAAAAGTACGACCTGATCGGGTTTGTGCCGATTCTGGTCTCCAAAGGCTACGGCACGCTCAGCATCGCCCTCTCGAAGGACCGGTTGATGCGGTTCTTCCGGGAAGCTCGGACTCGAGGCTTTTCGTTCGAGATCGTCGAGCTCCGTCCGTTCCGGGGGCCCGAGCAGTTCGGGGGGCTCACCCCGAAACAGCGCGCTCGGTTTGAGGCGGCGGTCGAGACCGGGTATTTTGACGTGCCCCGACGCACCACGCTGGACGAGCTCGCCCGCCGCTTTGCCGTGCAAAAGTCCGCGTTTGCCGAGTCGCTGGCCTTGGCCCGTCGCAAGGTGCTGCTCGCCGGTGGCCACGCCCTCCTCGCCGAGCAGGGCAGGATGCTCCGCAATCTGGCCTCGGAACGGTAATCCCGAACGGGTACGGCCCCTCATTCATCCCCTGCACGGGGCTCGCATTGGTTAATGATCATCACCTCGGACCCCGTCGTTTCCCTGCTCCGGCCGCCGGAAACCGCCGACCTAGTCCCCGGGTCCCGGTGGACCGACGGGTTCGCTCCCTCCGTCTACCTGTGGGGAAGCTCGCGCCCCTCGGTGAACCTGGTGCTCTACGCGATGGCCGGGCGGATCGACTCCGAATTCGCCTGGTTGCAGGTCTCCGACCGGGGGGCCCCGGACGAGGTCGACCGGCTCTTAATGGCGGGTTGGAAGCGACCCCGACTCGACCGGGTGGCGATGCGGGCGGAGGAGCTCCTCCCCCGGCCCGAGGTCGAGCACTCCTTCCTGCGCCGACTCCTCGACGACGAAGGGGAGAACGGCGAGGCGGAGATGCTGCGCCAGTTCGTGACCTTGCCGCCGCTCGTCCAGCAGGTCGTGAGCCGTCATGTGCCCCATCCCGGGACGAAGGTGCTGGCGATTCCGAACGCCGACCGTCTCGCCGATCTTTACGTCGGCCGGCCGTTCGAGCTCGAGTCGCTGCTCCGCGTGCTCGAGGAGACTTCCGTGTCGCTCCTGGTCGGCCGGTCGAACGGGCCCGGCCCCCTGCGTCAGCTCTTCCAGTACGTGATGGAAGTCCGCGTCCCGGACCTCGACTCGTGGCCGGAAGGGTTGCTGATCGTCGAGCGCGCGCCTTCGGAAAACGCCGAATTCGTCGGGCAGGCGTTCTCGCTCGGTCAGCTCTCCTGGGCCGAGGAGCTGTTCGAACAGCTCCCCAGCTCGGTCCTGAAGTAATCGTGGCCCTCCGCACCCGTACGGGTGTCAGCGCGCGGTCGGCGGTCTCGAGTAGCGTCCGCCGCCCTTGGGCCTACTTGGGTTGGAACCGTAGCGAGATGGAATTCACGCAGTGCCGCGTGTTGCGGGCGGTCAGTCGCTCGCCTTCGAAGACGTGGCCGAGATGGGCACCGCAACGAGCGCACTCGATCTCGACCCGCTCGCCGTCCGCGTCCGGGAGCCGGCGGACCGCGCCGGGGATCTCCTGGTCGAAGGCCGGCCAGCCGCAGTGCGCGTCGAACTTATCGTCGGACCGGAAGAGCGGGAGTCCGCAGCGCTTGCATTCGTAGGTCCCGGGGGCGAAGTGCCGGTCGTACTCTCCCGTGAACGGCATCTCGGTCCCCTTGTGGACGATGACGCGCGCTTCGGCGCGGGTCAGGGGTCGAAGTTCGACCTTCTCGGACTCGGACACGGGCCTATCCATGGGACCGCCTACTATAAACTGGATGCCGGCCGACGCGAATGTTCACGACGACGCGCGTTGGGGGGGCGACGCTCGGGCCGCGATATCGGGTGAAGTCACGGCGGATTTCCGAAACGGCCTTATATCGAAATCGATTCATCGTTCTACGTATCGGGAGGATTCGTGCCGGCGAGACTCGTGGGACTGTACGCCTTGAGGTGCATGGAGCGCGACGGAGCCGTGTACGGGTATTCCCTCGCGGAACGCATCGCCGAACGAACGGGCGGTGTATGGCGACCGGGACCCGGCGCGATTTACCCCGCCCTCCAGCGCTTGACCGACCGGGGGTTGGCTCGCTCGCGGGTGGTCGGGCGGCGTCGGGTGTATTCGCTTACGCCGAAGGGACGCGAGTCGCTCGCCCGACTCCGGGCTCAGACCACCGGATGGTCCCCCCGGGCTCCCGACCTCTCGGCCCTATGGGCCGACGTGGCCGGAGTCGACGACGTGGGCACCTTCCTTTTGCTGCGGCTCCGACGCGCCCTGGACGCGATCGACGCGGCCCTCGTCGCCTCTTCATCAACGGGGAACGGTAGCTCGTCCTTGCGCTCGCTCCGGGCCGACGTGATCGCGGAGCTCTCGGCGCGGGTCACCGAGCTCGGTCGGCGCCACGGGCGCGCGGCCCCCACCCCGGACCATCGCCGAATCAAGGGAGGAACATGAGCGGAAACGGCTGGGCGATCTCGGCGCACGGTCTCACGAAGCACTACGATAAGCTCGTCGCGGTGGACCACGTCGACCTGTTGGTCCCGTCGGGTTCGATCTTCGGACTACTCGGCCCCAACGGCGCGGGGAAAACGACGATCATCAAGGTCCTGACCGGACTCAGCGGCATTACGGACGGCTCCGCCACCGTGGCCGGCTACGACGTCGTCAAGGACCCGATGCATGTCAAGCAGCGCGTCGGTTGGGTCGCGGCCGAGGTCATTCTCGACGACGACCTTTCGGGCTGGGAGAACCTGTGGCTGCAGGCGAAGCTACAGCGCTTGAGCGAATGGAAGGACCGAGCCGCCCGGCTGCTCGAATATTTCGAGCTCTCGGACCGCCGAAAGGACCGAGTGGGGACCTATTCCACGGGGATGCGCAAGAAGATGGAGATCGCGCTGGCGCTCCTCCATCAGCCCGAGATCATCTTCATGGACGAGCCGACCATCGGGTTGGACCCGAACGTCCGTCGGATGCTCTGGGAGTTGATCACCGGGGTGAACAAGCAGTTCGGCGTCACGGTCTTTCTCACGTCCCACTACATGGAGGAAGCGGACGCCTTGTGCAGCCAGGTGGCCATCATCGACCACGGAAAGATCGTCGCGTTCGGCACGCCGTCCGAGCTCAAGAGCCGCGTCAAGGAAGACTTCGTTGAGATCGAGACGAGCGAATCCGTGACGATGGAGAAGCTCGAGGCCATCCCCGGCGTGTCGAACGTGCGCAGCCAGGGGAACGCCTGGATCCTCCGGGTCGCTTCGGCGGAGACCGTGCTACCTCACATCTTCCATGCGCTCCAGACCGATGGGATACGCCGCATCAACGTCGAGAAGCCCAGCCTCGAGTCGGTGTTCATCGACATCACGGGCAAGCGGATCGACCAGGCCGGCTCCGAGGTTCAAGACTTCCGGAAATTCTACATGAATCTACGGAGGGCACGACGATGACTACCGCGACGGAATCGGTGACGCTACCGACAACGGTGGCCCAGGTGAGCGACGGGCGGATCGGCCAGTTTTCCCAGTTCTACGGCCTCTATGCACGCGAACTGCTCCGAACGTTCCGCAACCCGTGGGTGATCGTGATCACGCTCGTTCAGCCGTTCATGTGGCTCGCGTTCTTCGGGGGGATGCTCTCGCAGGTCCCGAGCAACGAGCTCGACCAGTTCCTCCTTCACGCCCCGCCGGGGACCGGTTACCTATCGTTCCTGTTGCCCGGCGTCCTTTCGACCGGGATGCTGGCGATCGGGATGTTCGGCGCCATGAGTACGATCCAGGACAAGCGCTTCGGTTTCATGAAGCGCATCCTGATCACGCCGACGAGCAAGGCGACTGTCTACCTGTCGAAGGCGCTCGGGTCGGCGACCCGGGGCCTCGTGCAGATCCCCGTGATGGTCCTCGCCGCCCTCGCTTTCGGAGTCGTCCTCCACGGGAGCATCCTCGGTTGGTTCGCGTGGATTACGGGCCTCGTGCTGCTCGGTCTAGGCTTCTCCGCGCTGTTCCTCGCGATCACGTCGTCGAGCACGGACTGGCAAACGCCCGGCGTCATTTCGAACTTCATCACGATGCCACTCATGTTCGCGAGCGGGGCGATGTTCCCGACCGCGATCTACCCGAAGTGGATGCAGGACATCGCAAGCGTGAACCCGGTCGGGTACGCGGCGGAACTCGCGCGCGATGTGCTGACCTACGGCCAGTTCACGAACTCGGACCTCACCGACCTCGGCATTCTCGCGATCTTCGCCGCCCTGATGATCGTGGTCGGGACGGCCCTCGCGTCGCGCTATCTCAAGGTCGAGTAAGTCGAGGGCGGAGCGGCCCCGCGGTCGGTCTCCCGAGCGCCGGTCTTTTCCCATCGACCGGCTGTGGGGCCGCGTGGACCTCGTCCTGTTCGTCGTCCTCCTTATCCTGGTCGCGATCGCGGCCGGCCTCGTCGGCTCGCTCACCGGCCTCGGCGGCGGGGTGGTCGTCATCCCGCTCCTCATCATCTTCTTCGGTGCCTCGGTCCCGATCGCGATCGGAACGGGGTTCGTCACGATCCTAGCGACCTCCTCGGCAACGGGCGCGGCGTACGTCCGGGACCGCTTGAGCGACATCCGCATCGGAATGTTCCTCGAGATCGCCACGGTGCCGGGGGCGTTGGTCGGCGCGACCGTGACGGTTTTCCTGACCCACGCGAACCTGGAGTCGGCGCTCTTGATCGCGCTCGGGGTCGTGCTGTTCGCGATCATACCCGGGAGCCTCGCCCGGCGCCACATCGAGCTCCCCGCACCCCAGCCCCAGGACGCTCGGTCGAAGATGCTCGGACTCACGGGCGAGTACCACGACGAGGTCCTCGACCAGGACGTCGCGTACCGGGCCGCCCGGACGACCCCCGCGCTCGGCGTGATGTTGGGTGCCGGCGCCGTCTCGGGGATGTTCGGGATCGGTGGGGGGGTGTTCAAAGTGCTCGCGCTCGAACGGTTCCTGAACCTCCCAATGAAGGTCTCGACCGCGACGAGCAACTTCATGATCGGGGTCACCGCCGCCGCGGGCGCCGGCGTCATGCTCGCCGCCGGCTACGTCAACCCGATCCTCGCTGCGCCGGTGGCCGTGGGGACCGCCTCCGGGGCGTTCCTCGGGAGCCGGCTCCTGCCCGGCCTACGGAACCGGACGGTCCGCCTCCTCTTCCTACCGGTGATCGCGGCGTTGGCGATCGAGATGGTCCTGCGAGGGTTCGGCCTCCCATGACGCCGGACGAGCCCGCCGTCATCGAACCGCCGAGGGTCCATCGGCTGCCGGACGAAGCGTATACTCGGATGACCCTCGTGCTGCGGCTCGGCCTCGGGATCTCGCTCGCGGTCCTGCTGGGCGGCCTCGTGGCCTACGTGCTCGCCTACCCCGGGACGTCCTCCCAAAGCGTGCTCGCGCACAACCCGATCCTGAGTTACCTCAGTCTGTCGGGACTCGGTGCCGGATTGGCGGCCGGGTCGATCGGCGCGGTCCTTACGCTCGGGCTGATCGTGCTGGTCGCGACGCCCATCGTGCGTGTGGTATCGGGCCTGTACTACTTCCGGAAGGTCGGTGAACGAGCGATGACCGCGATCACGTTCACGGTGCTGGTCCTGCTCCTGCTGGGGCTCTTGGTGATCGGCCCGCACATCCGCTGAAACGTCGCCGTGCGACGCTCAGGCCGGGTTCACGCTGCCGCGCCAAGCTCCGCGAGCGCGGCGCGGACCGCCGCGAGCCCCTCGTCGGCCAGGGCCCGGGCGCGGTCCGCGTCCTTCGACTCGGCAAAGACCCGGAACAACGGTTCCGTTCCGGACGGCCGGAGCAACACCCACCCGCCCGGTCGGTACGCCTTCACGCCGTCGAGGGTGACGAGCTTCTCACTGTCCGTGGTGAACCGCTCGACCAGCCGCGCGACCACCTTCTCGCGCAGCGCCACCGGGCAAGCGACCTTCTCCTTGACCACCGCGTAGTGCGGCAGCTCTCGAAGCAGGGAGACGAGGTCGCTCTCGCGTCGCGCGAGGAGGTCGAGCACGGCCGCGAGCGTCATCGCGCCGTCCCGGGCGTAGTGGAGGCCCGGGAAGATGTGGCCGCCGTTGTCCTCCCCCCCGAACACCGCGCGGCGGGCCTGCATCTCGTGCGTGACGGTCGGTGAGCCGATCCGGGTGTAGACGACCGTTCCTCCGAACGGGCGGATCGCGTCCTCGACGGATTGTGAGGCCGAGACCGGGACGACGACCGTGCTCCCGGGGTGGCGCTCCACGGCGTCCCGGGCCAGCAGGGTGAGCATCTCCTCGCCCGGGACGTAGCGCCCGGTGGCGTCCACGAACACCGCGCGGTCCGCGTCCCCGTCGTGGGCGACGCCGAATTCGGCACCGGCGGCGGGCACGGTTCGCTCGAGGTCGACCAGGTTCGCGGGCGTCGGCTCGGAAAGATGGCCCGGGAACGTTCCGTCCACATGGGCGTTCATCGTCTTGACACGACAGCCGAGCGAACGCGCGAGCGCCGGGCTCGTGGGCACCGACGCGCCGTTCCCGCAGTCGAGCACGATCGAGAACCGGCGGCGCACGATCCGCGGAACGTCGACCTGACCCCGAATTCCGTCGAGGTACCGACGACCTCCTCCGGGGTCGTGGACCAATTCGCCGACCCGGTCGAACGGGACCGGGCTCGTGGCTCCCTCCTCGGTCGCCGCTTCGATTTTCTCTTCGAATTCCCGGGTGGCCTCAAGTCCGTCGCTCGCGATGCACTTGAGGCCGTTGAACTCGGGCGGGTTGTGCGACGCGGTCACGACCACGCCGAGGTCCGCTCCGAGACGCGGGAGGTTGTACTGAATCGCCGGAGTGGGAAGGAGACCGAGCTCGGTCACCCGGTGTCCCGCGAGCACGAACGACGCGGCGACGATCTGCGCGAACGCTGGGCTCGACGTGCGACCGTCCCAGCCCACCGCGATGCTCGACCCGGTCGGCATGAGCGAGGCGATCGCGTCCGAAACCCGTGTGACGAACCCCGTGGTGAATTTCTCGCCGACGACTTCGCGGATGCCGTTCGTACCGAAAAGACGCATCGGAAGGCACCGGGCCACGCACTCCCGCCTCGGTATATGAATGGCAAGGGTTATTCCGGCGCCGTACTCCCCGGCTCCGTGACTGCGCCACGCTTCATCGCCGACGAGATGGTCGGGCGCCTCGCCCGGTATCTTCGTATCGTCGGATGCGACACGACGTACGCCCGGGGCGTTTCGGACGACGATATCCTCCGCTTGGCCCTGGCCGAAGGCCGCGTGATCCTCACTCGGGACCGGGACCTGGCCGCCCGATCGAAGCGGGCGGTGCTGCTCCGGAGCCCGTATCTGACCGACCAGTGGCGGGCCGTTCGAGCCGCGTTCCCGGAGGTTCCCCAGGACCTTCACTTCACCCGCTGCACGGAGTGCAACGGGGAACTCGTCCGCGTCGAGGTGCCGTCCGGCGGCACCTCGGGCGAGGGGATTCCATGGGACCGGGTACGGGAGGGCCTCCCGCTCTACCGCTGCGGAACTTGCGGGCATTACTACTGGGAAGGGTCCCACACCGCCGACGTGCGGGCACGGATCGCGGGTTGGGCCCAGGGCGGCGAACGATGATCCTCGGGTTTGTCGAGGTCTCCGGCGAGAGCCCTGCGCTCGCCAGGGCGGAAGCAGTCTCGGCCGCCGAGGCGTTGGACGGCCGAGCGGGCGATGCCAAAGCGGCATTGGGCGGCCTCGTCCCGGTCGAGCTGCCCGACCTACCCTTATTCCAAGTCTTGGCCGCGCGCCTCGCTCTCGCGCGTCGGTGCCTCGTCCCTCTACCGGCGGGCGACGGTCCCGCTTCGGCCGCCCGAAGGGAGGGCGCCCACGGTGGCTCGGCCGCCTTTCGTCGTGTGGGACGGCCCTCCGGGGGCGAGGTCGATGCGGGGGTCCTAGCTTGCGGCCGTGCATTTAAATCGGGAGGAGGTTCGATCGACCTCGACGGTCCGTCCCGCCGGTTCTGGCTGACCGAGGGACCGAACCGGACGGACCAGCTCCTCGAGGAAGTGGCCTCGGTCGACCGGGTCGCGCCGACGCGGCGTCGGATGCCCCTCCTTCCGTTTCGCCGCCCGGTCAGCATGCCTCCGAAGCTTGCCCGGGCGGCGGTCAACCTTGCTCGGGTCGTTCCGGGGGAATCCGTTCTCGACCCGTTCCTCGGCACCGGAGCTTTGCTCGCGGAGGCCGGTCTCCTCGGCGGACGTCTCTATGGGATCGACCGGGACCCCGCGATGGTGCGGGGAGCCCTCCAGAACTTCTCCTACCTAGCGGTCGGGGCGGAGGAGTTGTTGGTCGGTGACGCTCGGGAGGTGGACTTCTCCAACGCTTCGGTCCGGTTCTCGGCGATCGTGACCGACACCCCGTACGGACGATCGTCCAGCGCGGGCGGGGCGGTCCTCGGCGAGCTCGTGGAGCAGGTGATGCAACGCTGGTCGGAGCGCCTCACCCCCGACGGGCGGATCCTGCTAATCGCTCCCGCGGGTCCGTCGCCTCCCGGGGTGTCCGGCGACCTTCGGTTTCGCATCCCGGTACGAGTGCACCGGAGCTTAACGCGGGAATTCCGCCTCTACGAGCGGGCCGGGGCTACACGAAGCTCGTGAAGAGGCTCGTCGAAGCGCTTCCCGCGCCGGAAGGGGGACACAGCATGTTGGTCGTGAGCAAGAGCCCTACACCGACCGCGGCTTCGGAGTCGGTGAGCCGTACAGCGAACGAGGCCGAGTGGCTTCCCGTCGGATTCACGGTGATGTAGTCGGGCTCGGGCAGTGTCACTTTCCCGCCGAGGAGCACGACGGCCGGGCTGTTCGGTAAGTAAAACGTCCAGCTGGCATTCTCTTCCCAGCTCGTTAACGCGTTACCGGTAAGGCTGGTCGTTGTTCCGTTCGGTCCCGAGACCGTGACGTTGACAATGGACCCGCCGAACAAGAAGCCGTGCGGGATGGGGTCCTGATTGTTCACCGTGAGCGTAAAATTAGTCCCGACGAGCGCGCCGGGCGGGAGCGCGCTCACGGGGGCGGCCCCGGAGGCGCCCAGTGAGGAGGCCCCCGCGGCCGCCGAGAGCGGGACGATCACGAATCCCGAGACGAGTATGGCGACGACGAGGGCGCCGACGAGCGCGCGTCCGGTGCCGAGCGGAGTGATATCGTTGAGCGGCGGGGGATGGCGCATCCCGAGAAAGAGCACGAGGATGGCGAAGAAGAGCCAGCCCAGGTAGAAAAGGCCCAGACCGAACAGAAGGACCACCGCTCCATAGCTCACGAAGCGCGCCCGTTCCCCGAACAGGGCGCGGAAGACGTGCCCACCGTCGAGCTGGCCCGCCGGCAGGAGGTTGATCGCGGTGACCAGGATCCAGACCCAGCCCGCGAGCGCGAGCGGGTGGAGACTCACCAGGTTCGAGGGAAGGAACAGAGAGAACAACTCCCAGAAGAGGGGGGTCCCGATGAGGAGGCTCCCGTAGTTCGTGCCCAGCACGGTCACGCCGCAGTAAGTCGCGGGCACGACGGGCGCATGGATCGACAGATACAGGCCCAGGACAGCGATCGGGATGGACGCCGCGAATCCGGCGAGCGGCCCGGCCGCCCCGACGTCGAAGAGCGCCTTCTTGTCCGGGAACGGCTCCCGGATGCTGATGAACGCCCCGAGGGTGCCGAGGATGAACGGCGGCGGGACGGGCATGAAGTACGGCAGCGACGCCTCGAGATGCCGTCGGCGAGCCATCACGTAGTGAGCGAGCTCGTGAAGGCCGAGGATTACCATCACGGGGGCGCCGAAGTAGAGCTCCCCCCACAGGAAATCCCCGGGGGTGAGAGACGGTTCCCCTCGGAAGGTGAGCCAGATGAGCGCGCCCGCGAACGAGGTAGTGCCGATCGTTCCGATCATCAGGAGGATGTTGATCCAGAGCCGGGAACGACCGGTCCGAGGCTTCCGGATGACCTCGATGAAATCCTCCCCGTGGTCCCGGCGGAGGAGGGGCACGTAGCCCTGGGTCCAGAGCTCTCGGCGCAGCTCATCGAACCGCTTCTCGAGGTTCGCCGGGTCCGCGTGAACGGCCAGGATGAGTGACTGGGGGCCGATCCGCGTCTCGTAGACGGGAAAATACGCGGCGACGGTCGAGCGAATCCGTTCAAGCTCCGTCCCCCCGGACGAGGACGGTAGGGGCCCGGCAGCGGCCAAGGGTTACCCTCCCGAATCGCTCCTGCCCGCGGACTTGCGAAGTCGCTTCGCGCGCTCCTTCGCCGAGAAACCGGTCGCGGTCTCGAGGAACTGGTTGTACCGGCGGATCGTCTCCCGGGCCACATCCTCGGTGACCTGAGGGTTCATTTTCGGGTCGACCCAGAGTTCCCGGCCCTCGGGTCGGACCGCGAGGCGTGAAATCGCGCCGTAGACGGCCACGGCGACGTCCCCCTCGGTACGCGCCTCCCCGAAGCAGCCCCGGAGGATCTCTTCGAGAGCGGGCAGGGTCAGATTCTTCCGGTCGGCGGCGCGCACCGGATATTTCTGCACGGCGACGGCGTCGAGGCGAGGTTCCGTTAAAAGCTCTTACCGGGGGCGGAAACTCGATGGCAGGCCATCAGACCGTTTCGATCTCGAACAAGACCCGCAACCCGCGCAGCTGGTGGGTGAGTTCGTCCGCAAGGTCGAGAATCTGGTCGCGTGTCGCGGAGCCGTTCCAGTCGTAGACGAAGTCGTAATTCCCCTGCGTCGGCACGAACCCGCACGAACGGAGCCGGTCGGCCACCGCCGACGGCTTTGCCCCCTCGCTGTCGAACGTGACGCGGAGGTAGGTTTCCACGCCGGCGCTCAGGAGCGGGGGGTGCCAAAGAGCTTGCGCTCGTCGCGCGGTCGGAGCACGGACGCCAACCCTCGTTCCAGCTCCTCGGGTCGGTGGCCCCGGATCCGGCGGGGCGAAAGGCGCGAGAGCGCCGACCGTTCGGATGCCGTCCAGCCAGATTGGCGCGTCCGATCGACCCGCAGCGTGAGGTCCGCCGGTGGGAGCGGAGCTCGCATAGGGCCGATCGTCTCGACGATCCGGGCTTGCGGAAACACCCGGCGTACGGCCCGGCTCGATGGACCGAGGTCCCTTGGATCCCCCACCGCAATGTTGACTCGAAGGCCCGTGAAACGCTGGCCGGCGGTTCCGATCGATCCGGCGCGAACCCGTCGCGAGCTCACGGGTTCGAGGTCGTCGGCCAGCGCGAGGGGCACGACGATCAACGGCACCGGGCGTCGTCCGAGCCGACGACGCTCCCGATTCACCGCTCGCCCGCCCGAGAGCGTCTCTCGCGAGACCACGAGCGCCCCGACATCCGGTTCGATGGAGCGGCCGAACCGGTCCTCGAGCGGGACGACCCGGAACCGGCGGCCCGGGAAACTCCTTCGAACCCACCGGGTGAGCGCGGCGCGTCGGATGGCGAACGGCTGGATTCGCGACCCATCCGGTTTGGGATGGTCGGCGATAAACCGGTCCGTGGTAAGCCCGATTGCCACGGTTTCGCCGACGCGAAATGCCGTAGCGACGAGGGCGTGGTGGCCGATGTGAAGATGGTCGAAGGTCCCCCCCAAGACGGCGAGATGATAGCGTCGCACGGTGGCACGCCCCTAGTGGACCGCGCTGACCAGGAAGGCGATCAGCAGGATGGCAATCGCCGCGTAGAGAAGCAGGGTGTAGTTTCTCCGGGAGGCGCTCTGCGCCGCACGCTTATCCCGGCACGCACGACTGCACGTCTCTTCCCCGACCGGGCAAACGCGGCCGCACACCTTGCAGTGGCGGTGGTCTCCTTCGGCGGGCACGATGCTTAGACCACCCAGCCGGAGCGCTTAGCGTTACCCCGCCCCTTCCGAGGGGCCCAGGAGAGGCGAAGTGATTCGGACACCGGACCGGAATCCTTCCGGTCGGCTTAGGCGGGCAGGCGCACGACGTAACCGCGTTCGGCGAGGTGGTCCATCACCCGACGAGTGGAGTCTTCGACCGAATGGGTCGCCGTGTCCACCGTGAGGTCCGGGTTGAGCGGCTCCTCGAACGGGTCGTCGACGCCGGTCAGTTTCGTGCCGTGCAGGGCGGCGGATCCCCGGTAGAGACCCTTCGGGTCCCGCTGACGGCAGACCTCGACGGGGCAGTTCAGCCAGATCTCGGTGAATCGATCGCCCACCGTCGCCCGGGCCGCCTGACGGGAGGTCTCGTACGGAGTGATCATCGCCACGATCACCGCGACGCCGTTGCGAGCGAGCATCCTCGCTACGTAGCTCACTCGTCGCGCGTGAAACTCGCGGTCCTTCCGAGAATAGCCCAGTTCGGGCGAGAACATCTTCCGCACCTCGTCCCCGTCGAGCACTTCGACCCGACGGCCCATCGCTCGAAGTCGGTCCGCCACCGACCGGGACACGGAGGTTTTGCCAGAGCAAGGGACGCCTTCGATCCATGCGACGAAACCCTGGGACGCGTCGCCCGGCGAATCGGCCATCGGGATAGGAGCGGCCCGAGGGTAATAATCCGTTGCGGCCGCGGCGGCGCCCGGACGGTCGACCGCGGAAGCGCCGAGGTCGAGGCTGGACGCGATTCTAGTGGCCGCGCGCCAAAACGGCACTATTCCTTCGAGTTATATGCGCAATCTTTGTAAGTTTTTCCGGTGTCGTGGAATGCGTCTTAGTGCAACGGCGTCCGAAGCGGTCGAGCCATCGGCATCGTCCAAGGGAAATTCCGACGGAATTTGGCCCGGTCGAGGAGTCGGCACGAAGGTGGGGGCATGAGCTCGTCCACGCCCGATTCGACCGCGCCCGGGTCATCGGGGGCAGCGCCCGTCACTCCGGAGCCCCGCCCGGTGGTCAAGCGTCGGCGAGGACGCGGTGCCCTCTACGCCGTCGTGGGCGCCGTCCTGATCGTGGTCATCTTGGTCGGCGTGGGGTACTCGACGAGCTGGTTCGGGCTTCAGAAATCCTCGAGCATCCCAGCGTGTTCGTCCGGGCTCGTTCTGCAAGGTAACGGGGCTCAGGTGGCCACGCCGCTCATGGGCGTGTGGACGGGAGCCTACCAGCAGGACACGAACAACAAGGTGAACTACCCGGGCGACGGCTCGGGCACGGGCCTCAGCGATTTCACGGCGGCCACCGTCGACTTCGCGACCACCGACGACCCGCTCACCGTGGCGGAGCGCACCGCGATGCCGGCGCAGCCGCTCACGCTGCCGTTCGTCGGCGGCGCGCTCACGATCATTTACAACCTCCCGGGGGCCAGCGGCCACCTGAACCTGACCGGACCCGTCCTCGCGGAAATCTATCAGGGCAACATCACGAGCTGGAACAACGTGGCGATTGCGAACCTCAACCCCGGGGTGACGCTGCCGGATGCGACGATCGTGCCGGTCATTCGGTCGGATGCGGCCGGGACCACCTACGTGCTCAGCGATTATCTCTCCCAGTCGAGCGCGTACTGGGCCGCGAACGTGGGAAAGGGGATCTCGATTGAGTTCCCGAAGGTCGCGGGGGAGACGGCGGTGAAAGGGAATTCGCTCCTGATCAGCACCGTCTCGGACACCAAATACTCGATCGGATATTCGGACCTCACCGACGTGCTCGCCGCCTCCTCGCCGCCCTCCTACGCCGCGATCGAGAACCCCGCGGGACACTTCATCGTTCCGACGATCGCCAACACCGAGTCGGCGATCGTCGACAAGGTCGCCAGCATGGCGTCCCTCCCGAGTTCTACCGAGAGTTGGTTCGACGTGAGCATGGTCAAGGCGAACGGCACGGGGGACTACCCGATCGCGACGTTCCTCTACATGTACGTCTACCAAGCGACCGACAAGGGGTACGAGCCCTCCCTCGCGAAGTCCCAGGTTTTGGTCCAGTGGCTCCACTGGACGCTCACTACGGGTCAGCCACTGGCGGACGAGACCTCCCCGACGGCGCTCTACTACGCCCCGTTGCCGTCCGCGGTGACCGCGGTGGACGAGGCGGGCATCTCGACCATGACCTTTAATGGCGCGACCGTCCCCGCCTGTACGTAGGGGGGAGGCGCCCGTCGTAGCCAAAGTCGAGGCCATCCAGCCCAGGGCACGAAATCTCAGCGCCCGGATCCGACTCCTCCGGGTGGTCGGGGGAGGTTTCCACGGCGTCGCCGCGGCCGTGGCGGTCGCCGTCCTCGCGCTCGTCGTCGCGCTTGTGGTGGTGGTCGCCGGCGGCGCCATACTCTCGATGGCCGAGTTCGGCGTCGGATTCCTCACGAGCTCGAACTGGAACGGCGTCACCAACTCCTATGGCGCCGGACCCGCGATCGCGGGCACCTTGCTCACGAGCGGTCTCGCGCTCCTGCTCGCGGTCCCCGTCGCGTTGGGGGCAGCGATCTTCCTTTCCGAGGTCGCGCCACCGTGGCTCCGCCGGCCCCTCACCTACGTGATCGACCTCTCCGCGGCGGTCCCCTCCGTTGTCTACGGCTTCTGGGCGTTCATCGTCCTCGTGCCGATCATGCGAAGCACGCTCGAACCGGGTCTCGGAGCGCTCACCAACGGGGGATTTCCGTTTTCGTCGACCGCACCGGGCACGGATGTCTTCACCGCCACGCTCGTCCTCGCGGTGATGATCCTTCCGACCATCGCCGCCGTATCGCGCGAGTCGCTGCGGGCCGTGCCCAGGGCGCACCGGGAGTCGGCCTTGAGCCTCGGGTCGACTCGGTGGGAGGCGACCCGGTTGAGCGTCCTACGGGAGGCCCGACCGGGAATCGTCGCGGGAATCATCCTCGGACTCGGCCGCGCGCTCGGCGAAACGATTGCGGTCACGATGGTAATCGGGAACATCTACATCCTGCCCGGAACGCTGTTCTCGAAGGGAGCCACTCTCGCGAGCACGATCGTCAACAACTTCCCGGGAGAGCCCGGGATCAATCGCAGCGCGATCATGGAGCTCGCGCTCATTCTGCTCGCGATCACCGTCCTCGTGAACGTGATCGCCCGCGGGTTCCTCGGGTGGTCCGGGGACCGGGACTCGGAGGGCCGCGAGAGCTCCCCTCGAGCGAAGGGACTTCACCGTAGGCGGGGCGGGCATCCAGCATCCCCCGGGTCCGGGGCGCCGGGGGAGGGGGCGATCCTGGCGACCGAACGGTGGTATGAGCAGGTTCGGGAGCGAGCCCCGGCCCGGATCCGGCGGCGGCGGATCGTCCAGGCGGTGGTGGTCGGTCTCGCCGCCGCCTGCGTGGTGCTTGCCCTCGTGCCGTTCGCGAGCGTGATCTTCACGGCGGTGCAATACGGCGGGAGCGTCGTCGTCCGCCCATCCTTCTACACGTCCCTCACGCCGGCCGGTTGCAATCCGAAACCCGGCGTCAGCTGTTCCTACGGCGGCATCGGTCCCGAAATCCAAGGCACGCTGATCATGCTCGGGCTGGGGGCGCTCATCGCGGTACCGGTCGGTCTCCTCGGAGGGATCTATCTCGCCGAGTACGGGCGGAACCCATTCGCCCGCGCGGTGAGCCTGCTCGCGGACGTCATGACGGGCGTGCCGACGATCATCCTTGGCCTATTCGTCTTCACGGTCTTCCTCTACTTCGACTTGGACGCGGCCCGGAGCGCCCTCTCGGGCGGGGTCGCGCTCGGAGTGTTGATGATACCCATCGCGGTGCGCGGCACCGAGGAGGCGCTGCGCACGGTGCCGACGGAGCTCCGGGAGTCCGCGCTCGCCCTCGGGTTCCCGCGCCACCGCGTGACGGTCCGGGTCGCGTTGGGCTGTGCTCGAGGGGGGCTGGTCACCGGCATGCTCCTGGCCGCCTCCCGCGCGACGGGCGACACCGCGGTCCTTCTGCTCACCGCCGGTGGGAGCAGCTTTTGGTTCCAGAGTTTCACCACGCCGACGGCGGCGATTACACCGTTCATCTTCAACAACTTCGGCTCGCCGAACGTGAACCTGCAGACGGACGCGTGGGGCGCCGCCCTCGTGCTGCTCGGGATCATGTTGCTGGTCAGTCTCGTCTCCCGGCTCTTTGTGCGGGAGAAGTCCGAGGCCGAGGGGGCGGTCTAGACCGATGAACGGCGAGCCGAAGATCCGCACCGTCGACCTGAACGCTTGGTACGGCCGGAAGCAGGCGCTCTACGACATCTCCCTCGACGTCCCGGACCACGCCGTGACGGCCGTGATCGGTCCGTCCGGCTGCGGCAAGTCGACGTTCTTGAGGTGCCTCAACCGGCTGCACGAGGAGATACCTCGGGCGCGCGTGTCGGGGACGATCCTCCTCGATGGCGAGGACCTTGCCAAGAAGGACGTCGTGAGCGTGCGCTTCCGGGTCGGGATGGTGTTCCAGAAGCCGAGCCCGTTCCCGAACATGTCGATCTTCGAAAACGTCGCCGCCGGTCTGCGCCTCCTCGGGGTGCACCGCCACGATGAGCTCGACAACGGTGTGGTGGACGCCCTCCAGCACGCCGGCCTGTGGGAGGAAGTGGAGGAGATCCTCGACGCCCCGGGGACGAGCCTTTCGGGAGGGCAGCAGCAGCGGCTCTGCATCGCCCGCGCGCTCGCGGTGCGACCGGAGGTCCTGCTCCTCGATGAGCCGTGCTCGGCGCTCGACCCGATCGCGACCGCGAAGATCGAGAACCTGATCGCGAAGCTCCGGTCCGACTATGCGGTGATCGTCGTCACCCACAATCTCGCCCAGGCCACGCGCGTCTCCGACTTCACCGCGTTCCTCTACCTGGGCAAGTTGGTCGAGAGCGGCCCCACCGACCAGGTGTTCCACCGCCCGGTCGAGAAACTGACCGAGAACTACGTGAACGGCCGGTTCGGCTGACCCGCGTCGGGGCCTAGGTCGTGCGCCGGGTGCGGCGCCGGGTGTCCTGGGGCTGCACGTCGACCGAGGGCTCGCCCGCCTCGGGGTCCAGCGGGTTCGGCGGGTCCGAGGCGAACGACGGGTAGTCCGTGGTGTCCCGGAGGTTATCGTCCATCAGCTCGTCGAGCCCCGCGCCCGCGGCCGCATGGCCGGGAGCGCGTCGCGTCCCCGCCTCGTCCGAACGGGCCATCCCTTCGCTCGCCTTCTGGAGCTGTTTCATGAGGTTGATCCAGATACGGCCCTGGCTCGCGAGGGTCGCCTCGAGACGGTCGCGAAGGTCACCGGTCTGCTCGAGGAGCTCGCCCTCGAGCCGGCGGAGTTCACGGGCCATTTCGCGCCGCAGTTCCTTCAGGCGGGCCTCGGTCTCGGTCGCCCCGGGCCCCTCCTTTTCGAGCTCCGAAACGCGCAGCCACGTCCGGCGGATGAGCGGAAGCGCCCGGTCGGCGACCACCTGGATCCGACGGTCGAGGTCGTCGACCTCGTGACGGAGCGTCTGCTCGAGCCGGAGGAGGTCGGTCTCCCGGGTCTGGAGCTTCGCCTCGAGGCGCTCGAGGCGGACGACGCCCTCTTCTTGGTTCGAGCTTAAGCGGACCTCCGCCTCGCCGACGGCCTGGCGGATCGTCTTTTCCTGTTCCTCGCGCCCGCCTTCGAGGCCGCGCGCGACCCGGTCGCGGATCAGCGCATCGAACCTGGTCGAGTCGATCGTCTTCGCGAGCGACTGGTCGACGTCCGATTTGAGCCGCGCGAGGAGTTCGACGTACTTCTCCCGCTCGCGCTCCTGGTTCTCGCGCAGCTTCTGCTCGAAATACGACTGGAGTCGGACTTGCAGCCCGGCGAGCGCCTGGGTCTGGGCCTCGCTCGTCTCGGCGATGCGGGCCTCCCCGCTCACCGACCAGCGCTGCTCCGCCTGCGCGACGCGCTCTTCCTGGGCCGCGGCGAGCTTCTCCCGGAGGTCCGCGGTGCCGGCCGTCATTCGGGTTTCGAGGTCCTTCGTGCGACCGTCCACGAGGAGACCGAGGCGCTGCTCGAGGTCGCGGACCTCCTTCGACCGTCGCTGGTCGAGCTCGACGGTCCGCTCCTTCAGCAAGTCGCGAACGCGACCTTCGATCTCCTCCCGAAGCGCGGAGCCTTGCTCGTTCGCCTCGCGGAGCTCGAGGTCGATCTGGGCGACCAGCGCGGCGCGCATCTCCTCTTCGTCGTGCGTCGCCTGGGCCCGAAGTTGTTCCACCGACTGCCGGAACTCGTCCCGCAGTCGGGTCGCCCACATCTCGCTCGAGGCTTGGACCTCTTGCTGGACCTTGTCGACGATCACCCGGAGCTTCGCCTCGTTCGCGGCAAGAACCTTCTGTTCGGCTTCCGCCGCCACGTCGGATGGGCTCACGACGGGCCGAGCTTCGATCGCATGGAGGCGGGAGGTGAAGTCGCTCTGCAGTCCCAAGACCGCCTTCGCGGAGGCTTCCTGGAGCTCCCGAATGCGGGCATCGAATTGCGCGCCCCACTTCGCCTCGAGCTCTCGGGTCGCGTTCGCGAGACGTGACGCTAACTCGGTCGGGTCGAGCGTGGGGGCACGGTTCTTCGCGAGGTCCGCGAACCGACGGTCAATCTCGCCCTTTAGCAGGGCCTCGATCTCTTCGTTCGTACTCGCGGCGGGGCTCGCCGGGGGAGCCCCGGACGGTGGCGGAAGCCGAGCGGGGGCCACGGCGCCCGCGGGCAGGTTGGACGGGTCGTCGCTGGTCGAGACCGGTACGGCGACCGGTCCGGGCGGGGGCAGCTGGACATCCGGGGGCTTGTGCAGCCACGGCGGGTGCTGGCCCATCAGCGAGGAGTCCGTCGGCGGCGCCGCGGGGGGCGGCATCGCCGGCACCGGCTCCGGCGGGATGAGCACGGTGTCCGACGGTCGGACCTGCAGATACTCGTTCGCGCGCTTCGCCGCCTCCGTGGTCATCGGTACGGAGCGGCCCTTGGGGCGCGTCAGGAGGAGCGCCGCGGTTTCCATCGCGGTCCCGATCCTCCACATCTCCTTCCGCCGGTCTCGGCCGCCCTGCCGGTCGGTGTCGTGAAGATGGGCTTGGAGGCGGGGGGCCTCGACCACGTCCACGCGGCGCGAGACCTCGAGGATCTTCGTTTCCTGATGTTCCCGGACGTACTGCAGGACGAGGGGCAGCGCTTCTCGGCCGCGGCTTGGCCGGGTGAGGTCCCGCAACGTCACCGGGGCGGACTCCCAGCTCGCGAGGCGCTTCGCGTGCCGGTCGCCCTGCGCCTCGCCTCGCGGAACCCGCATCACGGCGAGCGCGAGCGGGAACTGTTCGGTGAACTCGTGCAGGTTCACCTTCGCCTCGGGCAGGAAGTACGGGAAGACAAGGAAGGCGCCGCGAGCGACAAGGCACGTCGGCATCGCGCGCACGAGCTCGAGGACCGCTTGGCAGCTCGACTCCCACGCCTCCGCCGCGACCGCTACCACCGGTTCGGTGGTCCCGCGGTGGAAGAGGAACCCCTCCCCGACGGTCTGGTAGACCTGGGGGTCGGGTTCGACCAGCGGCCGTTTACCGTCCGAACGGCCGCTCATGGTCGTGTAGGCACGCAGGATGTCCGCCCCGAACTCGCCGCCCGCCAGGAGCGGCGCGGTCTCGAGGACCAGGGTCTTCATGCCGAGACGCGGGCGGTCCTCCGTGGAGAGGAACATCCGTCCCACGCACGTGTACCGGCCGTTCGCGGCCGGATAGAGGAAGATGTTCGGGTAGAACGAGAGCGGCTGGGACGGGTCGGGGTCCCAGTAGTCGTGCGTGTCGGCGATGTTGATCGTGAGGTTCCCGACGATCCGAATCGCCTCGAGCGTCTCGCGACGCCCGGGGAACTCCTCGGGGATGGTCGTGTACCCGGGGCTTTCCGCCTCGTTATCGACTTGGCGGCACCAGACGACCGCGACCGGCGTGAGGGTCGAGCCCGGGGCGGCCGAGTCCGCCGTCGCCATCAAGCCCCCTTCGTCGCCCGACGCTCGAGGATGCGCTCGCACGCCCGAGCGAGGGGAAGCGTCGTGTTGACCATGACCGGCACGCCCATCGTCACCGTGCCCGAGTTCGGGGCCTCTTCGCCCGTCTCGCCGATGAAGAGCGGGTGGCCCTCGCCGGTGGAGACGGCGCTCGAGATGAGGAAGACATCCTCCTTGGTCGAGATCCCTCGGCCCTCCTGGGCGACGAGAATCGTGCCCATACCGGCGCCGTCGCGCCGGAGGAGGAAGTCCGTCGTGTCGAACGTGGACCGGTACGTTCGCTCCCGGACCGACTGCTCGACCTCGCCGTAGAACTCCTTGAGCTTGTCCGCTTTGGAGACCGCGATGACCAATGGTAGGTCGCGGGTCCGGGTGTAGCGGAAGACCCCGCGGGCGAGGTTCACCTGCTGCGCCTGGTCGCGGAGCGATGGGAGGCCCGGCGAGAGCAGCAGGATGATCGCATCCGCGCCGCAGACGAACCTACCGAGAAGAGTGAGGCCCCGCTTCCACAGGTCCCGCCGGTCCGGTCGCCACGAGTCGAAGTGCGGGATCACTCGGCAGGTCTTCTCGGTGACCTCGCCTTCGGGGGTGTCGAGCCAGATCCGGTCGTAGGTGAAGTAGTCGGCGATGATGCCCCCCGCCTCGTCGACGGTCTGCAGCTCCATCGGGCGCGACCCCGCCTCCCCCTCGGGGGCCGCGTAGCGGAACCGCATCTTCATCTCGACGAACTGGTTGAACTTCGTCGGGAGCGGGTATTTCGTCAGGATGCCCTGCTCGTCCCGGCCCGCGCTCAGCTCGACCCAGAGCTTGCGCCGGTCCTCCATCGGGCGGTTCACGTAGTAGCGCGTGGTGGTCTCGAGGCTGCCCTCGGGGTCGGTAGGGTCCGTCGTCTCGTAGGTGGTCTCCTCGAGCGCCACGTCGTTTTCGAGGTCGCCGAACAGAGGGAGGCTCCCGTTCTCGGCGCGGGACGGGATGTAGAGGATGGGGAGGTTCAGGCCGAAGTGGCCGGAGAGGAATCGGAAGTAGGTGGTCTTCCCCGAGGCGGGGATCCCGACCACCGCGATGCGGGTCGTGTCGGCCGAGGGCTTGGTTTCCCTCTTCCCCGTCGACCGACGGCGGGTGGTCACCTTGACTTCGGGCATTCAGGGCCTCCTTACCGCATCTCCGCCAGGCATATTTCAATGAAGTCCAACGCGCCTTCCACGGTCGGACCCTGGGAGGCGAGGTCGAGCCGCGCGTCCTGGAGCAGCGAGAAGACCTCTTCGACGGCCGCTTCGTGCTTGATCGCGGCGTCCTGGAGGTCGCCCTCCCCGGCGAGCCGCGTGAGCTGGTAGGTGCCGCGCAACTCCATCAGCTTCGCGAACAGGTCCATCAACCGCTCGCGCACTTTCGGGTCGCCGTGCACGAGGTGGTGCTCGGTATCGTCGATGAACCGGACGAGCGTCTCGGTTTCTTTGTCGTTTTGCATCCTCGCCTGGAGGACGGCCAGCCGGCGAAGGATCGGGGCCTGGGTGGCCGGGGGCAGTTTCTCGGCTTCGGCCCAGGCTTGGAGGAGGGCGCGGGCGGCCTCCACCACCGCGCGACGGGCGTACTGAATCCGCGCCTCCCAGTAGAGCCGAGTGACGGCGGGTAGGAATCCTTGGGTCCGCTGAATCAGTTCGAGCGCGTGGTCGAGCTGGCCGGAGAGGTACGCGGCGACGACCTCGCCGAGCGGACCGTAGCGTTCCTTGAGGTAGGCGGGCGGGCCCCCGGGCCCGGTGGCGAGGAAGTCCACCTCCATCTCGGGCGCCTCGGCGTACGACGGGGAGTCGCCGCCTTTGGTGAGCGACTGAGCGTCCCTGATGCGGGCGACGGTCGCGTGCTGCTGCGGCTCCTTGAGCGCCCGAGCCGCGTTCGCCGCGTGCCGCGCGAGCTCTTCGGGATGAAGCTCCTCGATGGGGCGGTCGTCCTCGTAGCCGACGTCGACGAAGGCGTTGACCATCTGAGCGAACAGCTGCGAGCCGGTCGTGACGAGCTGGAAGCTGAAGGCGGGCGGGAGGCCGAGCTCTTGGGCGCGCTGGGCCATCTGGGTCACGAACTGGTTCATCCGGCCCGTGTCGACGCCCTTGTCCCGTTCATCCCCGCTGCCGATACCGATGATGCGAACCGTCAACCGAGAGTGCGCTGGCAGCACGTAGGGGACCAGGTCGACCCGGCCGTTCGGCACCTTGGCCGCCGGGTCGGAGCGGACATCGAAGCGGCTCGAAGCATTGTCCCAGCCGTCCGTCACGAGCACGAGGTTCCCCTGCACGCCTTGCGTCCCCATCCGCAGAAGGTCCGCCCCCACGCCGATCGCGTCCCAGATCGCGGACCGTCCGCTGGGTGTCAGGAGCGAGATCAGGTTCTCGATGTACGGAAGGTTCTCCCGGTGAATGTCGCCGAGCGGTACCGGGACGCGGACGGTCTCCGTGAACGTCACGAGCCCGAACAGGTGGCCGCTCGTCGCGGCGTCCTGAAGGATCCGGAAGACGGCGGTCCGGGCCACTTCGATCTTCTGGTGTTCGGGCCCGCCCGTTTCCGGGTCCGGGAGGGGGGCGAACATGCTCTTGGAGAGGTCGAGCAGAAGGACGTTCCGTTCCCGGGTCGGTGGTGAAGCGGATTCTTCTCCGTCGTTCTCCATAGGATGAGATGCCTTGTCCAAATGCGGGAGGGGTCCCTAGATCCGGTGCGGGTAGCCCCCCCGGGCGGCTCCACTATCAGGCACGCCGGAAAATACCTCAGCTAGGGTATTTGTGCATATCGCCGGTGTGAGCATGCCTCCACCGGCGGCAAAAGTCGGCCGCGGCCGTGCCGGATAGGGTTATAAACCGGACCCGAGTCGGCCCCGCCCGCATGGGAAGTATCCGCCAGACGTACATCAAACGGGTCGCGATCGAGTTGATCCGCCATTATCCGGACGATTTCACCGGCGATTTCACCCGCAATAAGCAGAAGGTCCTCGAGCTCACCGACCTCGGCGTCACCGTCGAAGGTCACCTCCAGGCGAGTCACAAGAAGCTCGCCAATCGGATCGCCGGATACGCGACCCGGTACGTGAAGCGGAAGCGGGGGACGTAGTTCGTCCTACGAGCGGGAACGTCCGAATCCCGCTCAATCGAAGATTTGCAGTCCTTCTTGCAGGTGAACGACCTCGACCGGGGTCGTGGGCCGGCCGACGAGAAGTCCCCGCGAGTTCGCGACCACGCACGCGCCGACGATTGGGACGCCGAAGTTCGCGGTCGACCGGTGCACCGGCACGTGCAGGAGCTCGCTCACGTGGACCGTCTCCTTCTCGGTCGCACGCGGGTGCACGATAACGCCCCGGTTCGTCGCGACACCGGCCATGCCGACCGTACCGAGCCCGGCGATCGTCCCCCGCTCGGTCGGCACGCCGAGCGCCCGGCGCAGGGCGTCGACCGCGTCGTCCGAGAACTCGGGGTGGACGAGCGCGCCCGAGTCGTTCACCAGGACGTTGTTGCCCATCGCGTTCTGCCGATGCGCGACGACCGTGAGCGGGGCGACCGACTCGAGGGTTCGTCGTTCCTCCGGGTCGACCTCCCCGCCGACCACGAAGCCGTTGGAGTTGCCGGCGAGCAGCGCGCCGACGACCTCCGCGTCGAGGATCGTCGTCCGGACGATCTGTACGTCCAGCATGCGGGCGAGGTCGCGTTCGACCGCGCGAGGGGCGTTATCGGGAACGATCGCGAACCGGTCGCCGACCCGGAGGTAGACCCCGAGATAGGGGCTCCCCCCGACCAGAGTCCGACCGACCGGCACGCGAGGGGCCTCCCCCGACCGACCCTACTCGGTCTCGAGCAGGTCGACCTCGATGAGGCCGTCCCCGAATCGAATCGCCTTCACTCGGACCCGGCTTGGAATGTGCTGGATACCGCGCTCCCAGATGTGCTCGTTGAGCCGCGGGTCGATCCAGACGTCCTCCGGTTTCCCCTTCATGTGGCGGACGACGAATCGCCGGACCGTTTCGAGCGCGTGGCCGGCGCGTCGGCGACGTGACGGCTGGTGCTGGCTGGGCCGCAGGGGGATCACGTACTCGCGCTCGAGTTCTTCGGTGTGCCGGGAGGACGGTTTCGCGGGCATCGCACGGTACCTCGGTTACTCCTCTTTCGTGAACGGTCACTTGTGCAAGTGGCCCCGTTTCCAGACGTGCCGCTTCGGGTGGCGCGTGAAGCGGCGGTTCGTCCGCTGCATCACCCAGGCGGGCACGCGCCGGTTCCCCTTCACGACGCGGAACAGTCGGGTCTTGCGGGCGAGGCTCTTTCTACGGTTCGCCATCGATTCCTCCGCTCACCGCCGCGTGATGCGGATCTCCCGCTTCTCGGGGGCGATCCGCTCGAGCAGCGCCCTCAGGGTGACGTCGTCGATCGCGCGCTGAATCCGCCCGCTCGCGGCGAGCGCGATCAGCTGCTGCTCGACGGCGGAGGCGACCTCGGGCTTTGCGAGGCGGATCCGGGCGAGTCGCTCTCGCGCTTCGGGGGTCAGGATCCGGCGCAGGACTTCGGTGCGCTCCTGCTCGCGACGGGCCATCTCGGCCTCCTGAGCGGCGAAGGCCTGAGCGTTCGCCACCTCCGAGCTCTGCATCTCCTGGAGCTGCTGGAGGCGCCGCCGCCGGAGCTCCGCGAGCTCGGCATCGTCCCCGTACGCCATCGTTCCGAACCCTCCCCTCGGAAAAACCACTAGAGGTACTTGGCGAGTTCGGGTCGCTCGGAGGCCATCGCCTTCAGGATCTCCCGGGAGAGCCCGTCAAGTAGCTTCTGCCCCTCGGGGCTGACGCGGCGGCCCTTGGTCTTGTACGGTTGGACGAGGCCGGCCTTTTCGAGCTGGTGGACGATCTCGCGTAGGACGGACCTCGAGCCGGTGCGGGCATGATAGGGCGCGCTGCCGCGGTCGCGTTTCCCGCCGTACTCCGCGCTCAGACGTTCGATGCCGACGTATCCCTGAAGGTAGATCTTCCGCAGCACCGACGCGCTGCGGAGATACCACCAGTCCACCTGCGTCGGAGCGCGCTGCTTGTGCACACCGGTCTTCGCGAAGGTCGCCCAGGGCGGCGGGCTCACCGCCTTGCGAGCGCGGAGCTCCGTCGCGAGCTTCGGGAGCAGCGCGGACGGAGGTACGTCGTTCGGATGAGTCATGAGGCGGCGCGCCCACCGTGCCCGCGTATTTAAAGTCGCAGGCGAGAAATCGTTTCGCCGGAGGCGAGCCGGCCGCCGGCGTGGGTGGACTTAACTATCTTGGCCGACGTGGGTCCCTTCGAGGAGGCCCACCGTCCGTTCGATGGCGACCGCCGCCCTACTACTAAGTGGAGGGGAATCGAACCGGTTCGGCGGGACACCGAAGGCGCTGATGCCGGTCGGCGGCCGTCCGGCCGTCCGACGTCTCGCGGAAATCTGCCTGGACCGGGGGCTCGACCCGGTCGTGGTCGTGGTGGGACCCCATCGGGGCCCGATTGCGCATGAGCTTCGGGAGACAGGGGTCACGCTCGTCGACTCCGAGCTCTGGTACGAAGGGCGTACGGCGTCCATCCATTCCGGGCTCGAAGCGATCCCGACCGACCGGGACGTCTTATTCTGGCCGGTCGACCACCCGTTCGTGCTCGAGTCCACGATCGATGCGCTGCTTGCCGCGCCCTCGACCGACGCGCTCGCCGTCTGGTTCATTCCCACCCATGAGGGTCACGGGGGCCACCCCGTCTACTGGCGTTCGAGCGTGCGAGGCGACATTCTCGACCTTCGCAGCGACGCCCCCCTACGGTCGTTGCTTCCCGAGTTCGGCGTTCAGGTTCGCCGGATCGCCGTCAACGACCCCGGCGTGGTCACGAACGTCGACACGCCCGAGGAGTACCGAACCGCGCTCGAGGAGTGGGCGTCGCGGTCGCAGGTGCTCTGATGGACCGACGGCTGACGCGTGAAGCGCTGCGCCTCTTCGAGATGCACGAGGCGTTCGTTCGTGCGACCGTGGTCCGAGCCGTGGGTTCCGTCCCGGGCAAGGTCGGCTCGAGCATGATCGTTCGCGCGGACGGTTCGACGGTCGGAACGATCGGGGGCGCCCAGCTCGAGGAGGAGGTGAAGTCGCGCGCCCGCACGGCGTTCGAGCGTCGGGAGGGGGACCTTCACCACTTCGACCTTCAGGCTTGGAAACCCGGGGGTCTACCCAGTCTTTGCGGAGGCTCGGTGGAGATCGCGATCGAGTTCGTCGGCGCGCGGCCGAACCTTCTGCTCTGGGGGGGTGGCCACGTGGCCCAGGCGCTCGCGCAGCTCCTACCGACCCTGGAATACGACTACAGTGTCGCGGACGACCGACCCGAATGGGTTGCGGTGGAGCGATTCCCGACCGCGGAACGCCGCGAGGTCGTCGCGCCGGAGCGCCTTTTCGACGTGTTCGAACCGACGTCGTTCACGCACCTCTACCTCCTCGGCTACGACGCGATGAAGGATCTTGAAGTGCTCGCGATCGCGGTCGAACGGTTCCCCAACACGATCGGACTGATCGCGAGCGAGTCGAAGCGCGAGCACCTGTTTGCGAAGCTACGCGAGCGGGGCGTTTCGCGCGAAGCTCTGGCCCGCGTCCGGTCGCCCGTCGGCCTGCCGATCGGTGCCGAGTCGCCTTCGGAAATCGCCGTGAGCATCGTCGCGGAGATCGTCCGGGAACTCCACCCAGCGACCTTAGGTAGCTCCTCGCGTCAGCTCTCCCAGGTGACTCCCGACACCGATGCCGTTCCCCGAGCCCCTTAGGTTCCGCCTCAACGGGCATCCCGCCGAGGTCGGCTGCGAGGACGCCCGGATCCTCCTCGACCTCCTGCGCGAGGACCTCAACCTCACGGGAACGAAGCGCGGCTGCGACCTCGGAACCTGCGGATGTTGCACGGTCCTTCTCGACGGGCGGCCCACGCTGAGCTGCCTCACTCTCGCGCGGCTTGTCGAGGGTCGCGAGGTGACGACCATCGAGGGGATCTCCCCTCCGAGCGGCCTCACGCCGGTGCAACGCGCGTTCGTCGAGCTCGGGGCGACCCAGTGCGGCTTCTGCACCCCCGGATTCATCGTGACGGCGACGGCGCTCTTGCGCGACCACCCGCATCCTCCGCGCGATGAGATTGAACGGGCGATCTCGGGCAATCTGTGTCGATGCACCGGCTACCGGAAGATCGTGGACGCGATTGCGATGGCCGCTCGGGAGGCGCCGTAATGGCCTCGGCCCCACCGCGGCCGTACCGGCTCCTCGGAGGCCGAATCCCGTACGTCGAGGGCCCGCTCAAGGTGACGGGACGGGCGGAGTACACGGACGACATCCAACGACCCGGGATGCTCGTCGGCCGTCTCCTCCGAAGCCCGTGGCCGCACGCCCGTTTGAAGTCGATCGACACGAGCGCCGCGCGGGCTCTACCCGGCGTGTTCGCGGTCCTCACCGGCGATAGGTATCCCACGCCATTCGGAGTCCTTCCGATCACCCACGACGAGACGGCGATCGCGGTCGGCAAGGCCCGCTATATCGGGGACATCATCGCCGCGGTGGCGGCCACGGACGAACGCACCGCGGAGCGGGCGCTCGGGCTGATCCGGGTCGACGTCGAGCCTCTTCCCGAGTACGCCGACCCGCGGATGGGCGTCACTCCGGTGAGCGAGCCGATTCACGCGCGGGGTCTGCTCGGCTCGAACATCCAGAAGGAGGTTGTTCAGCATTTCGGGAACGTGGACGCCGCGTTCGCTCAGGCGGCGCACTCTGTCCGGGTCCGGGCCAACTTTGCCGGGGTGACCCATGCGTTCACCGAGCCGATGGCCACGATCGCCGAGGCGACGCCGGACGGTCGCCTCACCGTGTGGAGCGCGACGCAAGTGCCGCACTACCTCCACCGGGCACTCTCGGAGGTGCTCGGCCTCCCGATGCACCGTATCCGCGTGATCAAGCCCGAGGTCGGCGGCGGCTTCGGGGGAAAGTCCGACCCGCTCCCGCACGAGATCGTCTGTGCCGCGCTCTCGATCGAGACGGGGCGACCGGTCAAGATCCTGTTCGACCGCGAGGACGTTTTCTATACGAACCACGGACGCCATCCGACCCAGAACGACGTCCGGATCGCGCTCGACGCCTCGGGACAGATCCTGGCCTACGATATCGATGCGCTGATCGACGGAGGCGCGTGGAGTTCGTTCGGCACGGTGACGACGTACTACAACGGTGTCCTCGCGATGGGCCCGTATCGGGTCCCGAACTTCCGCTATCGGGGTCGGCGGGTCTATACGACGAAGCCACCTTCCGGCGCGATGCGCGCGCACGGGGGGACGAACATCCGTTACTCGGTGGAGGTGGCGCTCGACATGCTGGCGGAGCGCTCGGGTCTCGACCCGTTCGAGCTCCGGCGCCGGAACGCTTTGCCGCCCAACTCGAAGACCGTGAACGAGTTCCGGATCACCTCGACCTCCTTCCTCCAGTGTCTCGCCGCGACTCGGGAGAAGAGCGGCTGGGACGACAAGTTCCGTCGGCTCCCGTACGGGCGGGGCGTCGGTCTCGGCTGCGGCTTCTACATCTCCGGCTCGAACAGCCCGATCCACTTCACCCCGAAGATGCCGCAGTCGACGGTCCACCTCAAGGTCGACATGGACGGCGGGGTCGCGGTCCACTCGATGCAGGCCGACATCGGCCAAGGGTCGAACACGTTGCTCGCGGCGATCGTGGCGGAGGTACTCGGCATCGACCTCGACCGCGTGCACGTCCAACGCGTCGACTCCGACGTGAGCCCGGTCGACCTCGGGTCGTACTCCAGCCGCGTCACGTTCATGATGGGGAACGCGGCGCGATTGGCCGCGGAGGAGCTCCGCACGAAGCTCGTCGCCGCTGCGGCGGCGTTGCTCGAGCGTCCGGCGGAAACGCTCGAGGTGGTGCACGAGCGTATCCAGGAGCGCGAGCACCCCGAGCACGGGGTCACTTTCCTCGAGTCGCTCCACCGGGCCATGGAGTCCTCCGGGGCCCTCAGTGCCACCGGGTCGTACCAGTCGCCGGCGATCGGCGGCACGTTCAAGGGCGCCCGGGCCGGCACCGCGCCGGCGTACTCGTTCGCGGCGTACGTCGCCGAGGTGGACGTCGACGACGAGACCGGCGAGTACCGGGTCCGGAAGATCTGGGCGGCATTCGACTGCGGCCGGCCCCTCAACCGGCTCGCCGTGGAGGGTCAGATCGAGGGCTCGATCCACATGGGCCTCGGCCAGGTGATGGGCGAGTCAATGAACTATCGAGGGACCCGATTGTTCAATCCGTCGCTTCTCGAGTACAAGATCCCGATGCCCCAGCAGATGCCCGACGTCGAGATCCTGCTCGTGGGCGAGGACGACCCGGAAGGCCCGTTCGGGGCGAAGGAAGCCGGCGAGGGACCGCTCATCGCGACGCTCCCCGCGGTGGGGAACGCGCTCTACGACGCGGTCGGGGTTCGTTTCACCGACCTCCCGATCACGCCGGACAAGGTCGTGAAAGGCGTCGACCAGCGCCGCGCCGAGGGGCGTCCCTGGAAAGGCAGGTAGGTCCCATGCACCTCGACCCGTTCGAGCTTCATCGTCCCCGCACGGTCGAGGAGGCCGTGGAGCTCGCCTCGCGCTGGCCGGGCCAGTGCGACTACCTCGCCGGTGGGACCGACCTGTTGCCGAACTACAAGATGCACCTTAACCTGCGACCGCATCTGATCGCCCTCGATGCTGTCGGCGAACTCAGGGACCACTCGCTCAACCGGGTCGGCGCGATGGTGCGGCTCGGCGATCTCGAGCGGGACACCGGATTCGGACGAGCCTACCCTGCGGTGGGCGACGCACTGCGCGAGGTCGCCACGCCGCTCGTCCGCGAGAGCGGTACGGTCGGCGGCAATCTCCTCGTGGAGACTCGATGTTTCTTCTTCAACCAGAGCTACTTCTGGCGGGCGAGCCTCGGCTTCTGCCTGAAGGCGGACGGCGACCGATGCCACGTCGTCCCCCAGAAGGAGCGCTGCTACGCGACGTTCTCGGGGGACCTCGCCCCGGCGTTCCTCGTGCTGGGCGCGGAGGTGGAGCTCGCGAGTCCCGGGGGCCGGCGGCGCCTCCCGCTATCGGAGCTCTACGACGCCCACGGCGACGGGATCCACCGGTTGACGATGCGCCCGGGCGAGCTGCTCGTGGCGCTTCACCTTCCGTCGGAAAGCCGCTCCCTCCGGGGACGTTACCGGAAGCTCCGCGTGCGTCCGTCGTACGACTTCCCGGAACTCGGCGTCGCCGTCGCCGGATCGTGGGACGATTCCCGCGTCCGGTCGCTCGCGCTCGCGCTCGGGGGCGTCGAGACCTATCCCCGACGGTTCGACGAGCTCACGGCTCCGCTGGTCGGTGAAACGCTCTCGGAGGACCGCCTCCGCGCGCTCGCGGAAGCAGTGACCCGCGCGGTGCGTCCGGTGCATAACACTTTCCTCCTCCCGGACTATCGTCGCCGCATGGTCGGGGTCTACGTCCGGCGGGCGATTGCGGAGGCCCAGGGGGCGGCAGCAGCATGACCCGCGGGGCGGAGTTTGCCCTCTTGCCGATCGCCGCCCTCAAGAGCCACGAACGGATCGAAGAGGTGAACCTCCACGACCTGATGATGAACATCCGGCACTCTGGGGTACTCTCCGACCCCATCTGGGTCGCCCGCGGCTCCCTCGTGATCCTGAACGGGCATCACCGGGTCGAATCGCTGCGGCGGCTCGGAGCGGAGCGCGTGGCGGCGTGGGTGCTCGATTACGAGAGCGATATCGTCCATCTCGGGCGCTGGCACCCCGGCCCGCCGATTCCGAAGAGCGAGGTCGTGCGCCGCGGCCTCGAGGGTCGGCCGTTCCCCCCGAAGACGACCCGGCACCGGCTCCTGATCGAGCTTCCGGCCCGACCGACGCCGCTCTCGGAACTCATGCCGCCGGCCGTCGCCCACGGTCGGACCCGGACCCGAGTCCGGGCGTCGGTGCACTCCTAGGTCGGTCCGGGGGCCGGGCGCGGCGGGCCCGTGTACGGGAGCGGCAGCTCGCCGTCCGCGAACCGACGGATCGTCGCGGCGAGGAGGCCCACCTCCACGGGGTGAAGCCGAGCCCGGAGTGCCTCGGGGGTGTCGCCGGGGAGGACGGGCACCTTCTCCTGGGCGACCCGCGGTCCGCCGTCGACGTCGTTCGTCACGACGTGGACGGTGGCCCCGCTCTCCGTCTCCCCGGCCTCGAGCACCGCTCGGTGCACGCGCATCCCGTACATTCCGCGGCCGCCGTGGCGCGGCAAGAGCGCGGGGTGGATGTTGATCGCCCGTCCTTTCCAGCGCTCCACCCACGGCACCGGCAGGATCGACAGAAAGCCGGCGAGCACGACGAGCTCGACGCCCTTGTCGGTGAGCTCCTTCGTGAGACGGTCCGACCACGCGGCCGGGTCCGTTCCCCGCGTCGGAAGGACGACCGTGGGGAAGCCGCGTCGACGGGCCCGCTCGATCGCGGGGATGTTGGGCCGGTCCGAAACCACGAGGCAGATCCGGATTGGAAGGTGGCCGCCGGCGGCCAGCTCGGCCAGCCCCTCGAGCGTGGTCCCTTCGCCGGATACGAGCACCGCTACGGGCAGCGTGCGCGTCACGCACCAGGCGAGCGGTCGAGATTAGAAGAGGGTGGCGGAGGTGAAGCGGAACGAGCCGAGCGCGGCCGCCGGGGCGGTGACGCTCTCCCCGCCTTCGGAGTAGATGCGTCGTTCCTTCGCGAGCAGCCGCACCCCTTCGAGCGCGGTCAGGATGCTTTCGGTGAAGCGGAGGTTGCGCGCGGGGCGAGCGACCGCACCGTTCTCGATCGCGTAGGTCCCGTCCCGGGTCATCCCCGTGATGATGCCGCGGCCCGGGTCGACGACCCGGACGTAGTGGAAGCGCGTGACCAAGAGTCCCCGCCGGGTCTCGCGCACCAGCTCCTCCTCGCTAGCGTCCCCGGGGGCGAGCAGCATGTTGGTCGGCATCGGGCCGTAGTCGCCCCACGGCGCCTCGGGGGGGAGGGCGTGGCCGGTGAGCGGTCGGCCGAGGCGTCCGGAGGTGAGGAGGTCTGTCACGACCGGGCGGGCGATCCCCTCCGTGATGAGCGGGGTGGCCCGTGTCCAGGTTCCCTCGTAATCGATCGAACGGGGCAGCGTGTCGCGCGAGCGCGGGTCATCGACCAGCGTCACCGATGCGGGAGCGACCCTCTTGCCCCGGCGTCGCCGAAGGCAACTCCACCCTTCGACCTCGCCGTTCGCGGCGAACCCAAGGTTCCCGAGAAATAGGAGCAGGAGCCCGACCGCCGGGCCCCGTAGCACGACGGGGTACGAGCCCGCCGGGACCGTCTCGGGCGGCGTGCGGGCCATGCGCTCCGCGGCCTCGCATCCCAGCTTCGCGGGGGCGAGCTTCGCCGCGTCCCAGTGCGCCGCCTCCGACCAGCCTGACACGGGAGGGTCTTGGTCGGGGCGTTCCACGAGGACATTCGCGAACGCCACGGACCGGTTCGTGGACCGGTCGAGGCCGGAGGAGTTGACCACCCTCAGCGACTCGTGACCGACGTGGACCACTCCGGCGATGCGGGCCCCGGGCGCCTCGGCGGCCGCGGCACCGAGGATCTCTTCGGCCAACTCCGTCGCATCCTCGGGCGGCAGCTCCGCCGTGCGCTTCGAGAACGCGAGGCCGCTCGGGCCCCGACCGCTCGGAGAGCGAAACCCGGGAAACTTCCGTTCGACGGGCGCGACGCGCGCGAGCACGCTCGCGGAGGCGACGAGCCGCCGCAGGCCCTCGGGGGAAGCGTCCGAGCCCGTCGCCGTCGCGAGGCGACGGCCGTCGGCGAGCCGCAGCGAGACCTGGGTGGACCGCTCGAGATGCGGCTGGCGTACCCGACTGTTCGCGAATCGGATGGTCGTGGAGGCCGACCGTATGATTCTCAGATCGCCCGTCGACCCCGGCGGAAGCGCCCGCAGCACGGCGAGCGGTTCGCCCTCGGAGTGCCGTCGTCGGGCCGAAGGCACGTTCATCCCCCCCGGACCGCGACGCGGCGGAACCGAGCCACCGGTGCCGCGTGGCCGACGCGAGCGACCTGACCCGGCTGGCCTTTTCCGCAGTTCGGAAGGCCCCATAGGTGGCGAGTGCTCGCGTTCGCGACCGCGTCCATGGACGACCAGAACTCCGGGGCCATCCCGGAATAGATCGGGTTACGGACCAACTCACCGAGCTCCCCCTGCACGATCCGTCGCCCGACCTCCGTGCCGAACTGGAAGTTGAGCCGTCGGTCGTCGATCGACCATGAGCGGTTCGTCTCGAGGAAGACCCCCTCGTTCACGCCTTCGAGCAGCTCGTCGAGCGAGAGGTCGCCCGGCTCGAGATTGATGTTCGTCATCCGCACGAGCGGCGCGCGGTCCCCTCCCGACGCGCGGGCGGTGCCGCCCGAATGAGCGAGCCCCAGTTCCGCTGCCGACTCCCGGGACGAGAGGGTTCCGACGAGGATGCCCTCGCGGACGATCGGCGTGCGCTGGGCCGGGACGCCCTCATCGTCCCACCCGAACGTCCCGAGCCCCCCCGGCTCGGTCGCGTCCGCGACCACGTTCATGAGGTCGCTGCCGAACCGCAATGTTCCGATCATCCCCGGCGTGACCCAGCTCGTCCCGGCGAACGCGGCCTCGGAACCGAAGATCCGGTCGAGCTCGGTGGCGTGACCGACGCTCTCGTGCACCTGCAGGGCGAGCTGCTCCGAGCCGAGGACCACGGTGGTGGTTCCAGTCGGACAGGCGGGAGCGTCGAGGAGCTGGACCGCTTCGCGGCCGAGCTCGCTCGCGTGGGCGACGAGGTCGAGGTTTTCGACGAACTCGTAGCCGGCCTGGGAAAAATCCCCTCCGTGGGACGCCGGATAGCTGCGGCGCTGCACGTTCGCGCCGCGCACTGCGGTCGCCGTGACGCCCGCACCCACGTGAATGATTCGCGAGCTAAACGACGCGCCGTCGGAGGAGCCGTACCACTTGTTCTCCTCCCAGGCGGAGAAGGTGGCGATTCCGCTCTTCACCGTCCGGTCGACGTGGAGGCTTTTCTCGGCGGCCGTGAGGAGCTCGAGGATCGATTCCGGCGGGATCGAAAACGGGTCCTTGGCGACGCGCGTCGCGTACCGGCCGCCCCGGGGAGCCGATTCGTCCGTCACGCGGAGCGAGTGTTGGGCGTGACGTCCCGCGGCTCGCGCGAGACGGACAGCGAGCTGAGCGACCTCTCGGATCGGCTGGGGGCGGAGGTCGGAGGTGGTGGCGAACCCCCACGCGTCGTTCGTGCGCACGCGAACGCCGATCGCGTCGGTGCGCGCGTCCGTCAGGGCGCTCGCGGCCCCGTCCCGGACGGCGAGCTGCACGAACCGGTCCGGGGCAACGACGCGCGCGTCAACCTGGCGAACTCCCGAGGCGCTCGCGGCGTTGAGCGCGACGCGGATGAGGTCCTCCAAGAACCCTCCTCGCCGCCGCCGAACCCGGGTCGAGGATTTACCGCTGTGGGTCCGATCGCCGAGCTCCTCGGTCGTTCGGCTAGAGCATGACCCGTAGGTTGAGCTTCTCGGTGAGTTCCTTGTAGCGGTTCCGGATCGTGACCTCGGTCACACCGGCCACCTCGGCGACCTCGCGTTGGGTCCGGCGCTCCCCGCACTGGACGCTCGAGATGTAGATCGCGGCCGCCGCGACGCCGGTCGGGCCTCGCCCGCTCGTCAGCTCGCGCTCGGTCGCCGCCTTCAGGATCTCGTTCGCGCGGGTCTGGATCTCCCCTTTCAGCTTGAGCTCCGAGCAGAACCGCTGGATGTAGTCCTGCGGTTTCGTCGGCATCAGTTTGAGGTGGAGCTCGCGTGTCATGAAGCGGTACGTTCGACCGATCTCCTTGCGACCGATTCGCGACTTGGAGGCGATCTCGTCGAGCGTCCGAGGAACGTTGCACTGTCGGCAGCTCCCGTAGAGCGATGCCGCGACCACGCCCTCGATGGACCGCCCGCGAATCAGATTGCGATTGACCGCCTTGCGGTAAATCATCGCGGCGGTCTCGCGCACGTTGCGCGGGAGCGCCATCCCCGAGGCGATCCGGTCGAGCTCGGCGAGCGCGAAGGCAAGGTTCCGTTCCGTGGCGTTCGACACTCGGATGCGTCGCTGCCACTTGCGCAGCCGGTAGAGCTGCGCGCGGTTGCGGGTCGGGATCGATTTTCCGTACGGGTCCCGGTTCTTCCAGCCGATCTCGGTCGAAAGGCCCTTGTCGTGGATCGTGAGCGTGGTCGGCGCCCCCGTACGGGCGCGCTTCTCGCCCTGCTCGGCGTCGAAGGCACGCCAGTCGGGTCCCTGGTCGATCATCGACTCCTCGAGCACGAGGCCGCACTCGTCGCAGACGAGCTCCCCCCGCTCGTAGTCCCGGGTGAGGTGCGTCGAACCGCAGCTGGTGCAGCGGGTCGGCACGACAACGTCCTCGGGTCGTTCCGCGGGCTTTTCCGCGTTCGGGCTCGACTCTCCGTTCTGCATCGCTCCTCCGGCCTCCTACTCTCGGACCAGGCTGCGCCCCAGGAGGGCCGCCCCTTCGCTCGGGCTCGGCGTCCGTCGGGGCCGCACCGAAAGGTACGGACGAGCGACCGGCCCGAAGACCCGGACGACCTGGCCGCGCACGGTCCCGACGGCGTCCGCGACGAGGGTACCCTCGGGGACCACCTCAGGACCCGTCGCTCGCACCGTGAGATGACCGGCGGGTGTGATCGCCAGCACCGTCCCCACGTCGCGACTCCCCGGCCGAACGTTCGCGCGCGACAAGTGGTATAAACCACTTGCGATACGTATATGAAGATTACGGCCGAGGGCGGGGCCGGTTCCGGCTCCGTGCTCCCGAGGGATACTGGTCCGAATCGCTGCTCTCCTCGTCCCGCTCCTCGGGAGGAACGTAGGGCGAGTAGAACGAGGGTCGGACCGTTCGCGGGTGGCCCTCCTCGCCCTCCTCTTCCTCGGCCTCCTCGGACGGGGGGGACTCGACCGGGGGCGGTGCTTCGGTCCGGGGGGCCGTGAGCCGTCGGATCGGCGCGGCTGGTTCGCCGATCGTGACCCTCGCGGGAGGGCTCGGCGCGGGGTTGGCCGCAGCCGCCGCCGCGGCGGCCGCCGCGCGGTTGCGCTCGCGGGTGAGGTTGTCGACCTCGGCCCAGAGCTGTTCGATCTCCTCCTCGGGCGTGCCGTATCCCCGCCGGTCCTCGCTGATCGCGGCGCGGACCTGCGCCATCAGGCGGGCGGCGCTCGAAGCGTCGCGGGCTTTGCCCTTGATGCGCTGGAGGCGGCGCGCCAAGTTGCGTGCCTCGAGCAGAATCTCCTCCTCCTCCCGGGGCGATAGGGGAGGCAACGCCGGTGCCCGGGGGATACGGGCCACCGTGCGGCGCGTCTCGACGAGTCGCTGAGCACAGGTCGCGAGGTTCTGGTCCTG
>Ga0187782_10000057_pt1 | contig 58769 bp, 47 predicted proteins | sample 0715_SJ02_MP15_2_FD_132454 | JGI IMG/M metagenome (GOLD analysis project Ga0187782, IMG submission 132454) | Tropical peat soil microbial communities from peatlands in Department of Meta, Colombia - 0715_SJ02_MP15_20_MG | ecosystem: Environmental > Terrestrial > Soil > Wetlands > Peat | place... | reverse complement strand
GGGCAAGGTCGTGCACTTCTGGCAGCCGCCGCTGGGCGACAAGGACCTGCGGCGTCCGATCACAACGGAGCTCGCGCAGCTGGTGCCGTTCTTGGTCGAGAAGCGACTCCGGATCATCGCGTTCTGTCGCAGTCGGAAGGAGCTCGAGATCGTGCTCAAGGAGTCCCGCGATCGGCTGCGCGACGTCGCCGGGCACGACGAGTCGTATCTGCTGGCGGGATACCGGGGCGGCTACACGCCCGAAGAGCGGCGTCGGGTCGAACGGGATCTGCTCGAAGGCAAGGTGATCGGCGTGGTGTCCACCAATGCCCTGGAGCTGGGGATCGACATCGGCGCCCTGCAGGTCGTCGTCCAGGGAGGGTTCCCCGGGACGCGTGCGAGCTTTTGGCAACAGTTGGGTCGGGCGGGGAGACGCGGGGAAGTGGCCCATGCAATCGTGGTGCTGGCCGTATCTCCCGTCGACCAGTTCATTGCCGACGATCCCGACTGGCTGGTCGGCCAGCCGGCCGAGCATGCCGTGCTCGATCGAGACAACCTGGCCATCCAACTGGCCCACGTACGCGCGGCGGCGGCGGAGTTGCCCCTGTCGCTGGATGACGCCGCGGTCTTCCCCGATCTGGGCGAAATCGTCGGCGTACTTTCGCGCGCGGGCGAGCTGCGCGACATGCTGGGGCGCTGGCACTGGACCGGAGGTCCGTTCCCGGCGGGAGAGTTCGGCCTGCGCAACGTGCACGCGGATCGTTTCAAGATCGTCAATCGAGACACGGGGACGACGCTCACCGAGATGACTCGTCCTCAGGTCTACCGTGAGGCTCACCCGCGTGCCGTCTACCTGCACGACGGCGTCCAGTTTCAGGTCGACCGGCTCGATCTCGTGCAGCACGTCGCGGTCGTGACCGAGGTGGAGCAGAACCTCTATACCCAGCCGGACGTGCGTACGGCCATCGACGTCCTGCTCACGCAGGAGCGGCGTGCGGTGGGTCGTACCGAGGCGGTGTTCGGCGATGTCCGGGTCGACGATGCAGTAGTCGGTTACAAGATGCTCGAGTTCCACAACCACCAAAATCTGGGGTACGAGAAGCTGCACGAGCCTCTGAGGCTCGAGGTCGAGACCGAGGCCGTCTGGGTGACCGTACCCGAGATCGTCCTCGCGGCGCTCGCGAGCGAGCACGAGGACGGCCTTGCCGGGATGGTCCATGCGCTCGGGGCGTGCGCTCGCATGCTGACGATGGCCGAGCGGTCGGACCTGTGTGCGACGAGCTTTCACCATACCGAGGAGACGAGCGGCAAGACCGCCACGGCGCTGGTCTGCTACGACCCGCATCCGGGGGGGCTGGGCTACGCGTACAAAGCGTACGAGCACATCGAGGAGGTGCTGGCCAACGCGATGGCTCTGGTCGAGCGTTGCCGCTGCCGGAGTGGCTGTCCGGCCTGTGTGGGCGCCTATGGTCGCGATTCGAACTGGATCACCTGGGCTCTGCGAAGTCTGTTCGAGGATGTGGCCCTTCCAGCCGGAGCCCGCTGCGCACGTTCTTCGCCGACGAAGACCGGAGCGGCGCCGGAGGTGGACGGGCGGGTGCCGTGGCTCCAGGTCGTCGAGCGCTGGGGCGATGTGGTCGCGCATCTGCGCGCGGAACGCACGACGGGAGCGGAGCTGCTTGCGGCGCTCGGTCCGGAAGCTGTACAGCGGCAGGGCCGGCGTCTCGTGCTGCGATTGCCGAGTCCGGGGATCGCAGAGTGGCTGGGGTCCGAGTCCATTCAGCGTCAGCTCTGGGAAAGCTTGCGTGCGGTGGTCGAGGTACCGGTCGACGGAGCGCTCGCCATCGAGATTGCAGCCCAGGGCCGGGCACGAGCGCTGGGCGCGGCGATCAAGCTGCAACGGCGATACGACGACCTGATTGCGGGGCGGCCCGGCAGCGAGCCGGAGGCGAACTCCAAGCTCGCGTCCGGCTACGTGTTGCCCTCGACGGGGACTCGCTCCACCCGGAGCTAGAAACCGATGCACCTGCGAACGTTGCATCGGCAGCTGCAGCAGCAGCGGCGCGACGGACGATCGGGCGAAACGCCGCCATCGGGCGAGATGCCGCCATGGGCCCCGGCGGGGACTGCGCCTCGGCGTGTGGGCGAGCCGGGTCGCGCCGAGCCGCCCCTCGTCCAAGAGCCCGCGCTCTGTGATCTCGGCGAGCGGCTCCTCGGTATCCGCAGGGATCACCCGAAGCTCTACGCAAGCCTTGCGCAGCTCGACGAGGCGCAGCTCTCGGCGGTCCTCTGCGACTCTCCTTCGGTGCTCGTGCGAGCGCCGGTCGGATCGGGCAAGACGCACGTGCTCGTGCACCGGGTCCAGTTTCTGCACCGCGTGCGCGCAGTACCCCTCCGTGAAATGGCGGTGCTCACTTTCACGAACCGGGCGGCTGCGGAGATCCGCGCACGCATCCTGACCCTCGGTGACCACGAGCGTCCCCCCGCACCCGACGAACTGTGGCTCGTCGGCACATTCCACGGAGTGGCGCGAGCACTGCTGTCCAAAGCGCTGCCCGTCGAGCGGATCGGCTATCGGCCCGATTTCGAGGTGCTCGACGACGAGGAGTGCGAGCGGCTGCTCGACGAGCTGATCTCGCGGCATCACCTGCGCATCCGCCGGCGACGACAGGTTCGCCGACGACTACGCGTCCCCGAAGACGCACGGTCCCACCGGGACGACCTGTCGCGCCTTGCGGCTCTCTACGCCGAGCAAAAGCGCGCCGCCAACGTCATGGATTTCGACGATCTCATCGATCACGCGACGGAGCTTCTCGGTCCCTGCGATGCAAACCGATGTGAGCCCATCGTCCCGACGCCGAGCTGTGTCGTCGTGGACGAGCTGCAAGATTGCGAGCCAAGGGAGCTGCGCTTTCTGCGAACGCTCGGGGGTCAGCATACGAGCTTCTTCGGCGTCGGCGATCCGAACCAGGCGATTTACGGCTGGCGCGGTAGCGCGCCGGAAGTTTTTTCCCGGGTGAAGGCGGAGTTTGCATGCCGGGAGCAAGCGCTGCAGTTTAGCTACCGCTCGACGCGGAGCATCCTGGAGGCTGCTCGAGCCGTGCTGGGCCTGCAAGCCGAGACGGGCGGCGAGCTGACGAGCGTTCGCGACGTCGGAAAGCGAGTCGTCCTACGGCGTCATCACGATCCATTGAGCGAGGCGATCTACCTGGGCGAGCGTCTCGCAGCGCTCCACGCCGAAGGCGTCCCGTATCGAGAGATGGCCGTGCTGTTCCGGCTTCGCGTGCAGGGCGAAATGCTGCGAGCGTCACTCGTCGAGCGGGGCGTCCCCTGCGTCGAGTCCGAGGATCCGCCGTCCGATGCCGTGCGCCTTTTGACACTGCACGCGGCCAAAGGACTCGAATTTCGTCGTGTGTTCCTCAGTGGCATCAACGACGGATTGGTTCCACTCGGACGGCGTCGCGACCGAGTCGACGATGCGGAGGAGCGCCGACTTCTGTTCGTCGGCTTGACGCGCGCGCGGGACGAAGTCGAAGTCTCGTACCACGCGCGCCCGCATCAGGCGGGAGCGGCAGGAGAGATGAGCCGGTACCTAAGCGGTCTCCCGGCCTGGTTGCTGGATTTTCAGCACGGACCCCCGACGTCCAGCCCGCCCGAGCCGATGTCCATCCGCGCAGCGACCCCGGACGCCCGACAAGCCACGCCGTCGGCCGATGAGGCTGGACGGCGAGCGCCGGCGGCGGGGTTTGCGGCCAGACCGGCAGCGTCGGATTCGGGATCGCAGTTCCGCCCAGGACAGGTCGTGAGCCATCCGCGCTATGGCCGCGGAGTGGTCTTGGCGCTCTCCGGGGGAACCGTCGAATGCGACTTCGGAAAGCGCGGGCAACGCTCGTTTCCGATGGTGCTCTGTCCGCTCCTCACGGAGGAGGAATCGTGTCTGCCGTTCGGTCCAGCTCTTGCCTGACTTTGGTCGCCAGCAATTCCGGCGTGAGCGGCTTTTGAACGAAGGGGAGACCCGTGCCGTGAACGCCGTGTATGGAAGCATCCTCGGTACTTCCGGAAATGAAGAGAATCCTCATTTCCGGCCGTGAAGATTGAAGCTCCTCGGCAAGCTCGATACCTCCCACACGGGGCAAGACGAGATCCGTAATCAGAAGGTCGATCCGGGAAGCGGTGCGCTTGCCGATGAGCAGGGCCTCGCCGGCGTTCTGCGCCTCGAGCACCCGATACCCGCACCGGCGCAGCACCAGTCCAGCCGCCGCACGGACGCGATCGTCGTCTTCGACCAAGAGGACGGTCTCGCCGTCGCGCGCGAGCGGCACATCCTTGCGCACCGGCGGCCGATCCGAAGTGGCGACCGCCGCTTCAATCGAAGGCAGATGAACGAAGAAAGTCGTTCCTGCCCCGGGCTCGCTTTCGACGCGAACGGTACCGCGAGAGCGACGAACGAGATCGGCGACCGTGTGGAGCTCGTTCGTCGTCTCGGTCGGGTCTTCCTCGCCGAAGGCTGGCTCGAACAAGCGTGACCGGGTCACCTCGTCGATTCCGGCGCCGGTGTTGCTCACCCGCAGCGTGACGGTCTGACCCGTCGAGGCGCCCGTTCGATCGTCCGCGAAATCGTCGCCGTGCGAGGGGTTCGACGTCGCGATCGTCAAGCACCCGCCGTGGGGCATCGCGCGTCGCGCGTGGACGACCAGACCGACGACGATTCGTTCGATTTGCCGCGAATCGGCGCGGATCCATGAAAACGAAGCGGAGGGCTCCAGGGTGAGCTTCACTCTGTTCCCCGCGAGGCATTGCAGTGTCCCCTCGAGCTCGCGAAGAAGCGAATTCACGTTGAGCAGTTGCGAGGCGGAGAAGTCGCCGCGGCCGAATGCGAGAATCCGGTGCGTGAGCCCGGCCGCTCGCCGCGCCGCATTCTCGATTTCCTCGCGGTTCTCGCGCCACAGTGCGGCGCTCTGGCCGTCATTCATGAACGGAGAGGCGCGCGTCAAGATCACCGATAGCGCATTGTTCAGATCGTGAGCGATGCTCGCCGACGAACGTCCGAGCGCCACCCAGGGTTCTTGCTCGCTCAACTGCTGCCGCACGCGGAGCAGCTCTCGGTTGCTGCCGGCCAGGCCCCACCCCGACTGAGCGCCGAGGTCGCGCGCGCCGGCAAGGTGCCGTTCGATCGTCGGAACCAGTCGCGACAGCTCGTCCTTGCGAACGAGATCTCTTGCACCGATTCCTGACGCGGTCGATTCGTCGCATCCTCCGGACACGAGAATGAGCGGTATCTCGAGCCCCTTCTCGGTCAGCAGGGCCCTCGCGGCGCGAGCCCCGAAGTTCGGCATCGATGAGTCGCACAGGACGACGTCCCAGTCGTCCGACTCGAGGGCGGTTCGCGCCGTCGCCTCGTCCTGCACCCGGCGGCAGACCGATGCGCGATTGGCTCTCTGCAGCTCCCGGGCGATCAAGACGGCGTCGTTCTCGGAGTCGTCGATGACGAGAACTCGCAATTCGTTCGTCATGATTCGATCCGTCTTTCTCGGAAGGATGTCCACGGGGCTGACGTCGAGGAACGATGCCGGCGACTGGGTACGTGTGCGGGTTGATCCCTGCGCTTCGGTAAGCCGTAGTCGAAGACGGACGATGTGCCCGGTACCATGTACGAGAGAAGGATATTAGAAAACAAGGCACGTGTTTAAGAAAACTATGTTCGATCGCGAGACGACGCGGCTCCACGGCCGCGGACGAGTAGGGCCATTCGCAGGCCGTTGCGACGCGATGGCGTGACGATTGGCCACGGCAAAATGCGATTGTGTGGCGAATTTGCAGTCCCGCGAGCCGCCCTGCGATTGCGCGTCACCCCGGCAGTCGCCGCATTCGCCGGAATGCTCCTTTGGGACGACCGCGGCTCCGCGCACGGCTCCTAACGAACGGTCTTGGCCGGCAGCTGTCGGGGAGCGTCGCGGGGGGGCAGTGCGCGATGGCGATCATGGCGGCGGTGGGCGTCCAGTTCCGATTCTCCCGGCAAGCGCGTCTGGACTGCGACGCCTCCGAAGATGGCCACCCCACGAACCCGCAGCAGCGGCCGGTCGGGGTCCACCTGCGCCGGGACTCTCTCGACGTGCCCGAAACCTCCGCAGATGGCGGTCCCGGTCACCTCCACGGGCAGATTCGGCGGGACGATGAGCTCGACGCCTCCCATGACTGCGACGACGCGAATCTCCGTGATCCCGGCCGGCAGGACGGCTTCGCGAAAGTCGAGCTGAATGCCGCCCATCACCGCCGTGGCGTTCAAGCGGTGCGGCAGCGTCCAGCTGCCGCGTCGTTCGACGCCCCCGAAGATCGCCATCACGGTGTCTCTCGAGGCTCCGGCAGCAGAAACGGGAATTGCTCGTGCGGGCGTCGCCATTGGCGCGCTCGGGGTAGAGTCGGGCACCAGCGGCGTCAGGTCGGCCACGGTCTGGTCGATTTCCGAGATCGAGGTGGCCCGGTGTGCCAGTGTCAGCCGGCGCTCGAACTCCTCGACGTCGAGAACGTCGTTCGCGAAGGCGTCCGAGAGCCGCGCGATCGCCTGCTCGCGACAGTCCCTGAGGCTGATCAGACTGGGGGCGGGCGGCTCACCCGAGGCCATGGCGGCACCCTAACACGCCTGGGCAACGCCGACTTCGTGTGCTCGCCGCGGACCAGACCTCCGGAGGTCTTCGTCGTGTGGTAAAGAGGCTCACGCTCGATGCTGCGGGTGCTCAAGTGGCTGGGGTTCGTGGTCGCGCTCCTGGTCGTGCTCGCGGCGGCGACCTGGTACGTGGCGTTCGGCAACAACAGTCCTCTCGCCGAAGGGACGTTCGTCGACGGCGTCGAGGCCGTGCGAGACGGATTCGTGAACGTTTTCATCGTGGACGCGAGCCCCGGGATGGTTGCCCTCGTGGACGCAGGGAACGACAAGTCGGGCAAGGCCCTGGTCGCGGCGCTCGCGAGACGCAACCTGGCACCGACCTCGGTCGCAGCCATCTTTCTGACGCACGGCCACCCCGACCACGTGGCTGGCTGCCGAATCTTCCCCCGGGCGCAAGTGTTTGCGATGGAGCCCGACGTGGCGCTCGTCGGGGACGCAGCACCGGCGACTCACCCGCTGCGCGACGGCGACGTCACCACCGTGGGCGATCTGCGTGTCGAGGCGTTCTCCGTTCCGGGGCACACGCCGGGATCCGCAGTCTATCTCGCCCGCAACGTCCTCTTCTTCGGCGACAGCGCCGGCGCCTCGAAGGCCGGCGAGGTGATGAAGGCCGTTCGCCTCTTTTCCAAGGACTCCGCGCTCAACGTCGCTTCCCTCAAAGGCCTGGCGACGCGGCTGACGCCTCGAAGGGCGGAGATCAAGGCGATGGCATTCGGACACACCGGTCCGCTCGTCGGCTTCGACCCGCTTCTCGCTTTCGCGTCGCGCAATTAGCCCTACTCCGGGGCGCTGTCGCTCGCGTCGATGATGCTGCTGTCGCCCGCATCGGCGAGCCCGCCGCCCGCATCGGCAAGGCCGCCGGCGCCCGCATCGGTGCACGGGTCGGGCGACACAATCGATGCCGGCGCGTATCCGGGGTAAAAGTTGCAACCGTACTCTACGGGGGGGCCGAAGCAGCCACACGCGACGACGCCCGTGGTGCATGCACTGGGGGTCACGGTGGGCACGCACGTGCCCGTGCTCACGCAACCTGCGTTCGTGGGATAGCCGCACACGAGCCCTTCTGCGCAGGGTGTCGTATCACTGCATTGCTCGTTCAGCGTGGGGCTCGAGCTCGCGTTGCACGCGGTCAAGCCGACGGTCAGAAGCGGGGCCAATGCCCAGCGCAGCACGCGGGGGCCGTTTCGAAATAAGTCATTCACGGGGGGGACTGTGCCTGAGCGGACCGTTTCGCGCCACGACCGTCAACGCACCCTGACGGCGCGTATCAGGAAGACGTATGCGTCACGCGGAGCGCATAGAACTTCACGGTGGCGCCCACGGCGGCGTCCGCGCCTGCGGTCTGGTCGTAGTCGCCGGCCTTGAAGTACTCGCCGTAGCCGTCGAAGCTCGCGGGCATCGGGAAGGACGACGTCGCGCCATCGATGGTCAGGGTGATCGTCCCATCTCCCGTGAGCTGGATCGAGTAGCTGAATGGAGTGCCGGGCGGAACATTGGTGATGGAATTCTCGGTCTGGCTGCCCGACGGGCTATCTTCGATTCCGACTATTATATTCCCATTATCGTAATAATAGAGCTCGAGAAGCGGCTTCGTCGAGCTCGCCAGGCCCGCCTCGATGGCAGAGCCGATATGGATTTGGCCGACGCAGACATGGTCCGGGACATCGAGAACCGCGAGGGTTGCAGTCAACGTATTGGTGCCCTCGATAGGCCAGTTCGCTTCCGTGCCGTCTGCATTCATCTCCCGCAGCTCGGATCGCGGATAGCTCGAGTCCGCCGTCGTGACGCCGTCCTCGGGATCCCAGAAGGTCATCGCACCGTCGGTGGGGTCCGTATAAAAATACGCGTCCTCGAACCCGCTCGAGCCTTCCAGCTGCGTCGGGCTGATGGTGGTCGGGTCTCCGGTCGATCCAATCGGCAACTGCAGCTCCCAGAGTGACAGGTCGAAATTTGCGCCAGGGGCGACGTTGGTCCGAAGGCCGCCGTCGGAGCTGTCGCCGCTTGCGCTGCCGTCGCTCCCCGAAGCCGCGCCATCGGCGACACCGCTCGCATCGAACGCGATGCCAGCGCTCGAGGAGCTGGACGCGCTGGAGGAGCCCGCCGAAGATCCCGACGCGCCTCCCGCGCATGCTGCAGGACCGATGCACGTCGCCACGACCAGCGTCGCAGCGATGAAGGTGACGTGCATAGGCGCCGTCCTTCGGGAACGGATGAGCGCTGGCAAGCTAAGTTTGTCAGGTTTGCGTCATGCCGTCCCCGCTCGCAAGCACTTTCTCGGTTCTCGCTCGGGGTCTCCCGTTTAAGCTTCGTGAGTGCCCGGAAATCGGAGAGATGCACGACCTCATAGCGACCCCATCGCCGAAGGCGCGTTACTGGCCGTCGTCGCGGCGGTCCTTTTCGGGGCCGCGACGCCCGTCATCCGGTGGGCCGGAACTGATGCGGGGCCGTTCCCGACCGCCGCGCTCCTTTACGCGGGCGCCTCGATCGCCACGTTGCCACTTTCACTGCGGCCGCGGCGGAGTGAGGCCCCTGTTCGTGCGCAGCACGCGCGCCGTCTTCTCGTCATCGCGCTGTTCGGAGGCGCGCTGGCGCCTGCCTCCTTTGCCTGGGGGCTCCAGCGCGTCGGCGGAACGAGCGCGTCGCTGCTCTTGAACTTCGAAGCCATCTTCACCGCGCTCATCGCATGGCGATTGTACGGCGAGTCTCTCGGTTCGCGCGTGCTGGGGGCGCTCGCGCTCACGTCGGCCGGCGGGGCCGTTCTGGTGCTGGCGGCCCGCTCGTTGAACGACGGCGGTCATCGCGCTGTCACGTGGGGAGCCGCCGCAGTGGTTGCAGCGACGCTGGGCTGGGCGTTCGACAATGCCCTGACCCGACCCCTCGCGGATCTCGATCCCATCCAGGTGGTCCGGGCCAAGGGCGCTCTGGGACTCCTCATCGCTCTGGTCATGGCCGTGGCGCTGGGGCAAGGCTTCGGGGCCGCGTTCCATGCGCTCGCTCTTCTGGCCAGTGGTGCGGTCGGATACGGCTTGAGCCTTCGCCTCTATCTGCTTGCCCAGCGTCGCATCGGGGCTGCACGAACGGGTTCCCTGTTCGCGCTGGCGCCGTTCGTCGGCGCGGCCGCGGCGTGGGCCCTGGGAGAGCGCGCTCGAGGACTCCCCACCATGATTGCAGGGGTCCTGTTCGGTTCCGGCGTCTACCTTCACGCGACCGAGAGGCACCAGCATCGTCATACGCACGCGCGGATCGCGCACGAGCACGCGCACCGTCACGGCGACGGCCACCACGATCACCCTCACGACCCTGCGGTCATCGGGCAGCACAGCCACTTTCACATCCACGACGAGCAGACGCACCAGCACGCTCACGGCCCCGACGTGCACCACACGCATCGCCACGAGGCCGATGCGTAAGGGTCTTTCACAGGTTCTCCACCGTTTTCAACAGCTCGCGGACGAACGCGGTTCGCGGTCGAATGAGCTGCTGTCGCGATGCGTGGACGACAATGGCAATCGGGGGCGCCGCCGGACCCAGAACCCCGGCTTGCATGACGTCGTCAGTGAACACATAGCCGTAGCCATCGTCGGAGGGAGCGCCGGCCTTCGTCGAGCGGGGATCCGCGCGTCCGATGCGGCTCGTGAAGGCGATCGCGGCGACGAAGGCGAATGGAATGCCGAGCGGGATGGGGATGGATCGATGGCGTTTCATGGATGGAGGGTCCTTTCGTGGCCCAACGCTCTTGGCTGCGGCGCCTTGGCGGACGAAGCCAAGCGGCGAATCGACCTCAGATCGACCTCAGGGAGTTTCGACGCAGTCGCAGAACCATTCTTGGCAATTGCACCGCGGCATTTCGATCCGCCGTCCGGAGGACGCGCTGGAGGCGGGCGAAGCCAAACCTCGTCGTGCGCGCGGCGGCGACACGGTCGTCGGCGGATGTTGGGGCTGCCTCGCGATCGTCGCGGTGACCGCGGATGCCGCTGCCTGCGTCACATCGTCGACGCGAGCCTCGATGCGCTCGGGTGCAGCAATTCGCGCGTCCGACGCGTCTGTTCGCGCGCGCCGATGCGCCCAGCGCTCCGTCCAGCCGTAGGCTGCTCCCGCGACGAGAACGAGCGAGAGCGCGACGATCCACGCGGATCGCCGGGCGCGCGCTCGACGGCCTTCGTCGCGGTCACGCATCGCGGCGCCGACGGTCCGCTGCACGAAGCCCTCCGTCGGCAGCTGGGCGGACCAGTGCCCCCATCCTTCCGATTCGGTCGATCGAAGCCGGGTCGTCGGGGCCGAAGTCATCGGTCCTCCCACACGCCGCGCAGCAGCTCGCGCAGCCGTTCGCGAGCTCGAAAGAGCCGCGTCCTGGCGGTGCTCTCCCGTATTCGGAGGACCGCAGCAATCGCTCGGGTATCCAGGTCGTGGAATTCGGCCAGAACGAAGACGTCGCGCTGCGCGTCCGACAGCTCCGAAGCGGCGCGTGCGAGCGCCAAGCCGATTTCCGCCCGCCTGCGCTCGGTCTCCGGCGTGCCGGGGGCGACGAGGAGCTGTCCGGCCTCGAACGGGGCAAAGGAAAGTTTTCGCTTTCGGCGCGCGTCCGTCGCCACCCGACTTGCAATCGTCAATAGCCACGTCGAAAGGCGGGCGGTGCCTGCCGCGTCGAATCCCGGTAGGGCGCGGCATGCACGGAGAAAGACCTCTTGAGCCAGATCCTCGACGTGCGACCCGGCGCCGAGGGTCCGAGACAGAAATGCGAAGACCATGGCCTGATGGCGTCGCACGAAGACGCCGAGGGCTGCGCCGTCGCCTGCCCGGCATCCGTCCAGGGTGGCTCGATCGAGCTCCGGGAGCACACGCGCGGCCGGCACAGGGATCCAAGCAGCAGTCAGCGACACCGCGTTTGCACCTTTCGCCCTTCTTACACGGACGAGCGAGTCGGAAGTTCTGCCTCGCTTGCAGTTTGTTCCGGCTCGAGGTGGAGGGCCCTACCGATCGTTCCGGCTCGAGGCGGACGGCCTGGGTCGCTTCGCGCTGCCGGGGGCACACATTGGCGCTCTGCATCGCCGGTGCACGTGCGATTCTCGGATCATGCTGCACCGGCGCCGCCACCGCTGCCTTCGTGCGCGCCGCGACGCCCGCCCCCTGGCGCGAGCCGTGCTTCGGCTTTTGATGCTCTATCGCAGACATTCTCCCACCCCCACGCGCTTCCTCCTCAAGATCGGCGCCGGTGCGAGCGGAAGTCGGCCGCGGCGACCCGCGCCGAACGATCCGCGCTGCCGGCGACGGAGCTTCGCGCGCTGGGGTGGCTCGGTTCGGCGAGCTTCGCCCCGGTCGCCAAGGAAGTGGTCGTGCGCGACATTCTCGGTCCGCTCGCGTCGATCGGCATCGCCCTTTCCGCCGAGGAGCGCGCCGAACTTCTGGCGCCTTGATCAAAGCCGCGTTCTGTCCCACAGGGCGAGCTGCGGCGACGGGCGCTGCCCTTCCGGGGAAGTCCGGCTGCGAGGTCGAGCCGAATCCGCCGTGCGGCCGCCCCAGTCGCGACTGCGCTCGCGTTCGTGCGCCACGTGCTCTTCGAACCGGTAGCCCTGCGAGGCGCGCTTCTCCAGCCGGCGTGAGGCGGAATCGAGCCGTCGAAGAGCCGCGAGCTTGTCGTCGTACCCCAGCCTGGCGCGATCGACCGCTCGACGCAGGACGTCGAGCGTCTGGTCGTACACGCGGAGCGGTACGGGAAATGGATGCCCATCCTTGCCGCCGTGCGCGAACGAAAAACGCGCTGGGTCGCTGAACCGCGACGGCGCTCCGTGCAGTACCTCGGCGACCTGGGCCAGAGCGAACACCGTCCGCGGGCCGATGCCAGGCAGCAAGAGCAGCTCGGCGAAGTCGATCGGCGCTCGTTCTCGCGCGGCTGCGAGCGCTCCGGCAATGCGCCGGCCTATCACGTCTTGCGGCTGGATCTCGTGACGGTGCGGCATGACCAGGTGAGGCAGCGGAAGCGACGCCGTCTGAGGCGGCCGGAGCCGGGCAAGCTCGCGAGCGACGACCTCGGGGCCTTCGCGCACGAGCTCCAGTTGGGCCTCGCGAGCCTTGGCTGCGCGCCGATCGGTGAGGTTCACGATCTCTCCCTGGGGCGCCCCGTCGATGGCCGCGTGCGGTTCGTCAACGAAGCTGTCGAGCCCTTCGCTCAGCCAGTGGTAGCGGCGCGCGGTACGGTCCTCGGGTCGCATCCCTTGCTGAACGACCGCCCACGCCCCCTCGACGGTGACGATGAACCCATGCAGGTAAAGGTCGAAGCCGTCCTGCACGGCGGCCCCGTCTACCTTCGCCACCAACCGGCTGGCTCGTGCCAGCGCCGTGCCGTCCACTCCCGTGGCGTCGCCCACTCGCTCCAGCTCTTCGGGCGTCTTGCGCGAGTGCCGTCCTCGGCCCCCGCAGACGTGCACCCCGAGCTCGCGCGAAATAGGAGAAAGCCCCCGCTTCAAGGCGCCCAGCACGCTGGTCGTGATGCCCGACGAGTGCCAGTCCATGCCCATGACGGCGCCGAACGATTGAAACCAGAACGGATGCGCCAGCCGTCGCAGCAGCTCTGCGCGCCCGTATTCGAGGACGATTGCCTCCACGATGACGAGGCCCAGCCGCTGCATGCGGCCAGCGAGCCACTCGGGGACTCGCCCGCCGTGAAGGGGCAAATCGGCGCTGCCGGTCCGGGCTGCCATGGGTCTCCCGTGCTCGCTGTCGGAAGGCTCTCTAGCGCGCCGTTCCTCGGCGTGCAGCGGCTGCCGCGCCTCGCATCGCGGCGGTGATGCGACGAAGCTCGTCGACGGTGACCGGCGGGAGCGGCCGCCAGGGCTCGCCGCCGACCAAAAGCTTTCCGGTCGACGGGTCCATCGGCAAGTTTCGCTCGACCGGGTAAAAGCGATTGTGATCTCGAATCAACCGATTCAGCTCCTCCAGGCCGAGCTCTACACAGGCGGGGACGGCATCGAGCGATTCCCGCTCGGAGACGGCGAGGCTTCCGATGAGCTCGTCGCGGAGATCTTCGATTTTCCGGAGGCGCAACGCGAAGGACGGAGGGCCTGTCACAGCGGAGGCGATTCGTTGTTCGAGACTGACCGTGAAGTTCCGAGGAGGTGAAGCCGTCTCGACCACGGGCGCGTCGCGGCTCTCCTGGAAAGGGCCTTCGTTCCCGAATCGTTCGTCCCTGGCCGGGGCCCCGCCCCCTTGGACGGCGACGACGTCGTCGGTCTCGAGCGCGCGCAGGTTCGTCTCCAGCGTTGCGCCCGGGAGCGCTGCTTTGAGGGCTTGCTCGACGCGCGACACGAACGTTGCGAACTGAAATCGCAGCGCCGCGGTGTGCGCCGGGTCCGAGAGGAAGCCCTCGATGCGCGCTCGATAGGCATCGGTCGATTCGAGCGGCCGCGGCGCAAGGTCGTGAATCCTCCCCAGGATCGAAACGAGCGTGGCGGGCTCGTCGGCGCCGTGCTCGAGCGCGAAGCGGGCCTCGAGCTCGATGCTCAGGCCGGCTTCCTCGTGCTCGACGCTCAGGGACAGGCGCCGGCAGCTCTCCGTCAGGACGAGCAGGTGGTCGGCGAACGCGACCATGAGATCGGGCAAATCGTTGGGCCTGCCTTTGTCGTCTTCGAAGACCGCCACGCCGTCGACGATGAGGAAGCGCGCGTTGTCGATGCCGAGCGCGTCCATCGCGCTCCGTACCTGATGAAGGAATGTGGCCGCCTCGACGCGGCTTCGGACCCGGTTGGTCGAGAGGTCGACCTTCGCGCCGACGAGGGCGCGGCACTTGTCCCAAAAGGTCGGCGAGCGCCCGACGACGTCGCTGGGTAGATCGACGGTGATGCCCGCCGCGAAGCGCATGGCGCTGGAGTCTACCCCAGCGCCGTCGTGGGCGGATTCACTCCGGTCTCCTCCACCACGGGGGGTTGCGCGGGGGATGCCCGGCGGCGTGGAGGTGTGCGCGCAGGACCTCCCGCGTGAGCCTACGAGGTTGGTTCCGAGCGTCGGAAGCGTCACTGGCCTGAGCCGTGAAATCTTATGCAACGATTTGAGTAGTCCGTTACAAGCGGGAGTCGGTGGCGACTGGGGTCGGCGCCGACCGGGCTTGGGTCCAACGGGCGGGGGCGGTAGGGAGATGGGCGCCAAAATACTGGTTATCGATGATTCGATGCTGATTCGAAGCCAGGTCAGCAAAGCGCTCACGGCTGCCGGCTTTTCCGTCATCGAGGCGATCGACGGCGTGGATGGATTGCAGAAGCTCGCCGACGCGCCCGACACGCGGCTGGTGGTGTGCGACGTCAACATGCCGCGGATGAGCGGGATGGACTTTCTCGAGCGAGTTCAGGCCAGGGGCGACGTATCGGTTCTCATGCTCACGAGCGAGGGCCAGTCGGATCTCATCAAGAAGGCGAAGGCGCTGGGCGCCAAAGCGTGGATCATCAAACCCTTCAAGCCCGAGCTCCTCGTTGCCGCAGCCAAGAAGTTGACCGCATGAACGAACCGTCGATCCGTGTCGTGGTCCTCGACGAAAGCGCGACCGAGCGCACCGCCATCGCGCGTGCGCTCCAGCGCGCATCGTATCGGGTGGAGCAGAGCTCCGACCCGGGCGAGGCGCTGAGCGACATCGCGCGCGAGCCACCGAACGTCATCGTCGTTTCGCTCCCGAATCGTAAAGGAACCGATCTGCTGAGGCTCCTCCGCAACGCGGATGCCTCGGGTCATGCCTACGTCGTGGCGATTCTGGACCGGACGTTTTCGGGCCGTGACCTTCCGGGAATTCTGGCGGACGCCCAGGATTTCATGCACCGGCCCGTCGACGAGGACGAGCTCCTCGCGCGCGTCGGGGCTCCGGGGAGATTGCGCAGGTGGCTGAATGGGTCCGGAAGATCGGCGCCCGCCGAAACGCCGAAGCCTGCCGTCGCGTCGCCGTCGCCGATCACGGATCTTCGCCGGCTGCGGGCATGGAAGAACATGGGACAGCTCGTCGTCGACGACCTCGCGCAAGTGGTCGGACAGAATATCCAGCCGATGGAGGGGTGGCCGAGCGCGTTCGGCCGCGGGCTCCGAGGCGCCACGGTTGGCATGTCCCTTCCCGGCGAGAGCGCCGAGCTTCGGATCTGGATCGTCGCGGACGCGGTGGCGCTGCGCTGGCTCGCCGGCGCCGTGTTCGCCGATCCGGAGACACCCGAGGCGAAGCTGCAGGACGCGTTGCGAGAATTGACGAACACCGCCGCGGGCGCGGTCAAGCGCGCGGCGCTGCCCGACAACGTGGTCTTCACGACGGGAATCCCGGTCAACGCCACCGCCGTCCCCGCTCGCGGAGAAGACACACGCTGCTGGGTCATCTCGCCCGGAAGCGCGAGCGAGGTGTCGATTGCGCTCCTGGCCGAGGTTCGCGCCCGCGAGAACGTGCGTCTGCCCGTCTCGGACCTGCGCGAAGGGATGGTCCTGGTGCACGATCTTCGAAACGACGCGGGCGCGCTACTGGCGCCCGCAGGTACACGGTTGACGACGTCGTCGGTCGAGCGTTTCGCGGCGGCCCTGGGTCCGCGCTTCCTCGTCGAGGTGGCCTGTGCGGCTTAGCCGCAGTCTCGCAGCTCAATGTGCAGCGTGGGGGCGCATGCGAAACCGCCCGCGCGCTTCCGTGCTTCGGAGGGGATCGCCGTGCCTATAGAAGATTACGAAATCAAAGACGTCCTGGCTCAGTCCGAGCGCACGCTCGTCCGGCGCGCGCGCCGCAGAAGCGATGGGGCCGATGTCGTCCTCAAATCGCTCACGAGAGAGTACCCGAGCGCTCGCGATGTCGGGCAGTTCGAGTTCGAGTACCGCATTCTGCGGAAGCTGCAGATGCCCGGCGTCATCCGGGGGCTTGCTCTGGAAAGAGAGGGCGACCGGCTGTCCATCGTTCTCGAGGACTTCGGGGGAGAGCGCCTGCCCTCGTGCGCCTCGGGCAAGCAAGACATCGATCTGTTCTTCGCAATCGCCGTATCGAGCGTGCGCGCGCTCAAGTGCGTGCACGAGCAAAACGTCATTCACCGGGATATCCATCCGAGGAACATCCTGTGGAGCTCCAAGACGCGAGAGCTCAAGCTCATCGATTTCAGCATCGCCTCGGAGCTGTCGCGGGAGCGGCAGGGCGTCGATAGCGCCGAGGGGCTGGAGGGTTCGCTTCCCTATGTTTCGCCCGAGCAGACGGGCCGGATGAACCGAGATACCGACTATCGAAGCGACTACTACTCGCTCGGCGTGACCTTCTTCGAGCTTCTGACGGGAACGCTGCCGTTCTCCGCCAGTGACACGATGGGGTGGGTTCACAGCCACATCTCGAAGCGGCCTCCGAACCCCAGCGATCTGAACCCCACGATCCCCCAGGCGCTGTCGCAGATCGTCGTGAAGCTCATGGCGAAGGACCCCGACGATCGTTACCAGAGCGCCCACGGTTTGCTTCGCGACCTGGAGCGCTGCGAGAGAGAGTGGCGCGAGACCGGGACCATTTCGATGTTTCCGCTCGGCGAGCACGACGCGCCGGAGCGCTTTCGGATTTCGGAGAAGCTGTTCGGGCGCGAAGAGGACGTGGCCGCATTGCGGCGCCTCTTCGAGGCGTCGAGCGAGGGTTTCGCGAAGCTCCTGCTCGTGAGCGGCTACTCGGGTGCCGGAAAGTCCGCTCTCATCCAGGAGATCCACAGGCCGGTCGTCGCCAGGCGCGGCAAGTTCATTTCGGGCAAGTTCGAGCAGCTCGAACGCAACATCCCCTACGGGGCGATTCTGCAGGCGGTCCGTGCGCTGGTGAGGCAACTGCTCGCGGAACCCGACGATCGCCTCGGGGCGTGGAAGGAGACCATAGGTGCGGCGCTGCATCCCAACGGCGCCGTGCTCGTCGCGCTGATCCCCGAGCTCGAGCGCATCGTCGGACCGCAGCCACCCGTGCCCGAAGTCAGCACGCGGGAAGCGCACGTACGCCTCTTGCGAGTTTTCGGCGACCTGATCCGCGCGGTGGCGAAGCCCGACCATCCTCTCGTGCTGTTCATCGACGACCTGCAATGGGCCGATGCATCGACCCCGGAGCTGCTGGTCCACCTCATCGCCGACTCCGCGATACGTCACCTGCTGGTGATCGGAGCGTACCGCGACAACGAGGTGCAGCCGGGCGACGCCCTCCTCATGGCGCTCGGCGGCCTGAAGGAGCGTCGCCCGGAAGCGATCCACCGCATCGAGCTCGCGCCGCTCTCGGAGGAGTCGGTCAACGACCTCGTGGCGGACACGCTGCGGTGCGACCCCGCGGTGAGCCGCCCGCTCGCCGAGCTCGTCACCGAGAAGACCGCCGGCAACCCCTTCTTCGTGAAGGAGATGCTGGGCATGTTCTCACGGGCCGGAGTCTTTCGGTTTTCGGCCGATGAAGGCCGGTGGCACTGGGACTTCGAAAAGATCCGTGCGGCCTCGGTCTCCGACAACGTCGTCGATTTGCTCGTTCAGCGACTGCGCCGGCTGCCCCACGAAACGATCGAGTGCCTGCGGCTGGCGGCCTGCATCGGAGCCCAGTTCGAGCTGCAAACGCTCGCGCGCGCGACGCAACGGAACGCCGGGGTTCTCGCGGCGGCGTTGTGGGCGGCAGTTCAGGAAGGCATTCTCGTGCCGCTCGGCGACAGCTACCGGCTGGTGCGCGAGGGCCACGACTACGACGACTCCGGGCTGACCACGCTGGCCGTGCGCTACAGGTTCCAGCACGATCGCGTCCAGCAGGCCGCCTACTCGCTGCTCGACGCGAGCGAACGCGCCCGCACTCATCTGATGATTGGCCGGCACCTACTCGGTAGCGGAGTGGACGAGCAGTCCGAGCGGTTGTTCGAGGTCGTCGATCACATGAACCTCGGCCGCGAGCTCGTCACCGACCACGCCGGGCGGGCCGAGCTCGCCCGCCTCAACCAGGTTGCCGGGCTCAACGCGCGACGCTCGGTCGCGTACGCCATCGCGGCGGCGTATTTCGAGAGCAGTCTCGGCCTTCTGTCCGAAGAGGAGTGGAAGTCGGACCTGCGGCGACGCTTCGATTGCCGGCTGGGGCGGGTGGAGTGTCTGTACTCGTCCGGGCAGATCGCGCGGGCGGATGCCCTGTGCGAAGAGCTCGTGGCCAGCGCGTACGACCGCAATTCGGGTACAGCCGCGAATGCGATGAAGGCGTGCATCCAGGATCATCAAGGGCGATTCCTCGAGGCCATCGAGACGATCCGAAACGGTCTACGGCTGCTCGATTTCGAGTTGCCGGCCGATCCCGACGAGATCAACCGCAAGATCGGCGAGGGCATCGGACGCATGCAGCAGCACCTCGCCCGCACGCCCATCGAGAACCTCGCTCGCCTTCCGCGGATGAAGGACGAAGACAAGATCGCGACGATGAACCTGCTCTTTCAGCTGGTTCCTCCGGCGATCCAGGGATATCCGCCGCTGTTCATCCTGGCGGAGCTGATGATGTTCGATCTGGCTCTGACCCACGGCACGACCGCCGTGTCGTGCAAGAACTTCGCGGATTGCGGAATTGTCCAGGGCGGGATTCTCGGCGACTACGACCGAGCCTACCGACTCGGGCAGGCGGCGTTCGACCTGTTGAAGGATTATGCCCCGACGCCCCTGGAGTGCTCGGTCCACTTCGTGTTCGCGAACTTCATCGCTCACTGGCGGGCGAATCATCGGGAAGGGGACGCGCATTTCAGGATCGCCGAGCGAAAGGGCCCCGAGACGGGAGACGTGAAGCACACGGCTTACGCGCTCGCGCTTCACGCCCAGCGGCTGCTGCACGTCGGCACGGCGCTCGATGAAGCCCTCAAGTTTTCCGACGACGCCGCGGCGTACCTCAAGCAGGTGCATGCGGTGGGCGGGCTCCAGGGCGTCGACGTGCCCCGACGCGCGTTCGCGCAGCTCCGGGGGACGCCCGAAGAAATGGCCTCGGAAGAAGCATTCACTCAGCGAATGCTGAGTACGAACAACGCCCAATGGCTCTACTCCTATGGCGTGTCCCAGCTCGTCGTGAACTTCCTGCTGAGCGACTTCCCCGCGGCCGAACGCTGGGCCGCGTTCGTGCAGCCGTTTCTGCCGTCCGGCGGGTCGCTGTTTTCCTTTCCGGACTACCATCTCTTCCACGCGCTTCTTCTGGCGAAGAAGTTGCCGGCGCTGCCGGAAGCCGAGCGGCCCGGAGTCCTCGAGAATCTGGCGGCGACCCAGCAGAAGCTGAAGGTATGGGCGGAGAACAGCCCGTCGAACTTCGCACACAAGTTCAAGCTGCTCTCCGCGGAGCTGGCCCGCCTTCGCGGCGCCCCGCTCGAGGAGGTCATCGGCCTGTACGACGAGGCACTGACGGCCGCGGGCAACGATTTCGTCCATTTGCGCGCCCTCATCCTCGAATTGCACGCGGACTTCTGGACGGACAGGAAGCATCCGCACGTCGCGCGGTCGTTCGTCCAGGAGGCGTACTACCTCTACCAGCGCTGGGGGGCGCAAACGAAGCTCCGTCAGCTCGAGCGACGCCATCCGTGGCTCGCGGGGTCCCTTTCAGCGGCGTCTTCTCTCACGCTTGCGCACGGCGAGACCAAGCTGGTGGTGGCCGGAGCGCTCGACCTTGCCTCGATCGTCAAGGCGACGCAGGCGGTTTCCGGGGAGATGAAGCCCGACCGGCTGTTCGCCAAGCTGATGGCCACGATCATCGAGAATGCCGGTGCACAGCGGGGATGCCTGATCTTGAAGGACGACGCCATCGACGAGCTTTTCGTCGAGGCGATGGCTCAGGTCGATGGAGAAGTTCGTGAGTCGCATCCGCGATGTCGTCTCGATCTGTCCGCCGACCTCTGTCCCGACGTCGTTCGCTATGTTGCCCGGACGTCCGATACGGTCGTGGTGGACGACGCGCTGCACTCCGAGTCCTACCGAGACGACGTCTACATTCGCAAGAACGGAGTCAAATCGCTGCTCTGCATGCCCGTCCTGAATCAGGGCAGACTCCTGGCGATTCTTTACGCGGAAAACAACGTCGCGACGCACGCGTTCACCTCGGAGCGACTGAAGCTGCTGCAGATCATCGCCAGCCAGGCCGCGATCTCGATCACGAACGCACGCCTCTACGATCGCCTCGAGGACAAGGTCAACGAACGGACACGCGAGCTCACCGAAAAGAACCGCGAGGTGGCCGCGATGCTCAACAGCATGCAGCAGGGGGTGTTCACGATCGACGAAAACCTCGTGATCCAGCCCCAATATTCGGCGCACTTGGAGCAGCTGGTCGGGGCCCCTCGGATCGCCGGCGCCGATTGCGTTCGGCTATTGTTCGCCGATTCGAGCGTGGGAGACCATGCGTGCGCTGCGATGCGCGCCGCTTTGCAGTTCAGCTTCGGAACGTCGCAATTCCTGGCGGAGATGAACTGGGTCCACCTCGTCAAGGAGTTCCACCGGACCGACTCCAGCGGAGCGACCCGTCACTTCGAAGTCGAGTGGAATCCAATCGTCGGCGAGACGGACGAAGTCTTCAAAATACTGGTAGTGCTCCGAGACGTCACGTTGCTCAAGCAACTGCAGCACACGGTCGCTCAGAACGCGCGCGAGCTCGATATCGTGGGCCAGATCCTGGACGCGGGCATCGACGGATGGGCTCGATTCTCCGAATCGTCGCACGCGTTCATCGACGAGAACCTTGCAATTCTTCGATCCGACGCCGCCCTCGGCCCGCAGACGCTGAAGCTCCTCTTTCGAAATATGCATACGATCAAGGGCAATGCCCGTATGTTGGGACTGAGTCACCTGGTGGACGTGATTCACGCTGCCGAGCATGCCTACGAGGAGCTCGGAGAACGCGCCGATTCCGTGCTCGACAAGGAGAAGCTCGCCGACGGGGCCCGCGCGGTGCAGTCGGCGCTCGCCGAATACGAGGATGTCTGCCGTCGGAAGCTCGGCGACGTGACCACCGCGCAGGGGACCCGGCAGGGTCAGGCTCTGCGCGGCATCGAGAGTGCAGTCCACGACGCGGCGGCCGGAAGGATCGCGTCGTCCGAAGCGCTTTCGAAGGTCGAAAGATTGCTTTCTCGCGCGGCGGCGGTTCCTTTGCGTGACGTCGTCAAGGAGTGCGCTCGGGCGTTGCCCTCGCTGGCGCGAGAGCTGGACAAGCCCGCGCCCGCCGTCGAGTGCGCCGACCTCGCCTTGGAGCTTACGGCTCCCTGGGCGCAGGTCATGAGAGACGTTCTCGTTCATGCGCTCCGAAACAGCGTCGATCACGGAATCGAGACGGCTGCGGAACGGGACACGAAAGGCAAGCCGCCGCAAGGCCGAATCGGAATCGCCTGCAGTCGCAACTCGGGCCACGGCGTCGTCATCCGGGTGTCGGATGATGGTCGAGGGCTGCGTGTCGACGCCCTGCGAGAAAAGAGCAAGAGCGAGGGTAGGACGGACGAGGACGTCGCCGACCGAGTGTTCGCGCAGGGCGTGTCGACGGCAGCGCGAGTTTCGGCGGTCTCGGGTCGGGGGGTCGGCATGGAAGCCATCCGATCGTTCATGCGTCGCAGCGGAGGCGAAGCGCGTATACGGTTCACTGGAGCCCCAGCCGACGGATGCCGGCCGTTCGAGCTCTTGCTCGACCTTCCGGAAGGCGCAATCGTCGCGGCTGAATAGCCCGAGGCGCGCCGGTCTGACCGTCTCGGCCTACTGCGTCTGACCCTGGATCTGCATCAGGTTGTCGTAACGCCAGATCCGCGCGATGTGCTGGTCGCGGATCTCGCAAATGTCGACTTGCTCGAAGCGAATCACCTTGTCCCGTTGCGCAGGGATCCACTGGATGGGCCCGAGCTGCTCGCCGGCGATCGAGTACTCGACGATGGCAAATTGCCCGACCCCCCACGCGCTCATCACCGTCGTGTCGAGCTGGCCGATCGCCTTGTGCATGGCCGCGTAATACGTCTTCGCATCGGCTTTGCCTCGGGCCGGGGTCGCGCGCTCGGCGGTGTAGACCTCGACGTCGTCGGCCATCGCGCCGACGAACGCGGTCAGGTTGTTGCTTTCGAGCGCGTCGAGCGCGGACTTCACCACGTTCACGTTGACGATGGCGTCGTAGGATCCGCTCGGCGTCTGGTCGAACACTTGCGCCGGGGTCGTCGGGGGCTCCGCCGGAGGCGGCGGAGTCAGGTTCTTGGGCCCCGCGCCCAGCTCGGCCTTCGCGACTGCGACGTCGAAGTACACGTGAATGTCCGCGATGCTGCCGTTGTCCTTGGTCCAGAGCAGCGTGACTCCCTTGAAGGACACCGTCTTGTGGGTTGCGGCAACGCCCAGCCAGTCGCGCGATTGCGCCCCCGTGAAGGTCCACTCGATCGTTTGCTCCGAGGGGGTCCGCCACACACGGCTCATCGTCATCTTGCGATTGTCGAAGGCTCCGAGCAGCAGATCGTGGGCGTGAGCCACCTGATCGCGTCCGTGCGCGTTGTCCATGCCCGGCGACGCGAAGTCGGCATCCTCGTCGAGCAGCGCGCCGAGGCCGGCGAACCCCGAGGACGCGATCGCCGCGCAGTACTCGCCGGGAAGAGCGCGCTCCTTGGCGGTGAGGACGTCCGCGCCCCCGTCCTGCTCGGGCTGAGCCTCGAGCGACGCCCAGGCGATCGGCGCCGCCGGCGGACGTTCCACCGTCTCGCTCGAGCAACCGGCGACGGTGGCGGCGGCGCTCGCGGCGGCAAAGCAGATGATCGGGAGGTGCGTTCGCATCGGCGGCCTTCTTGCGGGTCGGTTCATAGCGCGTAGCCGAGTGATACGAGCACTCGTGGCCGGACCCCGTCGTTTGCATAGATCGACGCGGGCCACTGCTGCGTCGGTATCGACTTGGTCGGAGCGGTGTACTGCACGCCGCCACCGAGAGTGATGGCGATCGTGTTGGCAACGAGCGCCTCGTAGCCGATGTCCACGGCGCCGCCGAGATCGGCGAACGAGGTCTCGCTGCCGTTGCCGGCCTTGGCGGTAATGGCCGACAGGATGAGCGAAGGCCCCGCAAAGAATCCGCGCGGCCCCCCCTTGTCGAAATAATAGCGGTATCCGACCTCGAGGCCGAAGCCGTGGAACGACTGCGAAAGGACGTTGAGGGTCTCCGATCCCGGCAATGGATTTCCCTCCGCGTCGATCTGGGTAGCGTAGGGTATCGTCTTGGCCCAGGTGTAATAGGGGCTGAGCACCAGCGCGTGGTGGTCGCCGGGAACGATGGCGATGGGGATCATCAGCCGCGAGATCACGAGCGCCACGGGGTTCCACTCGATGGTCACCGTTCGATGGGGCGGCGCCGTCGTGACCAGCTTGACGTCGACGGCAGGGGAGGACTCGGCTTCGCCCGGCTTGCCGTCGGCGGGCGGCGAAGGCTCCGCGGCCGCGGTGGTACCGGCGTTCGCGATTACGGTCGCGAGTCCCGCGCCGGCAATCCACATCCGTAGAGACGGTCGATTCATGAGCGCGCTCCCCTGGCAAGCTCTGTGCTAGGGCTGGGCGCGCATGCGCGTACCGGTCGTGCTGGTGGCTTTCACGGCGATTTTCTTCGTGGGCTTGCGTCCGGCGGCCGCAGTCGACGCGGGCGAATTCGGATCCGTGGACGCGGACCCCGCGGAACCTTCGGACCAAGACTCCGCCGCTGACGCAACGTCCGAACAAGCCGACGTCGAAGCGGTCGGCGACAGCAGCGCGTCGAGCGAAGCGCCGGTGATCGCGTGCGACGGAGCGCTTTGCGACACGACGCAAGGTCGTCCGACCTGCACCGTCGCGCCCCGATCGTTCGGGCACGCGGAGGTCGACCCCGGGATGCTGGCGGGCATCGCATCGGCGCTCGTCCTGGGCCTGGCGCGCCGGGTCAAACGAGGGACATAGCGCCCACGTCGCTGACTGCGGAGCGAGCCAGATCGCCCCGCGCTCGACCGGGCGCCTTCGCCGTGCGCCCATTTTGTTTCGTCCAATTCACGCTGGCGCAGGGGACTCACAGCGCTCGAGGCTGCGGCATCCTGTCTCGAATCCGAGAGCGGACCAGGGCAACACGCCCCAGGGCTACATCGAACCCACGCCGCCTGACTGCGGGCCGGCGTCCCGTGTAGGCCGGGCGTCGGTGGAGCTCTGCCTGCAGAGTAAAAGCGCAGGTCCGACCACCGCAGCGCCCCGGCGCCAGCGCGCGGGGTCGCGATCGCCCCGGAGGCGCTCCACGGGCCGCGGTCGAGCAGCCTCCTTCCACGGCGATGTTTCATCGAATTCCGAAAGAATCCTGAGCCCTACCTCTGGCGGCGCCATGGGTACAGCAGTTGCTTGGGCCGGGCCCGCCATGTCTCGGTCGGCTCGACGGTTCCTGCTCATGTTTCTCGCGGTCGTTCAGCAGGGCGCAAGCGGAGGCGTGGTGAGGGCGCAGGTGCAAGTCCCGCCCGCCACGGAGCTCCCCCAGACGCTCTCGCTGGACGAGGCGTTGCATATCTTCCGGACGCGGGGTCTCGAGCTGCTGATCGCCGAGGCTGCGGTGAAGAACGCGGAGGGTGCCGTGAAGATAGCGGGGGCAGTGCCCAATCCGGTCGCGAGCGGCTCTCTGGGCTACGCGTTCACGTACGAGACGCACGATCCGAGCTGTCAATTCACGGGCCCGTCGACGTCCCCCACGAACTACGTGCAGTGCAGCAATCAGGTCTGGAACGTCGGGATCTCGGACTCCGCGGCGCTCGAGGATACGCTCTCCGGAAAGCGCGACTTGCGCTTCAAGGTGGCCCGGAACGCGCTCGCGGCCGCCAAGATGGCGCGGGTCGACGCGGAACGCACGCTCGCGTTCCAGGTCGAGTCGGCGTACCTGCAGGTCGCGCAGGCGGTGCTGGCCGCCAAGTTCGCGAAGGACGTGGCCGACTCCAACACGGTCATCCTCGACAAGTTCAAGGTCAAGTTCGCGACAGGCGCCATCAACGACGGCGACCTGGCGCGCATGGAGACGCAGAAGGCCGAGTCGGACCAGGCGCTCGACACGGCCGTCCAGACGCTCCGGCAGGCGCGCGTGGCCCTCGCATTTCTGCTCGGTGTGCGCGGCGAGGTCCCCGATTTCGACGTGGACACCAAGACGCTCGATTACAGGGTCCCCGAGGCGATGCACGGCACGACCGAAGTCGGGCTCCTGCGCTCGGCCTTCGAGCACCGTCCGGACCTCATCGAGGCGGGGTACAACAAGTACTCGGCGCAAGCGCAGCTCGAGCTCGTGAACCGGCAGAAGTTTCCCGACATCACGCTTTCGGTCAACTACGCGCAGGGTGGATACGGAGGAAGCGGAACGAACGCCGCCCTGCAGACTCCCATGCTCACCTTCGGGCTGTCGGCGCCCCTACCGGTCTTCTATCAGCTTCAGGGCGAGACAACGCAAGCCCAAGCCCAGGTCGACACCAACACGCTCCAGCAGGCGCAAACGGTAAAACAGATCGTCAGTGACGTGGACACCGCGTACGCCGCCTTCCGCGGCGCGCAGAAGCTCGTCATCCGAATGGAGCACGGCGAACCCGATGGCAAGGTTCGCTCGATCCTGGAGAGCGCGAAGGTGGCGCTCGACATCACGCGTCTTCAATACGAAAAAGGCGCGGCCAGTCTTTCCGATTTCCTTCTTGCCTTGCAGACGTACATCGCGACCAAGGTGGAATACTTTGGTGATCTGACGACGTACTGGACTGCCGTATATCAGCTCGAGGAAGCAACCGGCACCGAGGTACACCGATGAAATGCCGTGAACCATTCTCCAAGGCTCTATCCTGCTCGAGCGCCCTTGCGGCGCATGACGTTCCTCCGGGGTGCGTGAGCGGCCCGGAGCGCGTCCCCGGTCGCGCGCCTGCCGTCGGTGTCCGGGCCTCGTTGTTCGCCGCCACGGCGCTGATCGCGCTCGGCCCGTCTTGCAAACCCAGCGAGGCTGCGACGGGCGGGACGGCCTCGAAGGCTCCCCCGGGGCAAGTTTGGCTCACGCCGGCCCAAGCGGCGGAAGCCAAGATCGAGGTGACGACCGTCAGTGAGCAGGTCGTCGAGAACGCCATCGTGACGAGCGGCACGATCTCGCTCGACGATCTCCGCAGCGGCCACGTCTTCTCCCCCGTGACCGGACGCGTCGTGAAGATCATCGCGCAGCTCGGGCAGCGGGTGAAGAAGGGTGACCCCCTGGCAACCATCGAGTCACCCGACATCGGGCAGGCGGTCAGCGACACCCACAAGGCCGAAGCCGATCTCATCGCCGCCGAGCACGACTTGCGGCGCAAAAAGGAACTCTTCGCGCAGAAGGCTGCCTCGGCGGCGGACGTCGAGGCTTCGGAAGATGCAGAGCGCAACGCGAAAGCGGAGCTCGAGCGGGCCCGCCAAAAGCAGTTTCTCCTTCGCGTCGGCAACGTCGACGCCGTGTCGCAGACGTACACGTTGCCGTCGCCCATCGACGGGGAGGTGCTGCTGCGCAACATCAACCCGGGTGTGGAAGTGCAAGGCCAGTACAGCGGAGGCGCCGGCAACAACTGCATCCCCGGCCTGACGACCAACGCCGTGTGCGGCGAGCTCTTCACCATCGGCGAGCTCGACAAGGTCTGGATGCTGGGCGACGTCTACGAGATCGATCTGCCGCGGGTGCACGTCGGCGCCACGGCGAAGGTCACGACGATCTCGTATCCGGGGCAGGTGTTCACGGGGACCGTCGACTGGATCAGCGGCAGCCTCGACCCCAACACGCGAACCGCGAAGGTGCGGTGCACGTTCGAGAACGCAGACGGCAAACTGCGCCCGCTGATGTATGCCACGGCGTCGATCGCGGCCGACGAGCGGAAGGCCGTCGCGATCCCGCGTAGCTCCATCCTGCGTCTCGGCGACTACAAGGTCGTGTTCCTCGAGGTCGGCGACGGGGCCGGTCAGGTGCGTTTCGAGCGCTTGCCGGTCGACGTGGAGGAGACCACGTCGGGGTCGTACGTCGGAGTGAAGCATGGCGTCGAGGCGGGCCAGAAGATCGTATCGAACGGAGCCGCTGCCCTGTCGCAGCAGATGTGAGCCGTGATGTCCGCAGTCGTTCAAAGTTGGGTTCGGAGGCTCGCGCTCGGCGCCGTGCTCGTCGCCTCGTCGGCGGGCTGTCACCATTCCCAGAGCGCCGCGTATGTTCCCGAAGCGCAGCCCCCGGACGGCGAGGTGTGGCTTACGCCCCAGCAGGTGGCCGATGCGAAGATCGAGACGGCTCCCGTCCAGGTTCGCGAGGTGGACGACACAATCCTCACGAGTGGAACGATCTCGCTCGAGGACGTGCGAACTGGTCACGTTTTTTCGCCCGTCACGGGGCGGGTCATCAGCATCGTCGCGAGTCTCGGCCAGCGCGTGAAGAAGGGCGATCCGCTGGCCGTCATCGAGTCGCCCGACATCGGAACCGCGGTGAGCGACGTCCACAAGGCCGAGGCGGACTTGATCGCCGCCGAGCACGACGTGAATCGCAAGAAGGCTCTTTTCGAGCAGAAGGCGGGGTCCGCGGCCGATCTCGAAACGTCGAACGACAACTACCGCAAGGCGAAAGCCGAGGTGGAGCGCGCGCGCCAGAAGGAGCAGCTATTGCGTCTGGACAACGTCGACGTGGTCACGCAGCGCTACACGCTGCCCTCGCCGGTCGACGGCGAAATCCTCCTTCGGAACATCAATCCGGGCGTCGAGGTGCAGGGACAGTACAGCGGCGGCGCGACCGTGGAGCTTTTCACCATCGGCGAGCTCGACAAGGTCTGGGTGCTCGGGGACCTGTATGAGATCAACCTCGCGCGAGTGCACGTCGGGTCGCCCGCGACCGTGACGGTGGTCGCGTATCCGAACAGGGTCTTCAAGGGTTTCGTCGACTGGGTGAGCGGCTCGATCGATCCCAACACGCGAACGGTCAAGGTTCGGTGCACCTTCGACAACGACGAGAAGCTCCTTCGACCGATGATGTACGCGACGGTCCAGATCTCCGTCGACCAGGAGCGGGCCCTCGCCGTTCCTCGCAGCGCGGTGCTTCGATTGGGCGAGCAGCGCGTCGTGTTCGTCCAGGTGGGCGAAGGCGATGGTCGTGTGCGCTTCCGGCAGGTGGCCGTCGACGTGGACGAGGGAGAGTCGAGCGCCTGGTTGGCGGTGCGCAAGGGGGTTCAGCCCGACCAGAGAGTCGTCGTCAGCGGCGCGATCCTCTTGTCGTCGAATCTCTAGAGCTGGCTCCAACGGCGCTTCAGGGCAGGCCGCCTTCGAGGAAGGGAATCGCCGGCGGCGCGTGCATCTCGCGCGCTTTGTCGCACGCTTCCCGGGCGCCCGCGGTGCAGGCGGACTGGTAAAGGTCGCCCGCTCGCTCCCTTTTCCGCCCCTTGGCCGAAAGCGTACGTGGCGGCGAGCCCCCGGCAGCGATCCGCCGATCCTGCGTCGCATTCTCGCTCGCATGCCTCGACGTCGGGGCACGGAGCCGATGGCGGCGCCGAGCACGACGACGCTCGCGGACGGCGCCGGCCGCTCGTCGGATCGATGGGGACGAGCGCAGCCGAGGGCGAGCAGGGCGCTCCCCGCGACGCCGAGCGTCAGCGCGGCCGCCGTCCGTGGGTGCGCGACCGGCCGATAGCCGCTTGGAGGACGCGCACGCTCCGGCAACCCTCCGCGGTCACGCGTCATTGCCGTCGTCCGCATCGCGGACCGATTCGATATCGACGCCCAGCTTTTCTGCCCAACGGTAGATCTGCTTTCGATCCTTGCCGAAGTAGGCGGCGACTTGAGCAACATTGCCGTGATGTGCGCGGACGACGCGGAGGAGCCCGGCTGCGTCCGGGGGCGCATCCGGCGGCACCAGCGCTTGCAGGAGCGGGGCCGGCGCGTCGGGCTCGAAGGCCGGTGCTCGCGAGAGCACGGGGCCGGCGATGGATTCGGGCAGGTGTTCGATCCGGATCGTGCCTTCGCGGGCGCGAATGGTGGCAGCCGCCAGGACCTGCTCGAGCTCGCGGACGTTGAAGGGCCAATCGTAGAGGACGAGAGCCTCTGCGCAGGCCGAGGACAGCCGCGTACGTGGCGCCTCCCGCTGAAGAAAGAACTGCGCCAGGCCGAGGATGTCTTCCCGGCGCTCGCGCAGCGCTGGGATGCGGGCAATCCAGCCCGCGAGCCTGGCCAGCAGGTCTCCGCGAAAGCCTCCGCCCGTGACAGCGCCCTCGAGGTCGCCATGCGTCGCGGCGACGATACGAACGTCGACGAAGCGGGGCTCCGTGCGCCCCAGGGCGCGGATTTCGCCCGTCGCCAGGGCGCGGAGCAGTTTGGGCTGGAGCCCGGCCGGAAGCTCGGCAATCTCGTCGAGAAAAAGAGTGCCCTTGTCGGCGGCCACGAAAAGGCCTTCGTTTTTTTGCGTCGCCCCCGTGAACGCCCCCTGTGCATGTCCGAAGAGCTCGGCCTCGGCGAGCGTCGGCGCGATGGCCGCGCAGTTCACCGCGACGAAGGGCCCGCATCGGCCGCTCTGACGGTGGATCTCGTGGGCCGCCCGCTCCTTGCCCACGCCGGTTTCGCCGAGAATGAGAACGGGCAGCGTGCGCGGCGCGACCAGCGCGATCTCCCCGCGCAACCGCTGCATGGCGAGGCTCGTGCCGCGCAGGGCGGCCGTCTCGGGTGCCAGGGCCTTCGCTTCGTCCATGCGCAGCAAGGTGTCGGTGTACACGAGGATCGTGCGACCGAGACGGATGACGCTCCCGTGCGTGAGCTTCGCGCGATCGACCGGCTTTCCGCCGACGATCGTGCCATGGCGGCTTCGACGGTCGACGATATCGACTTCGCCCGTCGCGCGATTGCGGATGACCGCTGCGTGGTTGCGCGAGACTCGCCTGTCGGTCAAGACCAGGGTGCGGGGACCCTCGGGCTCACGGCCGAGGACGAGCTCGTCCGCATCGACGGCCGCGCGAAGAGCCCCCTTGCGGTGGCGATCGCCGGGGCTGTCCTCGTCCTCGGGCGCGTAGACGACGTGCAGCTGCTGGATGCGCGCCGACGCCCCATTGGGAAGCGAGGAGTTCGGTGCAGTCGTATCGTGCGATTCAGCCCTCACCGACAGCCCTTGCACCCGTAGGGTGTCGAATCTTCTGTCCTTTGGCAAGCGGCCGCGGGTAAACGGCTTGACAGCCCTCGCCCGACCCGAGATACCTCGCCGAGTGCTACCCGCCGCGGTCCCTCGTGTCATCGTCGGCACGGCGCGCATGGGAAGTCTATGGCCCGATTCCGTGCTTGCAGCTCGCGGCCGCGAGCCCGAGTTCGCCCTGCTGGATGCGGCGCTGGATCTCGGATGCTCGGCGTTCGATACGGCCGCTTCGTACCGTCTCGGCGGCACCGAGCGGGTACTGGGCGCGTGGATGGCGTCGCGTCGAAACCGCGACCGGCTTTATCTCATCTCGAAGGGCGGCCTGCCGCATCCGGTGGTCAAGCCGCACAGGCTCGACGTCGAATCGCTGTCGGTCGATCTCCACGGTTCTTTGAGGCGGCTTCGCGTGGATTGCCTCGACCTGTACCTATTGCATCGGGACGACCAGACCGTTCCCCTCGAATCCGTCCTCGAGACGATGAACCGTTTCGAGAGGCAGGGGAAGATCCGCGCCTGGGGCGTGTCCAATTGGACCCACTCGAGGATCGAAGCGATGAAGGCCCTCGCTTCCTCGGCGGACGCACCTGCGGTCGCCGCCAGCAGTCCCCATTTTTCGCTCTTCGATTGGGTGGCGCCGCCGTGGCCCGGCTGCGTGAGCATCGCCGGTGCGGTGAACGCCAACGCGCGCGCGTATTACGAGCGAACCCAGATTCCGGTCCTGGCGTGGTCGCCGCTCGGTGGAGGCTTTCTCTCGCGAAAAGGGCCGGGGTGGGGACGCTGGGCAAGCCACCGCGTCTACGACAGCCGCGAGAACCGCGCACGCAAAGAACGCGTCGCCGTCCTCGCTCGCAGATACGATCGCAGTCCGGCGCAGGTGGCGCTGGCCTACGTCTTCAGCCACCCTTTCCCGGTCTTCGCAGTCGTGTCGTCGAGCACCACGGAGCGAATGGAATGCAACCTGCGTGCGGCGAGCTGGCGGCTCTCGCCCGACGAGTTGCGCTGGCTGGAGTCGGGTCAGCGGTTCGACGAGCCGCTCTCATGAGGGAAACGGACGCCGTGGAAATTCTCAGCCGACAGGATCCGTGGGACGCGATCGTGGTGGGTTCGGGCGCCACAGGAGGGGTCGCTGCGTGGAGGCTCACCGAAGCGGGCCTGCGCGTCCTGGTGCTCGAAGCGGGTGCCCCCGTCCGCGGCCGCGGAGAATACGGTTCTCTGTTCGCCAACGCCTCGCGCGCCGCCTATCGCCACCTATTCAGCAATCGGCAGAACGTGCAGAAGTGTCACCCGACCTACTGGGGCACCAACCCCGACTTCTTCGTCGACGATCGTGAGAATCCGTATACGACCCCGGAGGGGAAGCCGTTCCGGTGGATTCGAGTTCGGCGAGTGGGTGGGCGCACACTTGCGTGGGGCGCGGTGACCTTGCGCTTCTCGGACTTCGAATTCAAGGCGGCCAGCCACGATGGTCTTGGGCCGGATTGGCCCCTCACTCACGCGGACCTGGCTCCTCACTACGGGGTGCTCGAGCGCTTTCTGCGCGTGCACGGGTCGCGCGAGGGGCTCAAGCAGCTGCCCGACGGAGAATTCGTCGCGGCCCGTCCGATGACGCCCGCAGAGGGCGTCTTCAAACAGCGTGTGGAAGCCCGGTTCCGCGATCGCAAAGTCATCATCTCGCGCGGCATCCACGGGGGGCGGCTGCCGGGGCCCGGCGAAGAGCACACGCGCATTTCGAGCACTGCGACCACTCTCGCGGCCGCTCGCGCGACGGGACGGTTGACGTTGCAGACCGACTCGGTCGTCTCGCGGGTCATCGTGAGCGCGGACGGATCGCGGGCGACAGGGGTCGAATTCGTCGACCGGGCGACGAACAAGACCTACGAAGCCCGGGCGAAGGTCGTGTTCCTGTGCGCATCCACGATCGAAAGTGTGCGCATCCTCATGAACTCGCGCAGCCGCGAGCATCCTGCCGGGATCGGAGCATCATCAGGCGTGCTCGGCCACTACCTGATGGACCACAGCGCGAGCAACCTTTATTTCACGATGCCCGGAGTGTCCAACGACGGAAACGAGCACGAGTACTCCGGCAGCGACAGCATCATGATCCCCCGCTTCCGAAATCTCGGGGCCAAGCGAGAATCGTATTACCGCGGCTACGGCATCTGGGGCTGTATCCAGCGGCTGCCGGTCCCGTCGTTCCTTCTCAAGAAAAGGTCGGACGCCTTCGGTCTCGTCTGCGTTCGATCGGAAATGCTTCCGCACTTCGAGAACCGAGTCGAGCTTCACCCGACCTTGCGCGACGCATGGGGAATCCCGGCCGTGCACATTACTTGTGAGTGGAAGGACCACGATCGCTCGCTCGCTGAATCGGCTCGCACGGAGACGACGGACATGCTGGAGGCGGCGGGCGCGCAGGTCGCGAGCGTCACCGAGCTGTTCCACACGCCGCTCGTCGGACGCTTCATCCGGGGCATGCAGAACGAGTGGGCAATGTCGACGCCGGGAATGTTCGTTCACGAGTGCGGGGGCGCCCGCATGGGGACCGACCCGAAGAGCGCCGTCGTCGATCCCTACGGGCGGTGCTGGGACGTGAAGAACTTGTTCGTGACCGATGGCGCATGCTGGCCGACGTCTGGCTGGCAGAACCCGACGCTGACCGAGATGGCCATCACTGCTCGCGCTTGCGCGCGCGCCGCGCATGATTTGAGGTGAGATTTCGGCAGGGCCTGGTGTGGCCTTACCGTCACACGCCGTGCCGCGCGCGGTCTCCATGTCGCCACGCGCGTGTGACGTAGCCCGGTCCTCGTGCCTCAAGCATCATGACGCCACGTGTCGCTATCGTGCGACGCGGCGTGTCGGTGCGGTGCCGACGCGGCGTCGGCATGGCGCGCAGATGCCTCCCGCACTAGCTCGCCTCGGAACGTGACACTGACTGGTCCGGCCGCTGCCATGGAGCGCGACACGGGCTTCTCGCACGCGAAGCTCGTTTCGCGTCTGCGACGGGATCCCTCCACGCTGTGTTTCGGGAAAGTACCTTCTTCGCGTTGGCGATCGCGGGGGCACGGCCCTTGCTTTTCAGATCCGCGAGATGATTCCAACACCGTCCCATGCACAACCGGCAGTCCCTCGTCCTGCGGCATTCGGAAACGAGAAGGCCCAAGACAAGGCGCCGGAGTCGGTCGAGCAGCCAACCCCCGTCGACCCGACCGCTGACGATTGGTACGACAACGTCGCATGCACCGACTGATGTGCTCGGCGGCCTAGCCGCGTGTCGATTCGTCTCGCCGCAGTGGAGTGAGCGTGTCCAGAGGAAGCGGACATCGGCTGCGCAGCCTGCAAGAGCCGCATTCCGCGCCGCGCCAAACCGCGTCGTAGCGCGCCTGCGACACGTCCAGCATCCACTCGTCGTCGGTGACGATCCCCATCTCGAAATTGCGGCGGCCATCGCCCTTGGCGCCGAGGCCTGCGCCGGTGAAGTTGGCGCTGCCGAGGTACAGGAGCGCCCCGTCGACCGCGATCATCTTCATGTGCACGCGCGGGCACGTACGCATCTGGAAGGCCGGGGGTCGGAGGCGCCTCGAGCGAGCGGCAAGCTCCTCGCGAAAGGGCCGAGACGGTGCCGTCGCGTGGAGGAGCCGGACGCTCACGCCGCGATCGCAGAGGGACTGCAACGTGTCGAGGATCGGCACGTAGCGGCCTCGAGCGCGATCGCGCGTCCCGATCGCCGCCTCCACCATGAGTTGTTTGACGTTGGCGGTCGCTATCCACACCGATGTCCGGGCGTCGGAAAGGGCCAGAACGACCCTGTCGTAATGGGCCCGATCGACGACGAGCGAGACGGATGCGCGACGAACGTCCGACGTCACGCTGCTCTTACTCGTCGCCGCCACCCCGCAAAGCGTAGCGGATGTTCGTCACGCGGGCGGCACGCGTTTCGCGACAAGAAGCCGGCTGACCTCGGCCGTGTATCCCGAGGGAGGTCGGGCGCCGAGCGCCTGCGCCCACTGCGCGGGGCGGGTGTCGCTCACGACGACGAAGCCCGCCCGGCCTACCGCCTCGCGCATGGACTCCGAGGTGCGAAGGCCGATCTGCGGTTCACGCCAGAGCGAAAGCATGATCCTGCGGATGCGCATTTCGCCGTTCGCCGGCGCGGAGCGCGGCACGTGGTAGTTGACGAGAAGAACTGCCGCCAGCGCTCCCATGAGCGACGTGCTCGAGCGTGCGCCGTAGCGCCCCGTCGGTCAGGTACATCACGACGCCTTCCCATATCCACGCCGTGGTCTGTTCCGGTTCGAACCCGGCTTCGTCGAGGCACGCCGTAAGATCGGTCCGCTCGAAGTCGACCGGAACGAAGCGCAGGGATCGGGCGAGCGGCCGAAGAGTCGACGTTTTGCGTCTCTTGTGGGCCTGCGTGGCCGGATGATCGACTTCGAAGACCACGACCTGCGCGAGAACAGACATGCGTAGCGCGCGTGTGTCGAGTCCGGCGCCGAGGATGACGACTTGGGTGCAGCCGGCCGAGACGGCCGCTTCGAGCTCGCGATCGATCGCGCTCACTCGCAGCGGGATCGCATCGAGCTCCGCGATTGCTCTGTCTCGGCGCGCGGGCGTCGTTCGTTGCAGTCCCCGCGACATCAGCGAAGAATGGCACTCCATCCGGGCGAGAGAAGCGACCGCACGACCGGATCCGAGAAACCGGGGATGGTCGTGAAGCCTTCGTCCGCGAGAGCGCGCGCAACCGCCACGAACGATGCGGTTTGACTCGGCCGTCGCCCGCGCATGCGCTCCGAGCATAGCGGGTCGGACGTCCGCGACGCGTCGAGCCTGTCAGTCAGTCGTTCAGTCGTGCGTCGAGGTTGGGCGCCGTCGGCGGACGATGCGTCCGACGAAAAGGCCGATCATCCCGGCGAGAGCGACGAGACCGAGTGCGGAGCCCCGGGTTCCGGGTGGCGACGCGATGCAGCCGCCTCCTCCGCCCCCCGAGCTGCCGTTGTTCGCGGCGGCACCCGAAGTCGTCCCGGGCAGTCCCGAACCGACCCCCGGGGAGCCGCCGCTGGTGCTCGAGCCGCTCACGCTGGCCTGCGCCTGGGCGAGGGTGCCGGAGCCGACCTGGGTGCAGCCGTTGTAGATGGGGCACGTCTCGTTGACGCTCTGGGTGACGTCGCGGATGTTGGAGAGCTCGGACTGGTCGGACGAAGCCTGAAGCACCAGGTCGGCGGTCATCGCGGCCTGGGCGATGTCGCTGCGCATGCGCGTGACGCGCACGGTCGGTCCAGTCAACCCGGCGAAGAGGGTCGCGATGTCGTCGTTGCGCACCTGGTCGGCGGTCTCGCCGCCCGCATCGCCGCCATCATCGTCGCCCGCATCCGGGTCTCCGACCGGCAGATAGTCCTGGGTGGCGTCGACCGGAGTGCTGCTGGCGATGCCGCTGCCGTAGTACTGGCCGCCGCTGAGGATGACGCTGGTGATGAGCTGCTCGTTGAGCGCGAGCGAGCTTTCGATTTCCCAGCCGGCGTTGTTGAGGTTGGCCTCGTCCTGGACGCGAAGGGTCGTGTAGTTGCTGATGTTCTGCGCCCAGTCCCAGACGAGCGCGCTGGTGGGGATGTAGAAGAAGGGAAAGTTCTGGGGCTCGTAGCGACCGTCGGCGACGACCCAGATCGTGATCCCGGTGATGGCGCCGGTGCCGACGGAGGCCATTCGAAGCGGCAACGTGAGCCCAGCTCCGGGCGTGGTGACGCGCACGGGCCGCATCGCCTGAACGCCGGCGTTGGGTACGAGCTTCATGGCCAGAAAGTCGAACCCTTCCTGGACGTAGGCGCCGAGAATCGGTGTGACGCTGGCCGGGATGCTGTAGCCGTTCTGGGTGAGCCAGTTGACCAGAGCGCTCGTATCGGTCGACTGAAGCTGCACCGTCGCATACGGACCTACCGTCGCCTCCGACAGCACCGTCACGCTCGAGCTTGCGCTGGATCCGGAAGCCGCAGCATTCTCGGCAGCGCCTGCAGCCAGGCCGCTGGCTTGAAAGCAATTCGTGGGCGCCGGGCAGTTGAGCGGAGGCGGGACGATCTGGGTGGCCGTGAGGACGTCGATCGATTGAAACAGGATGTCGGAGCTCAGTCCGACGGTGACGGTGCCGTGGATCGGCAGTACCCACGCGAACGAGGACGGCGAGCCCTGGTACTCGATCTCGTCGTAAAGGGTCGACTGGGTCGCCGACACCGACAGCAGCATCTTCTCGTCGGTGATGTCGGTGAGCGTTTGCGTCGGAGGATGAAAGCAGCCGCCGCATGCCGACGCATCGCGCAGCCCTGCGAGGCTCGCCGCCGCAGCGGCCGTTCCCATCGCCCAAGCGAGTCTCGATCGAACCATGATGCCCTCCGCCCGGCCCGTCCTCACGTCCGGCAGCTCGGACGGAGCACACCCCGGGCCAAGGTCGTCGCCCGAGGGGTCTGACCCGGGCCGACCCCGTCGAACGGCGAAATGCGCTGGGGGTCCAACGCCTCGAAAGCTTTTCGAGCGCATCTCGGGCGGGCTGTCCATGGCGCGGCCACCCCGGACGTGGCCCACTCTGGCACACGGGCGGCGGCTCGCCCGACGGCAACGGCGCGCCGGAGCATGATTTGCTTGCGCCCATCGAATGAGGAGGTTCGAGTGGTTGGGCGTGTCCACGTGGCCCTGGCGCCGTGTTCTGCCGCTGATCGTCGGCCGTGCCGCGGCGAGCTGCTGGCATCTCCTGGGAGTCGCGCTGGTTCTGGCGCTGGCGTCTTGCCGGGCGCGAACTCCGACGACGCTCGTCGTTGGCATCCAGAGCGATCCGATGGGCGGCATCGTCTCCGCTCTGCACGTCGTCATTCGCGTCGGCGGAGCGGTGGTCGATGACGAGCAAATCAAACCTCCGCGCGGATCACGCGTCGGCTTTCCGCAACCGTGGGAGAAGGCGATTACCGGCGGGACCAAGGATGCCGCGAAGGTCGACGTTCAGGTCGATGCGATCGGGGATCCGTCGGCCAAGCCTCTCTTCACGCGTCTTGCGTCGACGCACTTCGTTCCTGGGCGCACCGCCCTTCTGCGCATCCCGCTCGAGTCGCGTTGCATCGTGTACCCCCCGCTGCCCCGGGGCACGAGCAAGGTTCCGGGCCCACTCAGTGGCCCGACGTGCACGGCGCCGGCCACGTGCATCATGGGCGCCTGCCAGAGCTCCGATGTCCCCGCGTCCCGCCTCGAACTCTATGCCCAGAACTGGCCGACCAACGCGCCGGACCGCTGCAAGCCTCGTGGCGGCGGCCCGCCGGATCTGCAAGTGGGCACCGGTCAGTCCTATTACGTGCCGATCGCCAAGGGGCAGGTCCTGCAGGCCGAAGCGGGGCCTCAGGGAGGTCACCACGTCTGGATCGCCACTCGCATGAAGAATCTCAAACAAGCCGGTTCGACCACCAAGATCGTCGGCGTGCAGCCGGGGACGGGCACGCCCATTCCTCCGACCACGCTCGCGTTCACCTATGCGCCCGACGAGGGAGGGTACTGCAAGCTCTTCGGCATTCGGTACCAGCTCGACAATGAGGGAATCGACTACAAGCAGTTTCTCGGAAAACCGCTCGACATCACAGTGACCGTGACCGATCCCGCCGGATCGACGGCGACGGCGACGACCCATGTGCAAATCGCTCCGACCTTGCTCAACCCGTGAAGCCCCCGTGCGGTCGACCGCGCCGCGGACGCGGTGCCGCTTGACCGGGAGGGGTCGCGCTCGGCTCATCGCCGTCGCGGCGATTGTCGTCGCGTTGGCGGCAGTCCTGTCGTGCACCAAGTCGCCTCCGGCGATTGCGCCCAAGGCGCCGCGGTGGCAGCTCTTGGCGAGCGAGCTTCCGTCCGCGCTGCTCTCCGTCGCCGGTCGATCCCCGACCGACATCTATGCCGTCGGGGCCGACAAGGGGCGAGGCCCTCTCGTCCTGCACTACGACGGATCCCGCTGGAAGGAGCTTCGAACGGGGCAGCGGGGCGACCTCTGGTGGGTACACGCCATCGCCGGCGGTCCGATCTTGATGGCCGGCTCGGGGGGAATGGTCCTTCGCTTCGACGGCGAGCGCTTCGAGCGCATGCCGACACCCGGGCTCGGTCGGCAGACCGTGTACGGGGTCTGGGGAACGGACGCCGATGACTTCTACGCGGTGGGCAGCGCCAACGGCAGAAGCGGGTTCGTCTGGCACTGCCGTCACGGAGCCTTCGAAACCGAAGAGCTCCCGCTCGAGCATCTGCGCATGGCGAGTGGTGAGCTGCCCGGCTTCTTCAAGGTATTCGGAATGGGCGACGAAGTGTGGGTCGTCGGAGCCGGCGGCACTGTCCTGCACCGGAAGGGCCCGGGCCCGTTCGAGCCCGTGGCCACGACAACGAAGGACACCCTCTTCACGATCCACGGCACGGGGGGTCGCCTATTGACGGTCGGCGGAGGTGGCAACGGGGTACTGCTCGAGGGCGGAGACGCGGGCTTTCACGACGCATCGCCGCTCGGGGCGGGACTGATCCAGGGCGTTTACGCAAGCGAGCGTGGCGACTGGGCGAGCGGGGAGCGCGGGGCCGTGTATGCGCGCGCGAACCGCGCGGCGCCGTTCATCGCCGTCGATCACGGCCTGGCGCTCCCTGCCACGTCGTCGCTGCATTCGATCTTCGTCGACTCGTCCGGCGGCGTGTGGTCGGCGGGGGGCAACGTCCTCACGCCGACGCTCGACGGTGGCATGCTGATTCACTACGGCGATCCGGTGCCGCCCGTCGTGATCGAAGACGACGCGATCCCCGACGCGGGGGCGCCCGCCGTCTGCCCGAGCGACGTCGTGGCGGCCGGCAGCCGGCGCTCGGTCGCTCGTCGGTGGGACGAGCAAGCGCTTGCGGCCATCCGGCGCGATTTACCCCGACCTACGGTCCACGCGCGAAATCTGTTCCACCTGTCGGCGGCGATGTGGGACGCCTGGGCCGCGTACGATCGACGCGCCGTCGGCGTCTACGTGAAGGAGCGGCAGACGGCGGGCGACATCGAGCAGGCGCGCCGCGCGGCCATCAGTTACGCGGCGTACCGGCTCCTTGCGCATCGCTACAAGCAAGCCGTCGGGGGTGCGACGACGGTCGCGTGCCTGCGCGCCGTGATGCGGGACCTCGGCTACGACCCCGACGATACCCGCGAGGCGGGCGACGACCCGATCGCATTCGGCAATCGCGTCGGTCGCACGATCATCGGCTCGACGGCCGATGACGGGGCGAACGAACAGAACGATTACGCGGATCCGGACAACACGTCGACGGAGAATCCGGCGCTTCTTTACGACGGCGTCGGCACGACGTTGAAGGTTCCGGAGCGCTGGCAGCCCATCAACCTTTCGGTCGCCGCGACGCAGAACGGGATCATCCTCCCCGCCGGGGTGCAAGACTACATCGGAGCGCAGTGGGGCGCCGTGAGGCCCTTTGCCCTGAGGCGTGCTTCGCACGACGTCCCTTGGGAGAACCCCGGTCCTGCGCCCCGTCTCGGCGCCGCCATGAAGGAATGGATCGTCGAAGTCATTCGCAAGACGGCGAGCGTCGATCCCTCGGACCCGAGGACAATCGACATCTCGCCGGGGGCGTACGGGCACAATTCTCTCGGGGCGAACGACGGAAAGGGTTGGAAACAAAATCCCGTCACGGGCCGGCCGTATCCAGCCCAAGTCGTTCCTCTGGGGGACTTTGCCCGCGTCATGGCCGAGTTCTGGGCGGACGGTCCGAAGTCGGAGACACCGCCCGGGCACTGGAATACGATCGCGAATGGAGTCGGCGACTCGCCCGATTTCGCGCGGCGCCTGTACGGCAAGGGCGACCCCCTCGATCCTCTGAGCTGGGACGCGCACATGTACCTGGCGCTCAACGGAGCCGAGCACGACGCCGCGATCGCGGCGTGGGACATCAAGCGGCGCGATCTGACCGTGCGGCCCATCTCGCTCGTACGATGGATGGGAGCGAAAGGGCAGTCGTCGGATCCGAAGGGACCCTCCTACGACCCGGACGGGCTGCCGCAGGTGCCCGGGCTCATCGAGGTGATCACCAGGGAGAGCAGCGCACCGGGACAGCGGCACGCGGGGCTCGCGTGCTTCGTGGGACAGATCGCGGTGCGCGACTGGCTGGGCGAGCCGGGAGATCGCGCCCGCCAGGCGTCGGGCGTCGGCTGGGTCCGCGCGGTCGAGTGGATCACTTATCAGCGCCGCACGTTCGTGACACCGGCCTTCCCCGGCTTCATCTCGGGCCACAGCACCTTCAGCCGTGCCGGGGCCGAGGTACTCTCGAAGCTGACGGGCAGTCCCTACTTTCCGGGGGGGCTCGGCGAGTACGTCGCACCCAAGGACAAGTTTCTCACCTTCGAAAAAGGTCCGACGACCGACGTGCGCCTCCAGTGGGCGTCCTATTTCGACGCGTCCGACGAGGCGGGACAGTCCCGGCTCTGGGGCAGCATTCACATCGCCCCCGACGACTTCGTGGGGCGTCGCGTCGGCGATCGAGTGGGGCTGCGCGCCGTCGAGCTCGCGTCGAAGTATTTCGACGGCACCGGACCCTGACCGGCCGCAACGTGGACCCTCGCCCCCGACCCTGACCCCCCCAACTCGGGCTTGCGTCGAGGCGCGCGGAGCGACGATGCTGCGCGTCGTGAAGCTGCGACGACGACTTGCCGTCTCGGCAACCCTCCTGCCGCTGACGGCGGCGCTCGCCCGCACGGCGTTCGCCTTCGGCGGAACCGCACCCAATCTCGAGCGCCAGGGCAACTTCGCCGTGACGAACGACGCCGGGCTCGCCTTCGACCAGCAGATCGGCCACGGGGGAGGCACGACCTTCAGCCTGCGCCCCGCTCTCGACTACTTCGTCATCGACAGGCTCTCGATCGGCGGCGCCATCGAATTCGACTACGCCTCGGGGAAACCCTCCTTCACCCAATTTCGCATCGCTCCCGAGATCGGCTACGAGCTCGCGCTCTCGGACACGTGGTCGTTCTGGCCTCAGGCATCGCTGCCCATCTCGGTCCCGAACCCCGGACCGACCAGCGTGGCAATCGCGATCTTCGCGCCGTTTCTCGTCCACCCGGCCGAGCACTTTTTTTTCGGCGCGGGGCCCGGTTTCTCCCAGGCCCTGACGTCGCCGGCGACGACGCAGATCACGGCGGCCTTTCTCATCGGCGGCTACTTCGACCATTGATGACTTTGGGGGGGGCGATGACGCAGCAAGGTTCGATGCCCCGCCTCGTCATCGCGGGGGTATCGAGCGGCGTCGGCAAAACGACCGTCACCGTGGCGCTCGCGCGGGCGCTCCGGACGAGGGGCTTGCGGCTTGCTCTTTTCAAGTGCGGACCGGACTATCTCGACCCCACGTATCACGAGCGCGCGACAGGGTCGTCGTCGCGGAATCTCGACGGATGGATGATGGGCAAGGAAGCGGTGCTGGCCACGTTCGCCCACGCCGCGCGGGGGGCGGATCTGGCGCTGATCGAGGGGGTGATGGGATTTTACGACGGCGCGAGCCCGACTGGAGAGCAGGGGTCGACGGCGGAAATCGCGAAGTGGCTCGAGGCTCCGGTGGCGCTCGTGGTCGACGCCGGCGGGATGTCCCGGAGTCTCGCCGCCCTGGTGCGGGGGTTCGTGTCGTTCGACCTCGAGGCTCGCGTGGCGGCCGTCATTGCGAACCGCATCGGCGGCCGGGGCCACCTCGAGCTCTTGCGCAGCGCGCAGACTTTCCCCCCGATTCTCGGAGGATTGCCTGTCGATCGGCAGCATGCCTTCCCGGAGCGCCACCTGGGCCTGCAAACGGCCGACGCCTCTGCGGTTCCGGAAGAATGGCTCGATCACTGGGGAGCGCTCGCAGCCGAAGGGTTCGCCTTCGACGCGCTGACCGAGATCGCGCGGTCCGCCCCAGCGCTCGCGGCGCCCGTTTCGGGGTCGGCCGGGACGACGAATCACGTCTGCCGAATCGGTGTCGCGAGGGATGGCGCCTTCCATTTCTACTATGACGACAACCTGCGCCGCCTCGAGGCTCTCGGAGCGGAGCTGCACACGTTTTCGCCCACGAGGGATGCATCGCTGCCGGACGTCGATGGCCTGTATTTCGGGGGCGGCTATCCCGAAACGTTCGCCCGAGAGCTCTCGGCGAACACGCCGATGCTGAGCGCGGTGCGCGCCTTTGCCCGCGCGGGCGGTCCCGTCTACGCCGAATGCGGAGGACTCATGTACCTGACCCGCGCCATCGTCACGGCGAGTGGCGAACGCCACTCGATGGTGGGACTCTTCTCGACCGAGGCGCGAATGCACGACACGCTGCAAGCGCTCGGATACGTCGAGGTCGAGACGCAGAGCACGACGATCCTCGGGGAGGCCGGGACCCGATTCCGAGGACACGAGTTCCGGTACTCGGAGCTGGCGCCGGCTCCCGAGCCGCCCTCGGTCCACTGCGTCTACTCCGTGCGCAAGCGCCGCGGCAGCGAATGCTTCCGGGAGGGCTACCGTGTGAACAACGTCGTCGCCTCGTACGTACACGCGCACTGGGCTTCCAATCCCAACGTGGCCGCCGCATTCGTGGCTGCGTGCGAACGCTTTCGCTGTGAGCGCGGACATTGAGCCTCTCTGCGTGGGAGCCGACCGAACCGGGTGGATTGTCGCTCGTCGGGGGCGGGGTGCGATCGGGCAAGAGCCGCTTCGCGCTCGACCTCGCGCGGAGCCGAAGCGGCCGTCGCGCGTTCGTCGCGACCGCCGAGCCGTTCGACGACGAGATGCGCTCACGCATCGATCGGCACGTCGTCGAGCGCGGCGGCGATTTCTTCACGATCGAAGCGGGGTACGCCCTCGAAGATGCGATCGGCGCCCTTCGCGGCAATGCCGATGTCGTGGTCGTCGACTGCCTGACGTTGTGGATTTCGAACTTGCTCGTCTCCGGGCTCGAAGGCCCTCGAATCGAAGCGCGCGTGAGCGACCTCGCGCGCCTCCTGGAAGAAGGTCCGTTCTCGTCGATCGTCGTGACCAACGAAGTCGGGATGGGCATCGTCCCCCGAGACGGCACTCGGAAGGCTCTTCCGTGACGTCGCCGGGCGTTCCCACCAGCGGCTGGCTCGCTCGGCGCGCGGGGTCTACTTCGCGGCGATGGGCGTCGTTCTCAGGCTGCGGCCGGGCCCCGTCGAGCTCGCGGCGCCGGTCGGGCCTTGGTGAACCTTGCGTTCGCCCCGCTGGCGGCGCTCCGTTGCGTCCGTGCTGCTCACGAGCGCCGCCGAGCGCCGGCCGGTCACGGCGACGACCACCCCCGCTTCGCCACGCCGACCGGTCGCGCCGCTCACCGGTTCGGAACGCGGACCGGTCGCGCCGCTCACCAGCGCTTCTGGATGTTGCCAATGAACTTGTACGGGTACCCCAGTTCGAACGCGCTCGCGTCGTCCAGTTTCTGGACCTCTTGCTCCGAGAGCTTGACGTCCGCCGCCGCCAGATTGTCGTCCAGCTGTTCGATCGAGCGCGCTCCGATGATGACCGAAGTGACCGCCGGCTTCGCGAGCAGCCAAGCGAGCGCGATGGACGCCGGGGTGGCGCCCTTTTCTCTCGCGAGCGAGACGACCGCATCCAGTGTTCGCCATGCGCGATCGTGGTCGAATTCGGCCAATCGATCCTTCCACCTCTCGAGCCGCGCTCCCGGAGGCGGCGGGCGGTTCTTCGAGTATTTGCCCGATAGAAAACCGGAGGCGAGCGGTCCCCACGGCAGGATGCCGAGCCCGAACTGCTTGCAGATGGGAACGTGCTCGCGCTCGAGGTCGCGCACGATCAAGCTGTACTGCATCTGCAGGGCAACGAACCGGTGCAGATGCTCGGTCTTCGAGATCCATTGGCTGTCCGTGAGCCGGTACGCGGCGTAGTTGCTTGCCCCCAGGTAGAGGACCTTGCCCGCCTTCACGACATCGTCGAGCGCCCGGAGAGTCTCTTCCTCCGGCGTGTCGATGTCTTGCATGTGGATCTGATAGAGGTCGATGCGGTCAGTTCTGAGGCGTCGAAGGCTCTCCTCCACGGTCCGCACGATCCGGTACCGCGACGCACCCGTGGAGTTCGGCCCCTCGCCCATGCGGAAACGGAACTTGGTCGCGAGCACGACCCGGTCGCGGCTCCTGGTTTCGGCCATCCACGTGCCCACGACTCGCTCCGACAGGCCGTCCTGACCGTAGACGTCGGCCGTGTCGATGAACCCGGCCCCGCGTTCCAGCGCGCGGCTCATGATCGCGAACGCCGTCTTTTCGTCGCATCCGACCTTGTGCATGAACGACTTGTCGTCCGCTTCCCCGAACGTCATTGCCCCGAGGCAGACTACCGGGACTTTGAGCCCGCTTTTTCCCAGCGCTCGGTACTCCATGTCGATCCGCTCCTTCGCGTCGGCGCGGCAGGATAGCAGGGGCCCACGACGTCGCTCGCGCTCGCTTCCTCATCGCCGCACGCGGGCTCGCGGTCTCACCTGGACTGCCCGCCGGGTGCGTGTCGGGTGTAATTTTCTGAGATGGCGCGCGACGAAGCGGCCTGTCGCCAAGCGAGCGGCGCCTTGAACTCCCCTCGTCGATGGGAGCTCGCGGGCGGTGCGACGTTGACGTTCGATCCGCACTGGCTCGGAGCTTCCGAGGCGGACCGGGTGCTTCGCGCGCACCTCGAAGAGATCGAGTGGAAGCAGCGGACGATCCGCATCATGGGTCGCGACGTGCTCCAGCCGCGCCTGTCGGCCTGGTACGGCGACGCCGCCTACACCTATTCGGGAGTGACGCTGAGGCCGCTGCCGTGGACTCCTCTTCTCGCAGAGCTCCGGGACCGCGTGATCGCCGCCGTCGGCGAGCGTTTCAACAGCGTGCTCTGTAACCTTTACCGCACGGGCTCCGACTCGATGGGGTTGCACGCGGACGACGAGAAAGAGCTCGGTCCGAATCCCGTGATTGCTTCCGTCTCGCTGGGCGCAACCCGCCGGCTCGTGCTCCGCCACAAGAAGAGACGAGCGGCCCCGCTGCACCTCGATCTGACGAGCGGCAGTCTGCTCGTGATGGGCCCCGGGACGCAAACGTTCTGGCGGCATGAAGTTCCCAAGGACGCCCAAGCCGCGGGCCCGCGGGTGAACCTCACCTTCCGCCGGATCGTCCCGAGCTAGACGCTTGCACGTGCAGGTGCGGAGTGGCAGCTTGATGCGGGCAAACCGCCATGATGTCGCGACTGCGTCTGCTGGTCGTCGCGTGGGCGGGGCCCTCGATCGGAGGGGTCGGGGCGGCCTGTGCGCTGGCCTCCGGCTGCTTGACGACGGCGCCACCCGCGGTCTCCACCCCGCCGCTGCCCCGTCCGACCATCTTGCAAGACTCGGTCGTTCCGCCCCCCGATCAGCTTCTCGTCGAGTTACCGTCCGAGTTCGCCGTGCCGGTCCAGCTCCAGGACCCGAGCGAGACCTTCCGTTACGATGTCTTCGTCGATTACCCGACGAATCCGTCGCCGGTCATTTTCCCCGTGACCGTGACGCCGTCCGGCGCCGAGGACGCCGGCATCGTGCCCGTTTCCTTCACCCCGGACGAGATGAATCCACCGCCGGACCCGACGACGTGCCACACGATCCAGTTTCTCGTCGTCCAGGACTTCGCGCAGGTCGAAGCGGGCCCGATCCTCTACCACGTGCCCAACCTCGTGGGTGGTGACAGCGTCACGTGGTTCTACGCGCCCGGCGGGGGAATCGACGGATGCCCCGTATACGATGCCGGCATTTTCGAGGACGGCGCCACGCCTCCGGACGGCGAGGCCGATGCGCCTTCGGCCGCTGACGATTCTCCCTGAGTGGAGCCGGCCACCGTTCGCGTGCGCTACCGCTTCTTCTGCCCCCCTGCGGAAAGAGCCGTCTTGCGGCTCGGCGCTTTCGTCCGAGCGAGACGGCCTTTGCCGCCCTTTCGCAGCACCCGATCGGCCCGTTGCTCGCCGCTCTTGGCGAGAGGCCGGGGCGCAGGAGTCGCGTGAACGACCTCGAGCACTCCCCGGCCAGCGCAACGCGGACAGCGGTAGTCTTCCACGTCCCACGCCGAGCCAGGAGGCCCAAACGGACCTCCACCCGAGCCCCCGCACGAAGGGCAGACGGCCGAATCGTTCATGAAGCAAGCGTAGTGCGATGGCCCGTCAAACGCCCGAATTTTGCGCGGGCGCGGCCTTGCCGCTTCGAGCGACTCGACAAAGCGGCAAACGATCCGAGTCAGCCGGACACGACGGGAGTCGCTTCATGGAGGCAATCGTTTTTCGCGAAATGGGATAATCGAGGCGAGCATGGATCTCCGGTGTTGCCCTTGGGCGTCGTTCTCCGGTCGAGCCCGACGACTCGGTGAGGCCGATAAACCCAAGATAAAAAGTGATGCTCGACTTCGAAATTCGGGAAAAGACGCCGGTTCATTTGTCTTCTCGGAAACCCGCAAGAAATGGGAGGAGTGGGAACGTCGAGGGCGAAGTGGGGGCGTTGCCGACGAAAACACTCAATCCTCGGATTATTCATTGGGAAGGCTCGTGGACAATTCGTGCCTTGGCGGTCGCATGACGGTCACACTCTCTCTCCATCGCGAACACCGCAACATCGAGCAATCGCTCGCGCTGCTCCGGGACTTGCTCGAGATCTCATCCACCGACTTCCACGCCCTGGCGTCGGACCTGGCGGCTCATCTGGCCGCGGACGAGGATGTGCTGTACCCGGCGGTCGAGGAAGCATCCGCCCAGGTGTTCACCTCCCAGCGCGCCCAGCACGCGCGCGTCCGCGAGGCCGCCCTCGATGCGTCGAAGTGCGTCGGCGATGCGCGGATGCTCCGCGCGCGGATCGTCGAGCTTGCAGTGGCATTCGCCGCTCACGCTCGGCTCGAGGAAGGAGCCCTTCATGCGTGCCTCGAAAGCCGGATGAGCGACGCCTCCCTCCAGGTGCTTGCCGCGAAGCTCGACCGGGTCCGCGGGGGTGTCGCTGCCCGCTGCCGCGAGGGGAGCAGCCCTGCCGGCGGCGCGGGACCTCGCCGCGACGTCATGTCCCGCGAATGCCGTTACCCCGGAGAGGCTCGTCGCTCCGACCGGCAGGAATGGGTCGAGGGGCCGTGATTCCCATGCCGCGAAGTGCCGGCGCTTTCCGGCTCGACCGCGGTCTCGAGCTTTCGTGGTGCGGTATTCGGCGCTTTTTTATCCAATGTTTATTGGAACGGACGCAGGTTGCGGGCTAGGAAAAGCCGCCCCCGAGGCCCCCCCGGAGACCACCAGGAGACCGTCACCGATGTCGAACGAAATCAGCACCGCCAAATCCAAGCTGGTCACGATGCTCGCCTGCTGGACGCTTCAGAGCCGGGTCGAGGATCTATTGGCCGAGCTGGGCGTACGCGATTACTCGGTGTCCCTCGTCGACGTCCGAGGCCACGGTCAGGGCCGGAAGTTCGGAGCGCTCGAGTCGGGCAACGTCAAGGTCGAGGCGTTGGTGAACGCGGCCGACGCCGCGAGGATCCTCCAGACCATCGACGCGGACGCCGAGCTCGAAGTCACCGCGTTCGTTTACGACGTGCAAACGGCGGGTCTTGCCGGTCGGTCTCGCGCTGCGTGATCCGCGCGCTCTGAGCTCCGTCTTCTCCCAGTGAGAGCGGAGGGCTACCGCCTTGCGTTCGAGCTCGTGAATTACTGAACGCTCGAAGAGAGCGGGTGCGCGTCGGCGAATGCCTTCGCTCGCGCGGCGAGCTTGAGGTTCGTGGGGATGTCGTTGGCTTCGAGCGTGACGGCGTAATTGCCGTTCTCGGGCTTCACCTCGATGCTCACCCACGTGTCCGGCAGCCAGAACGGATCGTCGGGAAGCTGCGATCGATCGATCTGTCCGAGCAGAGCCCGAGCGCTATGGCACTGCAGGATCCGAGTCATCCGCTCCGGCGATACGCCTTCGGGCGGACGAATGACCAGCTTGGTCCCGTCCACGCGGGCTTCGAGACCGTTGTCGCCGGTGATGACGTGCGAATACAGAGGTCGCGCGTCGATGACCTTGGCATTCGTGAGAACCCGCAGATCATCGGCCGCGGCCGTTTGGTCGCCGCACTGAACTCGTTCGACCTCGGCTGCCTTGCTCTCCGGAGGCAAGGACCCTGCGCACGCGGCGGCCACGAGGGCGACCGGAGCGAGCGCGAACAGACGCTTATCCATCATGACGCACCTCCAAATCTCAGAAAAAGATAAACAAGCGTTGTGCCAAACGCAACCTCCCAGAAACCTGTCAGAAATATTTCTTGAGCGGGACACATGGAGCCGCCTCCCTTGGATTGTCGGGACGTTCTGTCCCTCACTCGAATCGAGATCCGATCTCTCGAATTTTCGTGATGACGCTTCCTTCAGCCCGACGATGCGGTGCCCGCGAGAGCCTCGCATCCCGCGTCGCGTGTCGGGAGGCCGCCGGGACGGAGAAGGCCGCGTAAGCGAAAAATAGAAAATCGCACAGGGGCCCTGCGCCCGTCGTCCGGTCCCGCCGGTGTCGTGTAAAGTCGCAGCATGCGTCGGACGGTGTCTGCGGCGCTCGTCGGCCTCGCCGGGTGCGCCTTCAACCCGCTGATGCCCGATCCCAGGACGGCATCGGATCGGGCCCGCGAGGTTGTGGATCGGTGCGCGGACCTCTCGCCGGAGACCGATGCGGAGGTCCTTTCACCGTCGATCATCTTGAAAGTGGATCCCTCGTACAACTACGTCCAGTCCGGCAACGACCACGTCGAGCGCCTGCGCGGCGCGCGCTTGCGCGTGAAGGCCAAGGGCAACCTGTCCGCAGAGACGGTCGAGCTCAGCCTCGAGTGCCATCAGGCGAAGGTGACGCTCGGGAGCGCCCAGGAGCTCGAGCACGATCCCTACGTGTTTCGAGGCACGTGGCTCGATATCGACACTCGCTCGGCCGGGGACGGCTTCGTCGTGGCCGTGCAGGTCGACAGCGTGGACAAAGCGCGTGCCGTTCTCGATCGCGCGCGCCAGTTCATCGCTTCCCGCCAGTAGGCGCGACCGATCCAGCCATCGGGCATTGTGCGGATCGCTTCAATTCGGGCAAAGCCACTGCGGTACGCTGGAACCGTCCAAGTCGTAGAGCTCGCACGCGCATTGGATCGGGCTCGACGACTGACCCTGAAAAAAGCCGGAACAGGCCGCGAACGTTGCGGTGCATCCGAGGGCGTAGGCGCCCGGTTCAGCCGTCGGGTACGCGATTGCGGGGCACCCGCCGGCATCTACGCTTTGCATCGCGCACGAGTACGTCGGACTCGTGGTGTCGTTCGAGCTGCACGAGTCGGAGCTGCTGCAGCCCGCTGCGCCGGTCGCGCTCGCGAGGGCTGTGAACGCCGCGCACGCGGCGAACGCGGTCGGCATTCGCATGGGGCGCACGATACCCGAACTGCGCGGCGCCCGCACGATGGCTCGCCGTGACGAGGGCGCCTCCGGTCGGAACCTGGGTCGCCGCTCGGGAGCATTTTGCGATTGGGTGAACGGGTGGTTTCCGCTCGGCGTGTGGTGTTCGCGACCGCAAACACTACTGGGCGGCGATACGGCGGATCCGCTCCGGATCGATCTTCACGTCGCGATTCCAGTCGGCGCACACGGCATGAGGCAAGGTGTTCGCCAGCCTCGCGCCGAACTTCGCCATCGCCTCCTCGGCACTGTCGCCCCGGTACTGCAGGGCGAGGAGCCCGACTGACCGGGCGTCGCGAACCGAGTAGAGCGAAGCCGAAATGTCGAGCGCGTTCGGATCATCCGGTCCCGTGGGGGCGACGTTCGACCAGCGTCCCCCCCCGCCGGCGGCCGCACCTCCACTGCGCGGATCCGACGCGGACTGAGAGGTCGCCGTCACATCGACCTTCCGCGGCGTCGGAAGCCTTCCCGCAAGGGTGAGCACGAGGATCAGGTCCCCGCGGGCGGCGGGCGCGAGCTGGGCGAGAAGGTCGTCGGTCGGTCCGTCCGCGATCGTGTAGTCGTCGATCGCCTGCGCGAGAGGGCTGTCGGCGGGTGCCAGGACGTCGTAACCCGGCATGCAGGCGCCGCCGCCCAGGGCGGGAAGAACGTGGGGCTTGAGAATGGCCCACCCCCCCTCGGACATCCGTCCGTCCTTGTAGACGCCCAGAACCGATACGGTCCGGCCCCCAGGGGCGAAGTCCGACGCGAGCTTCGTCGTGAACGCCGCGCTCGTCTCGCACGCAGACGCGGCGAGAAGAACCGCCGCGGCAAGCACCAAGGCGGATGTCTTGATCGTGGCCGAGAACGTAGCGCGGCGCATGCGCTCCCAATCAGCGGCTGGCCACGAACTGGCGCGCCCGCTCGAGCACGTGCTGGGCCGTGTCGAAATCGTCGCTCCGCACGGCGACCGTGAAACCATCGCCCTGCGATTGGGCATCGATGTCGAGCCAGGTACCGGGCAGCGCATACGGATCGGACGGAAGCTCCTGTTCGCTGCCCAAAAGGACGTGCACTTCATGGCACTCGACGGCGCGCTGGATGACTTCTCGAGTCAAGTTCGGCGCGGGTCCCAGGTAAAGGAGCGCTCCGCGGAGCCGCGCCTCATCCTGAATGGGCCCCGAGGCGACATGGGTGATCGCCGGCTCGACCTTCTCGACGGAGGCCGGCTCGAACACGGCCGGATTCTTCGCAATCGTGTAGCCGGTGCACCGAGAGGCGTTGTCCTTCGCATGCTCGGCCGGGCTCCGGAAGTCCCAGAAGGCCCCGAAATGGCAGCCGGCCAGGCAGGTCGCCCAGACGCTCAGGAGCACACGGTTGGCCTTCATGGTCTAGCTCGCTCGCGACTTCGGGGTGCGTTCGAACCGCGGCATGCGTTAGCACAAACCGCAGCGATACGCTTGCGGCGCAGCGAGACCGTGCCGATTCCGATCCGGCGTGCATCGATCGTCCGCCTGGATGGCCGCGCGCTTGCCGCGCAGGAGACCCGCATCCATCGCGCAGGTGTGCGGCGTCGAACGCGTGCACCTGCAGGAAGCACATCCCATGCAGCGAAGATACGCCTTTACGAGGGTAATCAACCGAAGCATCGAGGCGAGTCGGCGCCGCTCGACGCGGCTGCGCAGGAGCCTCGGTGGGTTTTTTTTTACGATCCTGAGATCGAGGCGTCTTTTCTTTTCTTTCTTTTTATCCCGCGGGGCCGCCGCGTGACAGTGCTCCGCAACCGCGGGATGCAGCCGGCGAAGAGCGGGTCGTTCCTTCAAAAAACAGCTCTCCGGGCACAATGATTCGAGAATGTTTCGTCGGGGAGTCTCGTTGCGCTCGCCGCAGTATCCAATGAAAATTCACTATTTATTGATGTGGACGACATCGAAGTTTTACTCCATTTTTAGTTCTGCTGAGTCTACGGTCCGGCCGCATCAGGACGGGTCGTCATCGGGTGATGGGGCTCGTACACCGAGTCTTGTCCCATATCGAAACACAGGAGCTGGCACATGAGGCGATTGACATCGTTGCGTAGGCTGCGCAGCGTCGGCCTGTCTACTGCCGATCTCCGGCGTCGTGACGGCGCAGCCCACGGCGGTCTTGAGAACGCTCCTTGATACGTCGGCGAGATGAACGACGGCTACCACTGGGAATCTCCTGCAGGGCATCGACATCGCGCCGGCATCTTCGTGTCGTGCGTTGGTCTCTCCACCCCCATCTCACGGGAAGGGAGGTGGGGAAGCCGACCCGTCAAGTCTCAAGACCCGATCATCGCCGCCTGGCGGGTCCGCTTTTCGTAGGGCAGGCGCCCAGACTCCGGAGAACGACCATGAAGATTTCAACGTTCGAAGAAAAGGATTCCGATGTTGTTCCGCGCCTGCGTCCTCGCTGCCCTTCCGCTCTTCGCCCTGCAGTACCTCACGGGATGTGGATTCATTGGGGGGTTCAGCGACGAGAACACGCCCGAGGGCGAACGCTGCAACCCGTACACGAGCCACAACCCGTGCAAGCAAGGAGCCGTATGTGCGGGCTACCCGCCGTCGAGTCCCGACCAGTTCCAGCCCTACGTGCTCATTCCTTTCTGCCCCGAGAACTACTGCTGCTCTGTGGACGACAGCCTCACTATCACCAGCACCAATCCGAACTGCCAACCTGGGTGCAACGGCGGTGCCGCGGCGATGTGCGCAGCGGATAGAGATCCAGGAGCATGCTGCTACGCCGATGGCGGCACCCCGGCGACACTCGCCGGGTGCCTGGCGCTCGATGGGCTTGCTGTGGACGGCGGTCCGCTCAGCAGCGGCGGCAGTAGTAGTACTGGCAGTAGCAACCTGGCGATGGTGGACGCTGGAGACGCAGGCTCCGGGGATGTGGGGGATGCAACAAATGAGTGAACTCCCGGCAGGGAGAACGTAGGGTCAGAGATTGTCCGCTTGGGGCCAGTGGTTGTTCCGTGGGTGCATCGACGTGGCGAGAGAATTCATGAGTTGCAATCTGTCGGCTCGAATCCATCTGTTCGGCCTCGGCGTCCTCACGAGTTGGGCTTTGCTCGATCGGGCCACCAACGCCTCGGCGCAGCCGCAGCCCGCGCAAGCGCCCTCGGTCTCGGCATCGTCAGCCTCGCCTCTCTCGCAACCAGTGCTCGATTCGGGGGCGGGGGCCCCGCCGAACGGGAGCCCGCTTGCACCCGCGACGTCCCCGGCGACGCTCCCGCCGGATGCCGGAGGGGTGCCCCCAGGGGAAGGTCTCACCGCGCCGTCGACGTCCACAGCGCCCTCTCCAACTCCCACAGCGCCCTCTCCAACTCCCACGGCACCCGCTCCAGTTTCTGCACCCGCAGCCACGACGCCCGCGGCACCGGCATCCACCGAGCCCGAGAAGCCGTCTACCCAGGCGCCTGCCACCGAGCCCTTTGCGTTCGGGAATTTCACCTGGCTCAACGGCGAGAGTCGCCAGCACAGATCACTCCTCGACTCTCCGATCTTCACCGGGCAGCTGCTGCTCGACCTGAATTACACGGCCTCGCGCAACATGCCGATCGACAACACGGTCGTCGGATCCACGGCCCTCTCCCGCAACAACGAGTTGACGATTGCCTTCGTGGGTTTCGGTGGGGATTTTCACTACGAACATGCGCGTGGACGTCTGATGACGCAGTTCGGGATCCGCTCGATCCTCGTGGCGCGCAACGACTTCAGCACCTTCCGCGGCCAGTTCGATCTTCAGAACGCCCTTCGCTACATCAGCGAGGCCAATGGCGGCTACCACTGGGATCTCTTGCACGGGATCAACCTGGACCTCGGCATTTTCATGTCGTACGTAGGCCTATTTTCGTTCGACAACTTCGAGAACTGGATGTACCTGCCCTCCTACACTTCGGACAACACGCCCTGGTTCTTCAATGGCATTCGCATCCAGATTTTTCCGACGGACACGCTCAAGATCGAGCCGTGGATCATCAACGGGTGGCAGACGTACGGCAAGTTCAACGAGATGCCGGGCTTCGGCAGCCAGATTCTATTTCGTCCGGTCGATTGGTTTTCCGTTCTCTCGAACTGGTATCTCGGCTGGGACGCACAGGATCTACCGGGACTGTTCCGGTGGCACACCGACACCAGCTTGACCGTCAGCTATTATCATGATGCCCGCGCGTTCATAAAGCGGGTCGCGTCCTCCTATACCTTCGACCTCGGCGGCGAGAACGGAGACGGCGTCTCTTTCGCGGGCAACGCCGCCGAAGGCCACTGCACCCCGAACAATACCTGCCCCGCCCGGTTCGTCAGCGGCATGATGTACCACCGGGTGTGGTTCAGCGACCAGTTCGCGGTCACGGCCGGCGGCGGATTCATGAGCAACCCGAGCCGCTATCTGGTCCTGTCGCCGACCGGCAACGCGTCGCCCATTCCTCAGCCCGAGAGCACGCAGGGCATCCAGTACGTGCCGGCCACGCAGCCCTTCGACCTCAACCTCGGTACGCATTTCAACGCGTGGGACTACTCGTTCGGGTTTCAGTACATGCCGATCGAGCAGTTCACGCTGGATGTGGAGTGGAACCATCGGCAAGCGGACGTGCCCTACTTCGCGGGACACGGAGGGGTGACGTCGCCCGACGGCTACATCACGACGACGCTTCCGCCCGGCTGGAGGCCGGATCTCGTGAAGAGCGACGACCGGATCATCTTCGCGTGGCTCGTCCGCTTCTAGGCGGAATCGACGGGCGGCGCGTTTGAGACGGCCGCCGACAACGCCGGTGTTCCGGGTCCGATCCCCCATAGCCGCCGCGTAAAATCGCAGCGGGCAAGACATTTAAATTATGTAATCACTTGGCCCCAATCACGACATTGTCCAGAAACATAGTCTTCAGTAACCGGCCGATTTCCCGCGTTTGCGTGCCCGAGTGAGCACAACTCTCGTCCGCCGTGACGTCATCACGCCATATATATTTATACAGTTTTTATTGCGGGTGCTACGCTGCCGATACTACGTTTTTGGTGTCGAGGCCCGGCGGTCGCGGGCCCTCAAGGAGGTGTCCACTGGACCTGCAAAGCGAGAGTTACCGGCCGCAGGCGGGCGACGCAGGCCTCGATTCCGCGCCCAGCTCCGTTCGATCGATCGTCTTGCTCGTCGAAGCCGATCGTCGTCTCCGTAAACAGCTTCGTGCAATCCTCCTGGACAATCACTACCGCGTCATCGAGACCGCGACGGGAACGGAGGCGTTGGAACAGGCGCCCGTTTACAATCCGGATCTCGTGCTCATGGGATCCGTCCTGCCGGACATGGCAGGGATCCACGTCACGTCGAAGCTGCGCGAATGGTGCGCGGCGCCGATCCTGATGTTCTCGACGACCGATCGCGAGGCGGAGAAGGTCGCCGCGCTCGATGCGGGCGCCAATGATTTTCTCAAGTCGCCGCCCCGTGAGGGCGAGCTTCTCGCTCGGATTCGCGTCTGGCAGCGAACGATCCAGCGTCCAGCCAACTCGTTGAGCACGATCCTCGAAGTGGGTGACCTCCGGATCGACCTTGCCCGCTGTCGCGCATGGGTCGGCGGCCGCGTCGTGCGCCTGACGCCCAAGCAGTACCGGTTGTTCGCCGAGATGATGCGCAACGCGGGAAAAGTGATGACCCACGAACGACTCTTGGTCGCCGTGTGGGGGCCGGCGTATGCGAAGGAAACTCAGTACGTGCGCGTGTACATGGGTCAGCTGAGGCAGAAGTTCGAGCGCGACCCGACGCAGCCCCGCTATTTTCTGACCGAGGCAGGTGTCGGGTACCGCCTCCGAAACACCGGCGTGCCCGTCACGTGAAGCTTGGTGCGGGGGTGCATGCCGTGCCGAAGAGCGCGACGGCCGAAACCACGGCCCCGCTCGGGGCCGAGCGCGGCACGGCGAACCTAGGCGCGAGGAAGCGTGGCCTGGAACGTCGTGCCCTCGTTCTCGTCGCTCTGGAGGTCGATCCAGCCTCCGTGCGCGAGAGCGATGCCTCGTGCCGTGTAGAGGCCGAGGCCGAGCCCCCCGCGCGCCTTCCTGTTCGACGCCCCTCTCCCCGTGACGAAGGGCTCGAAGAGCCTGGACCGGACCGCGGGATCGGCGATCGCGCCGGCGTTCCATACCTCGACGACGGCGGCGTCTGCGAGCCCGCGCACGCCCACCCGAATGGGGGGCCTGACGGCGCCATGGTCGATCGCGTTCAGGACCAGCTTCGACAAGAGCCTCTCGATCCCGTCGGGATCCCAGTCCCCCTCGACGTGCCGATCGGAGGTGAAGATCATCGGCCGATCCGGGTGGGCGGCCGAGATGGCGTCGACGACCCTCTCGCAGAGCACCTTCAAGTCGATGCGTCTCCGCGAGACCTTGACGCCGCCGTTTTCGGCGCGAATGAAATTCAGGAGATCGATGAGCATTGCATCGATACGGGCCGCCGAGTCCATGATCGCCCGCAGTTGAACGGCATGGGCCTCGCTCAGGTGATGCGTGAGCAGTCCCGCAGCCTCCGCGAGCGTCGACGCCGGTTCGCGCACCTTGCGTTCGAACGTGTCATCGAGACGCGCCCGCACGTCGTCCGGGTGGATGCCCGGGCCAGGATGGATCTGGATGTCGTTGCTCGGCGCGGGCGCCTGCGAGCGCCGGTCTCCGCGATCGACGCGATCCCCGAAGAAGCGCACGACGCGGCCCTCTTCGAGGAGCACCACACTGTCGCCCGCAGACATCACCGGCAATCTAACCGTACGACTCCCTGAAACCAATCACCCGCCGCCGCGAAACCGCTATTTTTAACCATTCATTTAGAAGCAGCCATGACTCGCTCACGCGCCAACCGGCAGACAGAACTTCATGGCGCCGTGGCGGCCACAGACTCGCAACAGCGCGTGCGGGCGCAGGGCAGGGTGCCGCCGAGCCCGCCGTTCGGGAAAGGCCGGCTTGCGAAAGTACGCTGCGTTGAACACCGCCTGTCTTGCCGACGGCGTACGCGTGCAGGGGTCGACGAAGAAGCCGCGCCACTGCGCGTAGTCGAGGAAGGCGCGATCGATCACGGGCTCGGCATCTTCGTTTGGCACCTGGCGAGCGATTCGCAGATCGAAAGGGGCAAGAGCGATATGACGAGCCGTGAAAGGTCAACGGAATCGGTGTTTCAGGATTCCGAAACCCGGCTGGAGATCGTCACTTTCTCGACGCTCGATATGCGCACGAAGAACGACCCGTCTGCCGCGGTGAGCACCGACGAGACAATGGCCATGACGCGGGAGCCCGGAATCGCGAAAGCAGTGAAAGGCCATTAGCGTGCGCGCGTCGAGTCGTTCCCGGCGCCAGCCGAAAACTCTTTCGTAAGCGAACCACAGTATAAACATAATATAAAAATAATGCCTTGATTACCTCCCGACGGACAAAGGAGCCCTGAAGCGTGTTGACACCGGATACGTTTTCATGCGTCGGGAGCCAATGTTTCGCGGCGACGTCCAGATTTCTTCCTAGATGTTTTAACCTTTCCTTTACTTTTATTTGTTGCGTTCTTTGCGTCTGAATGGGTATGGTCCACCTCGTCTGGAGGTGAGATAGCGACTGGCGCGGTGCGACAGAAACCCTCCGCGCTTCGACGATTGGATACTTGCGAGCGAGCGGCGCTAACGACGCCCGCTCGATAGGAGGAGAACGCTCATGGACTGCTTCAAGTCGTTGATAATTCACTGCGGATCGATCGTCGGCCCACCGTCGCTGCGTGCAGCTGACGTTTCCGGAGTTTGAAGATGTATCGCTACTACGATTGCAGAAGCAGTTTTACATGGATTGTCGGGTTCGCGAGCACGATGCTCTTGGAAGGCTCGGCTCTTGCGCAAGCCACGCCACCTCCCGCCGAGACGCCTCCGCCCGCAACCCCGCCTCCCGCAGCGGCTCCACCGCCTGCAGCTGCGGCGCCGGCGGCCCCACCGGCTGCAGCGCCCGCGGCCCCACCGGCTGCGGCTGCGGCGGCCCCCGCGGCGCCTGCCGCGCCCGGAGCTGCGCCCCCGCCGGGCCCGTTCGATGGGATTGCTCAGACGGAGAGCGCGCCCTTTTCTTTGGACTTCGGCTGGATCAACGGCACCAGCCGACAGAAGAAGCCTGTGATCGACACGGGTCCCTTCACCGGCGAGTTTCTCGTCGACGTCAACTACACCCAGTCCAAGGCTAACCCGATCGACCATACCGTCATCGGTTCGACGTCCATCGCGCGAGACAACGAGATCTCCCTGGCCTTCTTGGGCCTCGGCGGCGACTTCCACATCAAGAACACGCGCATGCGCATCATGACGCAGTTTGGCTACCGCGCCGTCGAGATTCCGCGCAATGACTTCAGCACCTTCCACGGCCAGTTCGACTTGCAGAACACGCTCCGGTACATCAGCGAGTGGAACGGCGGGTACCACTTCGATGTGCTGCACGGCATCAACGTGGACGCGGGCATCTTCATGTCGTACGTCGGCCTGTTCTCGTACACCGCGTACGAGAACTGGATGTACGTCCCGTCGTATACCTCGGACAACACGCCCTGGTTCTTCAACGGCATCCGGACGCAGATCTTCCCGACCGACACCTTGAAGATCGAGCCCTGGATCATCAACGGCTGGCAGTCGTACGCCAAGTTCAACGACATGCCCGGC